>Ga0172380_10000323_pt1 | contig 96786 bp, 76 predicted proteins | sample Leawe162metaG_FD_119747 | JGI IMG/M metagenome (GOLD analysis project Ga0172380, IMG submission 119747) | Leachate microbial communities from a municipal landfill in Southern Ontario, Canada - Leachate well 162 metaG | ecosystem: Engineered > Solid waste > Landfill > Unclassified | place...
CGCCAGTCTCCTTTTTAATGCAAGAAGGCGACAGGTTCGATTATATTCCGCTTACCCTGCAAAGGTTAAACTAATCAGCCGCGGGCAAAGTGCAAAGAAAAAAATGGTGTCCGTTGTCGCTGCCGTTATTCCAGCCACTGTCTGAATATAGGAGAACCATGGTTACCCTCGGAATTGAGAACCTCTTAACCTCACCTCCGGCATATCTTGCCGGAAAACGGCTGGCCCTGCTTTGTAATCAGGCCTCCACCGACCGCCTCCTCCGCCACAGCCGGGATCTGATCATGGGCGCTTTTCCTGGGCAGCTGACCTGCCTGTTCACCCCCCAGCACGGGTTTTTTGCAGAAAAACAGGACAACATGATCGAGTCGGCCCATATGATCGATCCTGTCAGCGGTCTGCCGGTGTTCAGCCTCTACGGCGAGGTGCGGCGGCCCACCGCCGCCATGTATGAGCATTTTGACGTGCTGCTTGTCGATATCGTCGATGTGGGGACCAGGGTTTATACCTTTCTTTACACCCTGGCCTACTGCCTGGAGGAGGCGGCCCGCCACGGCAAGAAGGTGGTGGTGCTGGACCGGCCCAACCCCGTGGGCGGGGAGGCAGTCGAAGGCAACCTGTTGCAGGATGATTGCCGCTCCTTTGTCGGTCTGTATCCGCTGCCCATGCGCCACGGCCTTACCTTTGGCGAGCTGGCCCGCCTGCTTAACCTTGAGTACGGCATTGGTGCGGATCTCGAGGTGGTGGCCATGTCAGGCTGGCGGCGGGAGATGCTTTTTGCCGACACCGGCCTGCCCTGGGTGTTTCCTTCGCCCAACATGCCGAATCCTACTACCGCCCTGGTTTATCCCGGGCAGGTGATCTTTGAAGGGACTAACATCTCCGAAGGGCGGGGCACCTCCTTGCCCTTTGAGCTGTTCGGCGCCCCATTTCTGGATTGGCAGACGGTTTTGACCAGCATCCAGGCGCCCCTGCCCGGGTGCTTTTTACGGCCCCTGGCCTTTGAGCCCACGGCCAACAAATGGGCCGGGCAGCCTTGCCGGGGTTTTCAGCTTCACGTCACGGAGCCCCGTGCTTTTCTGCCTTATCGCACCTCGCTGGCCCTGCTCCAGGCTTTCCTGCGTTGTTATCCGGAACAGTTCGCCTTAAAGGCTCCGCCCTATGAGTACGAATTCGAGCGGACCCCTCTTGATCTGATCCTGGGCGACAGTGGTCTTAGGCATCAACTGGCGGCAGGCGCGGATCTGCGTGAGCTTGAACTGGCTTGGCAGCCGGGGCTTGACGGGTTTGCCGGGATCCGGCAAAAATACTTCCTCTACAAGTAATGGGATCCCCCTGGGTGAGAAATGACCACCGTTGATGCTAAGGGCTCCGGTCGGTTTATCGCCAAGCTCTCTTCATATTTTGTGGATATTCCGGCAGAGTGCCCGTACGGCCTCAACTGTACGGCGGTCTATCATCAGGCGGGCTTCGGTTTGCTGCCTCCGGCCATGCTGGACGAGTTCCTTGCCGCCGGATACCGGCGCAACGGCAATACCATCTATGCCATGCGTTGCCCGGACTGTATGGCCTGTGTGCCCATCCGGCTTGATACGGCAACCTTTCGCTCCTCCCGGAACATGCGGCGGGTCTGGGAGCGGAACCAGGATCTGGATATCAGCCTTGGCCCCCTTGAGGCTACGCCGGAAAAGCTGCAACTGCTGGATCGTTTCCTGAGCAGCCGGTACCCCGGCCGGGCAAGCACCGCGCTGGATTATTACCGCGGCTTTTTTGTCAACTCCCTGGTCCCGAGCATGGAGGTATCCTTCCGGCTGTCCGGAGAGCTGGTTGGGGTGTCCATTGTCGACCTGGCGGAGCGCAGCCTGAGCGCGGTATATTTTTATTTCGATCCGGTCTTTGAGAAAAGAAGCCCGGGAACCTTCAATATTCTCTATCTTAACGAGCTTGCCAGGCGCGAACAGTGTGAATATCTTTATCTTGGCTATTGGATAGAGGAGGTTGCGGCCATGGCCTACAAGAATCGGTTCCGGCCCCACTGTCTGTTGTTGAATGGGAAGTGGCTTCAGGTTGATTAATGCACAAAGGAGCAGGGGACAATGTTTGCATTTTTTCGGTCGGCAAAAAGCAGGGAAGCCCAAGACCCTGCCCGGGAAGGGCTTGATTCTCAGACCCAGCACCAGCAGGAGCGGGAACAGTTTCAGGAGGTGCTGCAATCCTTTAATGCCTCCCGCATCGAAGAGCGGCTCAGGGTATTGGATATCTTTCTTTCCGTGGAAGATCACTTGAGTCTGACCGTGTTGGAGGGGATTATCAGGGAGAAACGGCCGGAGTTGCTGGACCGGGAGTTTCTCAAAGAAACCATGGATATGTTCTGCCAGTTCGGTTTTGCCCAGAAACAGTTGTTTGAAACCCAGGAGGCGGTCTACGAGCACCACCACCTTGGCACGCACCACGACCATTTTATCTGTACCCGCTGCGGCAAGATTCAGGAGTTTGCCAACCAGAATCTTGAAAGGCTCCAGCACGAAATCGCCCGGCAGTTCCGGTTCCATCCGCTCCAGCACAAGATGGAAATTTACGGACTCTGTGCTTTCTGCATGGCGCAACGGGAACCGGCCCTCTCTCTGCAGTATGCCGCCAACGGCGAACAGGTGCGGATCGTCTCGATTCTGGGTGGGCGGGAGGTTCAGGCCAGGTTGAGCGACATGGGCCTTTCCGTGGGATCATGTCTGGAGATTGTCAGCAATCATTCTTCCGGGCCTCTCATCGTGGCGAGCAAGGGAACGCGCCTGGCGATCAATGCCGGCCTGGCCCGGCAGATCATGGTGGCGCATGCCTGCCGTCACCCCGAGGAATCTTAAGGGCGCACGGTCAGTTTTTTCATGCCCTTGACATCCCCATGAACCTGTTCCATAATTTTTCAGGAGGGATAAAGCTGAGTTGAGCAGCTTGTCTGCTCTTACGAAACTTATACCCTCTGGGTGCAAAGCTGAGTTGAGCAGCTTGTCTGCTCTTACGAAATTTAGCCGGAGAAGTTTTTTGCGAAAATTGATGGCCTCGTAAAATGGGAAAAAGGTCACAGGTTCGCGAAACAAAATCATATGGTTACGCTGCGGCAACCGTTGTAATCGCGGTTTTTTGCGATTTCAACAAAATTGGGTGGATAAGGGAAAAAAGGCCATGAATCAGTACAGAAAGAAGCACCCCTCTGACAGAGTTCCCGGCGGGCTGGCGCGGATTATGGTTTTGCGAGGCGTGGGCTCCATGTTTCATGCCGGAAACTGGTTCCCGGCTGCGGATGTGTATGAGACCGAATCGGCGCTCATCGTCCACATGGATATTTCCGGCATCGAACCGCAATCCCTTGCCGTAATGGTCGAGGAATCACGGCTCACTGTTTCCGGAGAACGGGGCTATGCGCCGCAGAACACGGTGTTGTGTATTCATCAGCTGGAGATTGAACGCGGGTATTTTGAGCGATCCATCTCCTTGCCCAAGCCAGTCGATGTTTCCAGAGCGGTCTCGGAAAGCAGCAACGGGTTTCTGCAGATCACCTTACCGTTACGGCGCGATCCCGGAATATTCACGATTATTGTAAGGTAGGCGTACAAGCAAAAAAAATTCATGATGGGTACGGCATGCCGTACCCTCTGCCAGGGTTGAAAATAATGAGCGAAGACGACAAGCAGAAAGAAGCCGAAATTCCGGAGCAAAAGACTGAGCATCGCGGAAATCCCAAGGATTTGCCGGTGCCGGAGATCCTGCCGGTGCTGCCCCTGCACGGCTTTGTTTTTTTCCCCGGCATGGGTTTCCCGATGAATATCCTGCATCCCGCTTCTCAGAAGCTCATCGACGAGGCGATTCTGAAAGACCGACTGGTTGCCATTGTCAGTCACCGAGAGTCGGCCGAGGAGAAACAGGAGCGGATGGACCCTCAGAACCTGTACCGGATAGGGGTATTGGGTTACATCCACAAACTGGTCAAGGTCAAGGAGGGCGGCGGGTATCAGGTTTTGATCAGCGCCATTAAAAAACTGGCGCTTGTTGAATTTGTGCAGGAAGAGCCGTATCTGACTGCCGAGGTTGCCGTCATCCCCATGGTGCTGGAAGAAGACCAGGAAAGCGAGGCCTTGATCCTCAATATCCGGACCCAGTTTAAAAAGCTGGCGGAGATGGTGTCGTTGCCGGTTGAACTCGTCAGCACCATCGAAGCCCTGTCCGATCCTTTTTATATCTCCTATCTGGTGATTTCCCAGCTTAATCTAACCCCGCCCCAGGAGCAGGAAATTCTTGAGATTGAGCCGGGCAAGGCCTTGATGCACCGGACCGCCCGCGAACTCAACAAACGTCTGGAAACGGCGGAGATGAGCCAGGATATACAGAAAAGCATCAAGGAGGATACCGATCAGAAACAGCGGGAGTTCTTTCTGCGCCAGCAGCTCAAGGCGATCCGCAAAGAGCTTGGCGAGGAGGAGGAAAATCTTGATCTCAAGGAGTTGCGGGAAAAATTTGCCCGGACAGAGCTGCCCCCGGAGGCCAAAAAGACTGCGGAAAAGGAGCTTGACCGACTGGCCCGTATCTCGCCGTCTTCGCCGGAATATACGGTTTCTCGTACTTATCTGGACTGGCTTCTCGACCTGCCCTGGCTGACTTCCACCCCCGACTCCCTGGATATCGTCAAGGCCCAGCAGGTGATGGACGAAGACCATTACGGCCTGGAGGAGATCAAAAAACGGATCATCGAGTTTCTCGCGGTGCGCAAGCTCAAGCAGGACATGCACGGGCCGATCCTCTGTTTTGTGGGGCCGCCCGGGGTGGGCAAGACCTCGCTCGGCCAATCAATCGCCCGCTCCATGGACCGAAAATTCATCCGCATCTCCCTGGGGGGGGTGCGGGACGAGGCGGAGATCCGCGGGCACCGGCGCACCTACATCGGCGCCCTGCCGGGCCGCATCATTCAGAGTCTGCGCAAGGCCGGGGCCAACAACCCGCTCTTCATGCTGGACGAGATAGACAAGCTGGGCATGGATTTCCGGGGCGACCCCTCTTCGGCCCTGCTGGAGGTTCTCGACCCGGAACAGAACTTCACCTTTGCCGATCATTACCTGGAGATCCCCTTTGATCTTTCCAGGGTGATGTTCATTACCACGGCCAATCTTCTCGACAATATTCCCGGCCCGTTGCGCGACCGGATGGAGGTAATCGAGCTGTCCGGCTATACCCAGGATGAAAAGCTCAATATTGCCAAGCGCCACCTTCTCCCCAAGCAGCTGGAGGCCCACGCCCTCAGCGAGGACGACCTGAAAATCGATGATCAGGCAATCAGGGCGGTGATCCGCTCACACACCAGGGAGGCCGGGGTCAGAAACCTGGAGCGGAAGTTGGCCGCGATCTGCCGGGGGGTGGCCAAGGAGATTGTCACCGGCAAGACCGGCACTACCTTTATCGACCCGAGCAATCTCGCCACCTATCTCGGCCCCATCCAGTTTTTTCCGGAAACCAAGGCTCGAAGCTGGGGGCCGGGGTTGGCCACCGGCCTGGCCTGGACCCCGGTGGGCGGCGAACTGCTCTTTATCGAGGTCGCTAAAATGAAAGGCAAGGGCGGCCTCACCATGACCGGCAAGCTGGGTGAGGTGATGAAAGAGTCGGCCACTGCCGCGCTGACCTACATCCGCTCCCATGCCAAGGAGCTGGGGGTGGACGAAGGGATCTTTGCCAGGATCGACCTGCACATCCATGTGCCGGAGGGGGCCATCCCCAAGGACGGACCTTCTGCCGGGGTGGCCATGGTCACCGCCCTGACCTCGCTGCTTACCGGGCGGACGGTGAGCAAGGACATGGCCATGACCGGGGAGATCACCCTGCGCGGCGATGTGCTGCCGGTGGGCGGAATCAAGGAAAAGGTTCTGGCCGCGGTACGGGCCGGGATCAAGGAGATTGTCCTGCCGGCGCTTAATGAGAAGGATGTGGTGGAGATTCCGGATAACGTGAAAGAGGATATCCGTTTCCATCTGGTGCAGGACATCAAGGAGGCTCTTGGGTTGTTGCTGGCCAAGGAGAAATAATCTGCTGAAGTTTTCTCAGTCGCAGGCCTGTTGACCGGTTGTTTTTTGCATGTTCGAACCAGAGCCAGGCAGAATGACCCGCACCTTCTCGACCATCTGCTCCGGAAAGTAACTTTCCTTTGCCCTGCGCAGGCCGTGAATCCCGAGATCCTGTTCCCGGTTGATATAGGCAAAATCGGCTAGATTGTTTTGGGCAAACCACTGGTTGATCACCTGGGCCAGACCATTGAACTGGGGCATGGCCTTCTCGAAATGGGTGACCGCGGTTGAGGGATTGAGCGCTTCGCCCACGGTAAAGGCCTCGATGTTTCCCTCAATCCGGATGGCGCCGCCGGTCAAGGGTAATTCTTCGTAGTGGCTCATGGTTTCTTCTATGGCCTGATATTCCCCGCATAATCCTGGCTCGGCCTTACAGCCCCGCTGGGCGCACCAGCGTTCCTGCATGGCCAGGCATTCGGGAACGATTTCCTTGGTAATGATCTCGTACTGACAATCGTATGCGGCCAGACACTGGTTGATGTGGTTCCGTTTTTTGGTAAAATGCCTGCCGGCCAGGGTTGCCAGGTCTTCCCTGCGATAGACATAGTCGGCGTTGTCGCGGTCAACGAGAATCACCGCGGCCTGGATGTCCTGGTCTGCAAGCTGCCCCTTGGGAAAGCGTTCCGCTCCTGAAATTCTGCTGCTGTATTCCCTGAAAATATCGGTAAGGTATGCCGGGCCCACCGGGTTTCCCAGGAGAACCAGGCCGGCTTTTGTCTCGGTGAAAAAGAGGAGCGATTCGCTGAACTCGTCCACCCAGACTGGGCGGGTGTGTCGCCAGGCAAAAAGATTCGTGAAGGTCAGTTCTGAGATCTCCGGGGGAAACCGCCGGAGATATTCGCTGACGAACTGTCTGTCTTCAAGGGTTATCGGGCGCAGGTTCATGGGGTTCCTGTTAATGGTGGGACTGTACCAGTATAAAGGCGTAGCCGGATTACTGCAATTGATTCCATGCCGCAAACGAGTTGCTTTTCTTGCAAATACCGGGAAATGTGGATAGATTGTCTGGTTTGTTGGTATTCGGCGGAAAAAATGAGAATTCGTCGGATCTCTCCCTCCTGAAAAAAGGTGACGGTATGGAAGTGGTGCTTGCCAAGAACGCAGGTTTTTGCATGGGGGTGCGGAGGGCGGTCGAGACCACCCTCGGTATGGTCAAGAAGGACGAAACCTCCATTGCCACCTTTGGTCCCCTGATCCACAACCCGCAGGTCCTAAAACTGCTTGAGGAGCAGGGGGTGAAGATTTTAACGGAAATTCCAGCCCAGGCTACCGGCGCCATAATCATTCGGGCCCATGGCATTCCCCCGGAAGAGAAAAAGAAGCTGGAAGCCACCGGCGCCCGGGTGGAGGATGCCACCTGCCCGCGGGTTCTCAAGGTGCAGGCGATTATTGCCAGATACAAAAAAGAGGGTTACTCCACGGTGATCATCGGCGACCGGGAGCACGCCGAGGTGGAAGGGCTCATGGGTTATGCCGGCAACACCGGGCAGGTGGTGAACAGCGAGTCGGATGTCGCGGTCCTGAGCCTTGACGGGCCGTACATCATCGTCAGCCAGACCACTCAGGACGAGCATCTTTTTGAAAGGCTCAAGGAAGCGATCCTGCAAAAATATCCCGGGGGCGAGGTGTTCAACACCATCTGTGATTCCACCCATAAAAGGCAGGAGGAGGTTCGTCAGCTCTGCCGGGAGGTTGATGCATTGGTGGTGGTGGGCGGAAAAACCAGCGCCAATACCAAACGGCTGGGAGAGATTGCCGAAAGTCTGGGCTGCCCGGTGTTCATGGTGGAGTCGGAAAATGATCTTGAGCTTCAGCCCTTGCAGGGCTATGGGCGGGTAGGCGTTACGGCTGGTGCCTCCACCCCGAATTGGGTGATCAGCCGTGTTGTGGAAGTGTTGGAAAGTATAACGAAACTGCCCATTTGAGGAGAAAGAATAATGCTGAGCTGGTTTAAGAAGAAACTTGGAGGTGCGCAGGAGCATCAGCCGGAGCAGGGGCAGGGCGCTGAATCATCAGTACCCCAGGTCCAGCCGCAGGCTAGTGAGAAACCCAGGTTTTTTTCGCGGCTCAAGGAAGGGTTGTCCCGCACCCGGAAAACCTTTGTTCATCAGCTTGACGCGCTTTTTCTTGGCAAAAGGAAGATTGACGCCGAGCTGCTTGAGGAGCTTGAAGAGATACTGATCATGGCCGATATCGGCGCCGCTACTACCCAGGAGCTGCTTGAGAAAACCCGGGAGCAGGTCAAGCGCGATGCCTTGGGCGATGCCCTGGCCCTCAAAGAGGCACTGAAAGAGATGATCCTCGGTTATCTGCGCAGGGCAGACCGGCCAGCGGAGCGGGTCTTGCCTCAGCAGGATCCTTTTGTCATCATGGTGCTGGGGGTTAACGGGGTGGGCAAGACCACGACTATCGGCAAGCTGGCCCATAAGTTCACCCAGGCCGGGCAGAAGGTTCTGCTGGTTGCCGCCGATACCTTCCGGGCCGCAGCCAGCGAACAGTTGCAGATCTGGGGCAAGCGGGTCGGGGTGGAGGTTGTGACCCAGCAGGCCGGGGCAGACCCTTCTTCCGTGGTGTACGATGCCCTGGATTATGCCCGGCCGCGCAATTTTGACGTAGTGCTGGTGGACACGGCAGGCCGCTTGCACACCAAGGTCAACCTTATGGAAGAGCTGAAAAAAATCAAGCGGGTCATGGGTAAAAAGATTCCCGGGGCACCCCATGAAATCCTGCTGGTCCTCGACGCCACCACCGGCCAGAACGCCATTTCCCAGGCCCGCCTGTTCAATGAGGCCGTGGAGGTCACCGGTCTGGCCCTGACCAAGCTTGACGGCACAGCCAAGGGGGGTATTGTGATCAACATCTGCCATGAGTTTAATATCCCTCTTCGTTTCATCGGCATCGGGGAACAGATGGAGGATTTGCGTGATTTTGAGCCAAACGAGTTTGTCGAGGCTCTGTTTGCCGAGGGTGAGGCGGAAAGGGAATGATCGTGTATCGTCAGCATAAGCCGCCCGGCTGTGGCGGGTGTTTACTGGTTGTTATTTTGCTCATTCTGGCCCTGGGCGGCGCCCCGCTCCTTTTTAATGTGCTGGGCTATCTTTTTTTCAGCGGGGTATTTCTGGTTCTTCTGGTCTTTCTCGGGATATGGGGATTTTCCCAGTATATCCGGCGGATGGCCAGCCGCTACGAGCAATCGCAGACGGAAAGCCACAACAGGTTCGTTTTTCTGCTGATCAATATCCTGATCCGCATTGCCCAGGCGGACGGGGTCGTTACCAAGGGTGAGCTTGGCCCCATCGAGAATTTTTTTCGCATTCATCTCCGCTACAACCAGAGCCAGATGTACTGGGTGCGCGATCTGATCAAGGACGCCCTTGCCTCCCAAGCCTCCCTCGATGCCCTGCTCGCCGAGTTCAAGGGCCAGTTTGCTTACGAGCCCCGGCTGATTCTGGTGGAGCTGGTCTATCAGGTACTCTATACCAATGCCCAGGTTTCCGCTCAGGAGCTGGTCATGGTGCAGACTATTGCCGATTTCCTCGAGATTGCCGCCTATGACCATCACGCCATCCGGAGCAAATATGTCGGCGGTACCCGTGGGCGCATCTCTCCAGGCCAGGGAAGAAGCGAAGGCCGGTATTATGAGATCCTCGGCTTGGCGCCGGGAGCGTCGGCGGAGGAGATCAAAAGCGCCTACCGGAAACTGAGCATGCAGTATCATCCGGACAAGGTAACGCATCTGGGCGAGGAGTTCCGGCGGGTGGCCGAGGAGAAAATGAAAGAGCTGAACGAGGCCTACCAGCATCTGAAGGCTGTCTGAGCAGGGCAGAATGGCATGAAGATCCTGGTTCTTGAACCCTATTACGGTGGCTCGCACAAGGCTTTTCTGGCCGGGCTGACCCGGAATCTTCCCTATTCCTTTGATCTGTTGACCCTGCCGGCCCACAGCTGGAAATGGCGGATGCGCCTTGCGGCCCCGCATTTCGCCGGGGTTTTGAAAAGTGATCCGCATTGCATTGCCAAGAGCTATGACCTGATTCTCTGTTCCTCCCTGGTCGATGTCGCCGCCCTGCGCGGCCTGTTGCCGCCAAACCTGCGTAACCTCCCGCTGCTGACCTATTTCCACGAAAACCAGTTCTCCTATCCGGTGCAGCTGTCCGAGGCACGGGATGTGCATTTCGGCCTGACCAATCTCACTACGGCCCTGGCCTCGGATGGGCTGGCCTTCAACTCACAATATAACCTGGATTCTTTTCTCGCCGGCTGCAATGAGCTTCTGGCAAAGATGCCGGATATGTCCCTGGCTGGTTATGAGGAGGCGATCCGCGCCAAGGCGGTCATCCTTTACCCGGGCCTGGATTTCAGCGAAATCGACTCCTGCTTTGCAAAGAGACAGGCGGGCAGACCGCCGGTGCTGGTTTGGAACCACCGCTGGGAGCATGACAAGAATCCGGAGTTGTTTTTTAATACCTTGTATGGGCTTGCTGAGCAGGGGGTTCCCTTTGCCCTGATCGTGCTGGGGGAATCATTCCGGAGTCAGCCGCCAATTTTTGCCCAGGCAGCGAAGAGGCTTGCCCCGCATATTGTCCATTTCGGTTATACGGCTGATCGGCTGGAGTATTGCAGGTTGCTCTGTCAGGGGGATATCGTCGTTTCCACCGCCAACCATGAGTTTTACGGCATGGCGGTTCTTGAAGCAGTGCGCGGTGGCTGTCGGCCTCTGGTCCCGGACCGGTTGTCGTACCGGGAGCTTTTTCCTCCGGCTTTCCGCTACGAGAATGCTGCCTTTGCCCAAAAACTGCTGGCGGCCATGGCAGCGGGAAGGCTGGGACTTCAAGAGGCGCACGCCCTGACCAGCCGGTTTTCCTGGCCGGAGCTGGCTGGCAGCTACAGGCAGTGGTTTGAATCGCCGCGTTAACATGCTATTGACTTGGCGATTAACTAGTGTCATGCCCGAATGCTTTAGTCGGGTATCCATCCCCATGGATTCCCGCCTTCGCGGGAATGACGGTTTAGGTATATCGGCTAGCAGGGGGCGGATTCGCCGAAGTTTTTTGAAAGGAATTCACATTCCGCAGGTGACAGATCAAAGCGAATCTCCGCTTCCTTGAGTACCGTGTCCCGTTTCTTTTGCGGATTATTAAGCAGCTCTTCGCTCAGCCAGCGCAGAGCCTTTTTTACCTTGTCACTGCCGGCCGGCAGTTTGTGGTCTCCGCCCATCCGTGCTTTCTCCTTTACACCGGCTTTACCAGGATGCCGCCAAGGGGCGGAACCGAGACCAGGATATGGCAGGGGGCTTCGCCCATGGGCTCGGCAATTGCCTGCTTGCGATCCGGGTTGAATACATTGCTGCCCCCGAACTCGGCGCTATCGCTGGAGAGGATCTCCTGGTACCAGCCCGCCGCAGGAACCCCGAGTTTGTAATCGTGCAGGACCTGAGGGGTGAAGTTGAGCAGGCAGACCACATGATCTTTTGGGTCTTTGCCCTGGCGGCAGAAAGCGATGATGCTGTTGTCTACATCCTTGAAATCCAGCCACCGGAAGCCATCGTAGGAAAAATCTATCTCCCACAGGGGGCGGCTATCCTTGTAGACCGCGTTCAGCTGCCGGACGAATTCCTGCAGCTGCTGGTGCAAGGTGTTCTGCTCGGTCAGATGCCAGTCCAGGCTCACCTTGCAGTACCACTCGGAGATCTGGCCGAATTCGCCTCCCATAAAGAGGAGCTTCTTGCCCGGATGGGTCCAGAGGAAGAAGAAGAGCAAACGCAGGTTGGCGAATTTCTGCCACATATCGCCGGGCATCTTGAAGAGCAGGGAGCGCTTGCCGTGTACCATCTCGTCGTGAGACATGGGCAGGATGAAGTTTTCGGTGAAGGCATAGAGCAGGGAAAAGGTTAGGGCGTTATGATGATATTTGCGGAAGAGCGGCTCCTTGCTGAAATAGCCGAGGATGTCATTCATCCAGCCCATGTTCCACTTGTAGCCAAAGCCTAAGCCCCCCCAGTCCAGTGGTTTTGATACCCCGTAGAAGCTGGTTGACTCTTCAGCGATCATCAGGATGTCGGGATAGCGGCTGTAGATGATGGCGTTCATGTGTTTGATGAACTCGATGGCCTCGATGTTTTCCTTGCCGCCGTAAATGTTCGGTACCCAGTCCCCTTCGTTGCGGGCATAGTCGAGGTAGAGCATGGAGGCCACCGCATCGACCCGCAGGCCGTCAAGGTGAAATTTGTCCATCCAGAAGAGGGCGTTGGCAATGAGGAAGTTTTGCACCTCTTTACGGCCGTAGTTGAAGATCAGGGTGCCCCATTCTGGATGCGCCCCCTGCCTCGGGTCTTCGTGTTCGAATAGCGCGGTGCCGTCGAAGCGGCTTAAGGCATGGCCGTCGGTGGGAAAGTGCGAAGGCACCCAGTCAAGGATAACGCCGATCCCCTGCTGATGGCACTGGTCCACGAAGTACATGAAATCATGGGGGGTGCCATGACGGCTGGTCACGGCGTAATAGCCGGTGACCTGATACCCCCAGGATTCATCAAGGGGATGCTCCATGATCGGCATCAACTCAATGTGGGTGAAGCCCATCTCCTTGACATAAGGGATCAGGGCGCCGGCCAGCTCCTGATAGGAGAGCATCCGGGAGGGGTCCGCCGGATCACGCCGCCAGGAGCCCAGATGGACCTCGTAGGTGGACATGGGCTGTTCATAACTTTTTCGTTCTTTTCGTGCCTTAAGCCAGGCCGCGTCATTCCAGGCATAACCGTCAAGCCCCCAGATAATCGAGGCGGTTTTCGGGCGAATTTCCGCGAAAAACTGGAAGGGATCGGCCTTTTCGAGAAGCGTGTTGTTCTGGGTTTTGATCTCGAATTTGTAAGGTTCTCCCTGGCCGATGTCCGGGAGAAACAGCTCCCAGATGCCGGATTGGCCTAAAACCCGCATCTGATGAATCCTGCCGTCCCAGTAATTGAAGTTGCCCAGGATGCTGACCCTCTTGGCGCTTGGCGCCCAGACACGAAAGATGGTGCCGCTGACCCCGTCAATCGTGACCAGCTGGGCGCCAAGGGAATTATAAATTTCGTAGTTCGTCCCGTTGTTGAAGAGATAGCGGTCATACTCGGACATCTGGGGCAGGAAACGGTACGGATCCTTGAAGACATGGCGGTTTTCATCGTAAAAGGATGCTTCGTACTCATAAGGAAAAGGTTCGGTGCAATCGGCAATGACAATCTCGAAAAAGCCTTCCGGTCTTGTCTTGTACATCTCCTTCCTTTCTCCGTTGGCTATCAGCCAGCAGGCGTTGGCGTTGGGCTGAAAGGTTCTGATCACTGCGGAGTCCGCCTCCAGGTCCAGAAGGTGGAAGCCTAAAACCTGAAAAGGATCGTGGTGTTCGGAGGCAATAATCCGGTTGATTTCGGAATTTATATCAGTGGTCATAGTCTCGATTTCTGTCTGCTATATGGGTTATTGAGGGCTTTGCTGTTACTGCTAGAGTTGAGATATAAAATACTAGCACGGATCGAAAGGGAAACTCCAACTCTTTTCCGGGGCCGGGGCAAATTTGTTGGATGTGCAGGATTTCTTGACTGACAGGATGGACAAATGCTAAGTTGTGCCCATCCCAGAACGGCCCTTTCGCCCGATTGTTGTGTTGTTCGGCCGCAAGAGAACGTTCTGGGGAAAAAAGCTGATTTGCATCGGTCGCCCGTGGCAATCAAAGATATTTAGGAGCCGTCACTGAATAACTTGCCCAGTTTGGCTCAAACCTTTACGGCTCCTTTCACCCAAAGGGCATAAGTTTCGTTTGAGCAGACAAGCTGCTCAACTCAGCTTTATGCCGTTTTGGCTATTGTGAATGGCGGGGTTATTTTGTTCCAACGGCTTAACGCAACCATGGGGCCCTCTCTCGGATGATCGAAACTCTGCAAGGCTATTTCCTTATTGCCACCCCCAAGATGCCGGATCCTCGTTTTGCCGGGAAGGTTGTCTACCTCTGCGCTCACAACGATGAAGGGGCCATGGGGCTGGTGGTGAATGATCCCATTGTCGAGATCAGGATGGCGGATATCTTTAAAAGTGCCAATATCCCGCTGCCGTCAGGTCTGTTGCCGAGGGTGTATATGGGCGGGCCGGTTGAGGGGGCTAACGCTTTTTTTCTCTACAACAGCTCCGAATACAGAGCAGATAATTTTCTTGAGGTGAGCAAAAGCGTTCATTTGACGAGCGATCCGCAGTTGCTTTATGATCTCGCTGCTGGTCAGGGTCCGCGAAGTCTGCTGGTGGCTTTGGGCTATTCCGGCTGGGGGCCGGGCCAGCTGGAAGCAGAGCTCACCGCGGATGGCTGGCTTGCCCTGCCTGCGGATGATGAGATCATCTTTCATACCCCGGAGAAGATGAAGTGGCAGAAGGCGGCGCAACGGCACGGCATTGATATCGCCTTGTTCGGGGATGTGGTGGGGTCAGCCTGATTATAGGTTGGATAAATACGGCTTTGTCCGTGGGTTTTAAGGAAAGACATGACACACGTCTCACAATTTCTCGGGGAAGAAGCTGATCTCGGCCAGGATAAACGTATCGCCATTCTCTCGGCGCCGCTGGCCTCCTCGGTGAGCTGGCTGGGCGGCACCGAGCTGGGCCCGCAGGCGATCATCGACGCCTCCCCGGCCTTGGAGGTATTTGATGACGAGCTGTTGTCCGAGACCGTCCGGCTCGGCATCGCCACCAGACCGGTCCCGGATTTTACTGCCATGACCGCCGTCGAGGCCTGTCGGCAAATCCAGGCAGCCGTAGCCGCGGAGCTGGCGGGGGGGATGTTCCCTGTGCTGCTGGGAGGCGAGCATACCGTGACCGTGCCTGCAGTCAAGGCCTGTCTGGCGCAATACCCGGACCTGCATGTGGTGCAGATCGACGCCCACCTTGACCTGCGCCAGGAGTATGAAGGCAACGAAAACAGCCACGCCTGCGTGATGCGGCGGCTTGCTGATCTGGGCATACAATTTACCCAGATCGGTATCCGCTCCTTTTCCAGGGAGGAATACGAACTCGTCCAGGCCAGGGGGCTGCGGCCATTTTTCCTGCACCGGATCAGGGCGGAAGCAGACTGGATCGATCAGGTCTGCGCCGGGATCAAAGGGCCGGTCTACCTCTCCTGCGATGTGGACGGCCTGGACCCGGCGATCATCCCGGCCACCGGCACCCCGGAACCGGACGGCCTGACCTGGCGGGAGACCATCGATCTATTGCGGGCGCTTGCCGCCAACCATCGCCTCGTGGGGATGGATTTTGTCGAATTGGCACCGCGGCCCGGCGCGGAGCATGCGGCCTTTACCGTGGCCAAGCTGATTTACCGGACTTTGGGGTATATCTTTCGCGGAGGCCAGGCGGGAAAGGGATGAATTCTGGTGCTGAGAAAATAAGTCAATGACAGGTGATTGAATATGTCTGAGGAACAGGAAATATTTCAGTGTCGGCAGTGCGGCCATTGCTGTCAGGGTGAAACCACGGTTTCTCTCGACCCCGAGGATCTTGCAAGGCTGGTCGCTTATCTGCATCTGCCCCTTGCCGAGGTGCAGGAGAGATATCTGCGCCTTACCGGCAAGGTGGTGCAGATGAAGATCGTGGACGGCCACTGCATCTTTTTTAACGAAGGCTGCACGGTGCATTCCGGCAAACCCTGGCGTTGCAGCCAGTGGCCCCTGCATCCGAGCATGCTTATTGACCGGAACAATTTCGAGACTATAAGGCAATCCTGCCCCGGCATTAAGGGGGAGATGGGCTATGAGGAATTTCGCAGCCGGCTCGCGGCGATACTTGAAAAGCAGCAGAGAAAAAGACAGTGAAGATCATCCTGCCGCTCCTGGGCAAAACCAGGGAGCAGTACCTTGCCGCCGGAGTCGATGATTTTGCCGGGCGGTTAAGGCGTTTTGTCCAGCTTGAGATGCCGGTGTTGAAAGAAAAGAAGAACGCGGCCAAGGAAGATACGGCGCGGCAGCAAAACGAGGAAGGGCAGATACTTCTTGCCGCTCTGCCGCCCTCCGGCGGGGCAGTCAAGCTGGTCGCCCTTGCTCCGGCAGGCCGGCAGCTCAGCTCGGAAGAGCTGGCTGAGCTGCTGGGCCGCTGGGAGGATCAGGGAGTCCGGGAGCTTGCCTTTTTGATCGGCGGCCCCACGGGACTTGCCCCGGAGCTGATCGAAAAGGCGGATTATGTGCTGTCACTTTCGCGGATGACCTTTACCCACGAGATGGCTCGCCTGCTGGTCCTGGAACAGCTGTACCGGGCTTATTCCATTAAGGCCGGGACCGGGTATCACAAATAATTTCATTTCCAGATCAAGGTATTGATCAATCCCAGCGCTGCATCTCCAACGGTAACGCTCTCGGAACTTCCGATTGCCAGCTTGCCCGTTGTTGTAGTATGATAGCGCTCCCATTTTGTTCATGACGAACAATGGGGACACTATCCCAACAAGGAGTCATAATGAAAAAGGTCCATAAGGATTTTCAGGATGCGTCAAGTCTGGAGCTGGCCCGTTTTGCCGCCCTGGCGGCCCTGGATAAAAAAGCGGAGGACCTGGTCATTCTTGATGTGCGGGGCCTGTCTTCCATTACCGATTTTTTTGTCATCATGAGCGGGCGTTCCACCAGGCATGTCCAGGGTCTGGCTCAGGCGGTGGATGAGGCCCTGCGGCATAAAAACGTCAAGGACGGCAATACCGAAGGCCTTAACGAGGGCCATTGGGTTTTGCTCGATTATAACGATGTGATCGTGCATATCTTCTACAACGAAGACCGCAATTTTTACAACATTGAAGGATTGTGGCACGACGCCCCCAGGGTGGAGATAGCCCCGGAAACAGCAGCATTCTGAACAGGTTCTGGAGAAACGATGAGCAAGATCACGCCGGTATTGCTGGCTATCCTCGATGGCTGGGGGGTTGGGGAGCCGTGGGAGGGTAACGCCATCTATCTTGCCCATACGCCCAACATGGACGGCTGGCAGGGTGCCGGACCCGCCACGACCCTGGTTGCCCACAACGGCGCGGTGGGGCTGCCGGAAGGGCAGATGGGCAATTCCGAGGTGGGGCATCTCAATATCGGCGCTGGGCGCATTGTCTATCAGGATTTCACCCGGATCAACCGGGCCATTGAAACCGGGGATTTTTTCAAAAACGAAGCGCTGGCCGGGGTATTCGGCCGCGCCGCCGAGCAGGGCACAGCGGTGCATCTGCTCGGACTCGTTTCCGACGGCGGGGTCCATAGCCATCTCAGCCATCTTATCGCCCTGCTGGAAATGGCTCAAAAAATAGGGCTGACCAAGGTTTATATTCACGTCTTCATGGATGGCCGCGATACCCCGCCCCGGAGCGGGGCCGGATACCTGGTCGAGCTTGCCGAGGCCATCGCCCGGATCGGCGTGGGTCAGGTCGCCTCGGTCTGCGGCCGCTATTATGCCATGGACCGCGACAACCGCTGGGACCGGGTTTCCCTGGCCTGGCAGGCCATAGTGGATGGCCGGGGCCAGCATGCGGCCGACAGCGCAGGCGAGGCAGTGGCGGCTGCCTATGGCCGCGGCGAAAACGATGAGTTCATCAAGCCCACGGTGATCGTGCAGCACGGTCAGCCGCCGGCCACCATCAGCGATGGGGATTCGGTTATCTTCTTTAATTTCCGGGCCGACCGGGCCAGGCAGATGACCCATGCCTTTATCGACCGGGAATTTGCCGGTTTCCCGGTGGTGCGCCGTCCCCAGCTGGCCGATTATCTCACCTTTACGGTGTATGAAAAGGATTTTGCCCTGCCTGTTGCCTTTCCGCCGGTCGCTCTCACCCATATCCTTGGGGAAGAGGTCAGCAGTCATGGCTTAAGGCAGCTGCGCATCGCCGAGACAGAAAAATACGCCCACGTCACCTATTTTTTCAATGGCGGCCGCGAAGCGCCATATTCTCTGGAAGAGAGGGCCTTGCTTCCATCCCCCCGCGAAGTGGCCACCTACGATCTCAAGCCGGAGATGAGCGCGGAAGCGGTTACCGAAGAGCTGCTCCGCCGCCTTGCCGATAATCCGTACAGCCTGGTGGTGCTCAATTTTGCCAATTGCGATATGGTGGGGCATAGCGGGAACATGGCTGCGGCCATTACTGCGGTGGAGACCGTGGACCGCTGCATTGGCCGGCTGGTCGAACGGTTTACCGAACTCGGCGGGGTGGTCCTCATCACCGCGGACCATGGCAATGCCGAGGTCATGATCGACAAGGAAACCGGAGGCCCGGTAACCGCGCATTCCACCAACCCGGTCCCCCTCCTCATGGTTGGCGCCCGGCCGACCCTTGCCCTGAAGGAGGGCGGCACCCTGACCAATATCGCGCCCACCATTCTCGCGTTGATGGGCTTGCCCATTCCGGCGGAGATGGAAAGCGACAGTTTGCTGGTGGACAGTGAAAAATGTAAAGTGAAAGATATAGCTGAGTCGAGCAGCTTGCCTGCTCAAACGAAACTTATACCCATAGGGTGTAAAAAGAGCGACCAGGGGTAATCTGCATGCAATACATCAGCACCAGGGGCGGCATCGCCCCAATCTCCTTCAAACAGGCCGTGATGATGGGGTTGGCCGACGACGGCGGACTGCTGCTGCCCGTGGCTATTCCCGAGATCCCCTCCGACACCGTGGCCCAGTGGCGGAGCTTAAGCTATCCGGAGCTGGCTTTTGCCGTACTCAGCCGCTTTATCGACGATATCCCTCCCCACGATCTGCGCGAGCTTGTGGTAAAATCGTACAGCACCTTCAACCATCGGGAGATCGTGCCGCTGGTAAAGCAGGGCGATGCCTACATTCTTGAGCTGTTTCATGGCCCGACCCTGGCTTTCAAGGATGTGGCCCTGCAATTTCTGGGCAATGTTTTCGAGTACCTGCTCAAGGAATCCGGCGGCCGGATGAACATCCTCGGCGCCACCTCCGGCGACACAGGAAGCGCCGCGATCTACGGGGTGCGGGGCAAAGAGCGGATCAACATCTTCATCCTCCATCCATACAAGCGGGTAAGCCCGATCCAGGAATTGCAGATGACTACGGTCATCGATGCCAACGTCTTCAACCTGGCGGTGCGCGGCACCTTTGACGATGGCCAGGCCATCGTCAAGACCATCTTCAACGATCTGGACTTCAAGGAAAAGCACCATTTGGGGGCGGTAAACTCCATCAACTGGGCCCGGATCGTGGCTCAGGTTGTTTACTATGTTTATGCGGCCCTCAAACTCACCGGCTCGGCAGGCGTGGCCAGGGTAGATTTTTCCGTGCCCACGGGCAATTTCGGCGACATCTTTGCAGGTTTTGTGGCCCGCCGCATGCTGCCCGCGCAGATCCGCCGACTGATTCTGGCCACCAACGAAAACAACCTGCTGACCCGTTTTGTTTTAAACGGTGATTATTCCCTTGGCGAGGTGCGGCAAACCTCAAGCCCTTCCATGGATATTCAGCTGGCCAGCAATTTCGAGCGCTATCTGTACTACTTGAACGACGAGGATGCAGGCCGGACCAGACAGGACATGGAGCGTTTTGCCGCCGGCGGCAGCCTCCAGTTCGAGGAGGTTGCCCAGGAACGGGTACGGGCTGATTTTGCTTCGCGCAGCGTCAACGAAGAAGAAACAGAAAACACCATCTGCGATTTTTATCAGCAGCATGGCTATGTCCTTGATCCGCATACTGCGGTGGGGGTTAAGGCCGGCCTGGCGGCCCTGGAGACGGGGGTGCCGATGATCTGTCTGGCCACCGCCCATCCGGCCAAGTTCGGCGAGGCGGTCAGGCGCGCCATTGGCCACGAGCCGGAGTTGCCGGCAAGCCTTGCCGGGCTGGCTGGCAAAGAGTCGCGCTGCGAGGTGATGGCTGCCGAGGTCGGCTCGGTGCGTGATTTCGTGGAACGGCATGCCCTGTAGTTTTTTTTTCGTCTGACATGGAGATCGGTTAATTTCTCTGCGGCTTAAGGGCGATTATCTGCTACCTGCCAGGCATTCGCTGGGAAGTTGCTGTGTTGTCATGCAGCGCAGATTCGGCTGAACTAGAGGCGTCCATGACCAAAAACGAGCTTCTGCAATACCTGGGCAAGATAGACCTGTTCCATTGCTTTGCCGGTGAAGAGATCGCCGCTTTTCTTGAAAAGGCATCGGAAACCAGGGTCGCCAGGGGAGAAATCCTTTTCCGCGAGGGTGATGAGGGGCGGGACATGTATATCCTGCTGCGCGGCCTGATCAAGGTCTTTCGCGGCAACCGGGTGGTTGACGTCATCAAGCCCGGAGATTACTTCGGTGAGATGGCCATTATTGAAAATCAGCCTCGCTCCGCCGATGTCTCCGCTCTGGAAGATTCCGTCCTCCTTCAGGTTCCCCTTGCTGTATTTCAGGAGTATTTTTCCCGGCAGCCGCAATCGCTGGTTACCATGATGCGGACCTTGAGCCAGCGAGTACGCCGTGATCTTGAAATTCTCGGCCAGGAGTACGAGCAGGTTAACATCATGGTGCACGACATGAGAAATCTGCTCACCCCGTTGCATCTTCTTGAGGTTCTCGAAAGAACCGAACCGGGACTTGCCGGGAACAAACAGATTTTCTGCATGATCAAGGCGCGCAAGGATCTTGCCGTTCTCATGGAAAATGCTCTGGCCCAGGCCCGACGGATGAAGATCTCCACTCCAATCCTTGCCGGTTCCCTGGACCGGTTGATTCTTGACATGCAGGAATCATGGCTGGTGCATCCCGGCATCGGCGGCCGGGGTATTCGGGTGGAAGTGACCGGCACGCTTCCGGAATTTCCCTTTTCGTCCCTCGGCCTTCGCCGGGTGCTGTCAAACCTGGTGATCAATGCGGCCCAGGCCAGTGCCGACGGGGGGCTTATCGACATTGTCCTTTCCCGGCAGAACGACGAGGCGGTGATCAAGGTCGTTGATCATGGCCGGGGGATTCCCGTTGAGGCGCAGGAGAAGATCTTTCACTGCCATTTTACCAGCAGGGCAGACGGAAACGGGATCGGCCTCATTTCCTGCAAACAGATCATTGAGGAAATCCATGGGGGAATCCTCGCGTTTACCTCCACCCCGGGCCATGGCACGACCTTCACCATCCGTATTCCTTTCTCTCCCGTAATCGGGTAAACAATTGCGGAAAGCGCTGCCGGCCGCGGGGATATCCCTCCCCATGGGCTGCATTGATCCGGATTTTTGCTGAAACGATATTCAGCCAGCAGGGACGGTTGAGATGGAAATTTACAAACAGAGAGTCGATGAGGCGGTCGCTTTTTTACGGGACCGTATGCCAACGCCCCCGGAGATAGTCCTGGTGCTCGGCACCGGCCTGAGCGGCCTGGCGGAAAGAATCGAGTCGCCGGTTGTTCTGCCCTATACCGAAATCCCCAACTTTCCGGCGGCGACCGTAGCCAGCCATGCCGGCAATCTTGTCTTCGGCGTCCTGTGCGGCAGGCCGGTGGCAGTGCTGCAAGGGCGGTTCCACTACTACGAGGGGTACTCCGCCCGTGACCTTGCCATGCCGATCCGGGTTCTGGCCCTGCTCGGCGCAAAAACTCTGATCGTTTCCAACTCGGCGGGCGGCCTCAACCCTGCCTTTGCTCCCGGCACCCTGATGGTGGTGCGCGACCATCTGAACTTCATCCCGGACAACCCCCTGCGCGGCGCCAATATCGATGCCTGGGGGCCTCGTTTCCCCGACCTTTCCGCCCCCTACGACCAGGGCCTGATCGATCTGGCCCTGAACTGCGCGGCCCGGCGCGGGATCGATAGAGTTGCCACCGGGGTCTATGTGGCCATTCCCGGCCCCAGTCTGGAAACCCCGGCGGAAACCCGTTATTTGAGGCAATGCGGCGCCGATGCGGTGGGCATGTCCACCGTGCCCGAGGTGATTGTGGCCATCCATGCCGGGATGCGGGTGCTCGGGCTGTCGGTGGTGGCGAACGTCAACGACCCGAATAATCTTCAGCCCATCATCCTGGAGGAAATCATCGCGGAAACGAACAGGGCGGAAGAGCGGTTGTCGCAGCTGCTACTCGCGGTTGTCTCCGACATTTAGGAGCCGTCACTGAATAACTTGCCCAGATTTGCTCAATCCTTTATGGCTCCTTATGCCGTTTTGGCTATTGTGAAGGCGGAGTTATTTTGTTCCAACGGCTTAGCCACTTTCATCGTAAAACGGAAAACCGAGGATTCCCTATGAACCTTACACCAAATCTGCTGGTTTGCGGTCGGATTCTGACCCTTGACCCCGACAATACCGTGGTCGAGGACGGGGCCGTGGCCATTGCCGGAGACACCATCGTCGAGGTGGGGGAGCGGGCACCCCTGGCGGGCAAGTATCGCGGCGTGGAGCAGCTTGCCCAGCCGCACGGCCTGGTAATGCCGGGGCTGATCAACAGTCATACCCATGCGGCCATGGCTTGTTTCCGGGGGCTTGCCGACGATCTGCCCCTGATGACCTGGCTTACCCAATATATCTTCCCGGCGGAGGCGCATCTCAATGGAGAGCTGGTCTACCATGCCTCCCTGCTCTCCATGGCCGAGATGATCAAATCCGGCACCACCAGTTTCTGCGACATGTATCTTTTTGCCGGGGCTGTGGCTCGCGCCGCCGCGGATTCGGGGATGCGCGGCTGGCTGGGCGAGGTGCTCTACGATTTTCCTTCGCCCAACTACGGCGCCCCGGAGAACGGCATCGCATACCTCGAAGAACTGTTTGCCGAGTACCGCGGCCATCCGCTCATCTCCATCACCGTTGACCCCCATGCGGTGTATACCTGCTCCCCGGAACTGCTCACTCGACTCAAGGGCGTGGCGGAAAAGAACGGGGCCGCCTATGTGATCCACCTTTCCGAAACCAAAGACGAGGTGAAAGACTGCCTTGCCCGATACGGGAAGAGCCCGGTCATGCACCTTGATTCCCTCGGGATTCTCGATGGCCAGGTGATCGCCGACCATTGCGTGGTCCTGACCGAGGCGGAGATCGGATTGCTTGCCGAGCGGGGGGTGCGGGTGGCCCATTGCCCGGAAAGCAACATGAAGCTAGCCTCGGGCGTGGCCCCGGTGCCGGATCTGCTCGCGGCCGGGGTGACGGTGGGGCTGGGTACCGACGGCTCGGCCAGCAACAACGATGTGGATCTTTTCGGCGAGATGGACAGCGCTGCCAAGCTGCACAAGGTGCATCGGCTCGATCCCACCGTGATGAGCGCCGAGACCACCCTGCGGTTGGCCACCATGGGCGGCGCCGCTCTCTTGGGGGCGCAGAGCCTGATCGGCAGTCTGGAGCCGGGAAAAAAGGCGGACCTCATCGTGCTCGACATGAACAAGCCCCACCTCACGCCGATGTACAGCATCCCCTCCCATCTGGTCTATGCGGTCAATGGTTCGGACGTGGTCCATTCGGTGATCAACGGCCGGGTTGTGATGCGAGACCGGCGGCTGCTCACCATGGATGAGGATGCGGTGCTGAGAAAGGGGCGGGAGATCGGGGCGCACATCGCCGGGCTGGTCAGGCAGGGAAGGGGCGCTTTATGAATCTGCTCATGAACATCTGGCTGCATCTTGCGGAAAAAGGGATTGGCCGCACGGTCAGCATCATGGTCAACAGGCTGGTGGATTATCACTTTGACTTTACCTACAAGACCGATACCAGAAACAAGGTCAGTCTGAACGAACTCACCGTTACCGGGGCGAACAGGGAGCGGGGCTCCTTTTATCAGCCGACCATGGCGAGGTCGTTCAACCGGTTGATCGACACCCTGCCGTTGCCGCCGGAAGCGGTACTGGTCGATTTCGGCTGCGGCAAGGGGCGGGTGTTGCTGCTTGCCGTGCTGAGAGGGGTGAAGAAGGCGGTGGGAATTGAATTTTCCCCGGAATTATGCGCCGTAGCCAGGGCCAATGTCGGGATAGTCGAAAAGGCCAAGGGATTTCCGTTGGACATCACGGTGATCGAGGGCGATGTCACGGATTACCTGATCGAAGACGATCAGAATGTCTTCTTCCTTTTCAACCCGTTCGACGACGTCATCCTTGGCGCGGTTGTGGAAAATATCTCAAAATCGTTGCAGCGCAAGGACCGGGAAATTGCTCTGATTTATTACAACCCGGTCCACTCGCACATTCTGGACCATGCTTACCTGCTGAAGGACCGCTATATCATCGGCGGAGAAGAGTACGTGCTGTATTCCAACCGGTGAGGTGCTGCCAGCCCCGACCGGAATCAGGATGGGGCGCCGGGAAGTTATTTGCGGGAAATCGCTAAGTTCGGGTATAGTTTTTTCATGCACTCCGGGCAAATCCCGTGGCTGAATTCAGCTTCAGGATGCCGGATCAGATATTCCTCAATCGGATGCCAGTTGTTTTGGCTGTCTCGTATGCTTTTGCAGCTTGCGCAGATGGGCACCAACCCGCGCAGGGCTTGCAGTTCCATAAGATAATCCGTCAGCCGTTTGTTCTTGTCGCCAAGAATCTGATTCACATAGATCATTTCCAGTTGCGATTCCAGTATGGTGCGGAATTTCAGGATCAATTTTTCGGTTGTCTCCGAATAATGGTTCGGCTTTGTATCCAGAACACAAATTGTGCCAAACGGCTCCTTGCTCGGCAGCAGAATGGGAAACCCCAAGTAGGAAATCATGTCCAGCTTGATGTCCGGGTTGTTTTTCCAGTGTTTGTCCGCCAGGGCATCGGGGACGAGCAGCTTGTCCTTGGTGGTGAGCACCCGTTCGCAGTACAGGCCGGAACCGAAGACAGTCTCCTTGTCTCCTGGATGATAGGGGTTTCCCTCGCTGTTGCTTGCAAGGAAAACCTCTATGCTGGGATCTACGTATCGCATGATCAATGCGGCGGGGATCTCGAGCATTTCCGCTAAAATGTTCACGATTTCCTGCCAGTTTTTCAGGATGTCCTCGGGGATCTCTATGGTGATTTTTTCGTGGTCCATTTTCTACCTCTCCAAGGTTTGTCAAGCAGGTTGAATGAGCATCCCATATTACGAGGGTGAATGTCAACGCGGGAAAAGGCGACTGCGTCCTCCTGGTTCCCGACATGATTTTTTCTTGACTCTTCGTATTACCAAGTAATACAATAGTGAATGAACAACAGCGGAGGAGCCGATGAAAAACCCAGCAAAACCAGCGATTATCACCTTCAAGGCCGATGCGGCCTTGGCCGAGGCGTTGCAGGCGGTACCCAACAAATCAGAGTTTATCCGCAGCGCGATTCTTACTGCTCTGGACAACGGCTGCCCGCTGTGCCGGGGCACCGGTATCCTTACCCCGGAGCAGAAAAAGCATTGGGGCGATTTTCTGGTCACCCACTCTGTGGCGACCTGCAAAAATTGCAATGCCGTCCACCTGGTCTGCCAGGCGGAGAACTCCCCCTGCCACCATTAATTTCGTGAAGGAGCATTATGAAACATCGTGGCGTGTTGCCCGTGTTTGCACCCAGAGGGTATAAGTTTCGTTTGTACCCTGAAGGGCATAAAATCCGGCAAGCTGCTCAACTCAGCTTTTCGCCAAAGGGGCATAAGTTTCGTATGAGCAGACAAGCTGCTCAACTCAGCTTTATCCTGCTGCTGACTCTTGTATGGGCCACGGATGTTTTGGCCGCCAGAAAACCCCTGGTTTTTGTCACCATCATCCCTCAAGCCTTTCTGGTCGAGCGTATCGGCGGTGATGCCGTGGAGGTGCATACCGTGGCCGCCAAGGGACAGGACCCCCACACCTTCGAAGCCACTCCCAGACAGGCCGCGGCCTTGGGGCAGGCCCAGCTCTTCTTTACCGTGGGCATGCCCTTTGAAAAACGGCTTGTGGCCAAGCTTCCGGTCGGTACCAACCGCAAGCTCAAGGTTGTTGATTCCTCGGCCGGCATAACCAGGCTGATGATGAAAGAGCACCATCACGGGGATCACCATGTTGCCGCGCATGCCAGCGCGGGGGGCGAACCTGACCCCCATGTCTGGCTCGCCCCGGCTAATCTGCTGATCATGGCCAACAACATGGCCACCGCCATGATTGGTGCAGCGCCGGAGCATAAAGCGCTTTTTCTCGCCAACCTCGCCGCCCTTGACGTAGAACTTAAGGATCTGGATAAACGGCTGTCCTCCTCCCTTGCCCCCCATAGCGGCAAGACCTTCTATGTATTCCATCCGGCCTTCGGCTATTTTGCCGCCGCCTACGGACTCACCCAGGAGGCGGTGGAGACAGGCGGCAAATCGCCCTCGCCGAAGCAGATGCAATCTCTGATCCGCGAAGCAAGGGAAGAGGGGGTCAAGGTGATCTTCGTGCAGCCCCAGTTTGACGTCAAAAGCGCCGCCACCGTGGCAAAAGGTATCGGCGGGACAGTCATTCCCATCGACCCCATGGCCAAGGATGTCCCTGCCAACCTTGCGGCTGTCGCAGCCGCCATCGAACGTGCGCTCCGGCAACAACCAGCTGCCGGGAGGACCGGAGGCAAATGAGCTTAGCGCAACCAGTCGTCGCCATCAGGGGGCTCGATTTTTCTTATAACGGCTCTCCCATCCTCCAGAATGTCAACCTGGACATCGCCCCACTTGATTCCCTCTGTATCGTGGGGCCCAACGGCGGCGGCAAGACCACCCTGCTCAAGCTGATTCTCGGTCTGCTCAAGCCTGCCTGTGGCGAGATCCGTGTCCTCGGGATGAAACCGGAGGCGGCCCGCCTGCGGGTCGGCTATGTGCCGCAGTACGCCCATTACGATCCGTTGTTTCCGGTTACCGTGCTCGACGTGGTCCTGATGGGCCGGCTGGACCGGCTCATTGTCGGCCCGTATGCCACCCGCGACCGCCAGGCGGCTCGCGCAGCCCTGGACGAGATGGGGCTTGTTGACCTGGAGCGGCGCCTGTTTGCGGAAATCTCCGGGGGGCAGCGCCAGCGGACCCTGATCGCCAGGGCTCTGGCCGCTTCGGGCGAACTGCTGATTCTTGACGAACCCACGGCCAACATCGACGCCGCCTCGGAGGAGCATCTCTTCGAGCTGCTGGCCAAGCTCAACCAGCGGCTCACCGTGATGCTGGTCACCCACGACGTGGGTTTTGCCTCGAATTTTTTCAAAAGCATCGCCTGCGTTAACCGGCAGGTGATCATCCACCCCACCAGCGAACTCACCGGCGAGCTGATCCGCAACATGTACGGCGGCGATATCCGGATGATCCGCCACGATCACCGCTGCTCCGAGTAAGGACACTGCACCCATGGACTTTCTTAACGCCCTGTCCGACCCGGCCATTCCCTTTCTCCGCTATGCCTTTTTTTCCGGGATCCTTGCCAGCATCGCCTTCGGAGTCATCGGCACGTACGTTGTGGCGCGCCGTATCACGTACATTGCCGGAGCCATTTCCCACTGCGTGCTGGCCGGGATCGGGGCAGGGCTTTATCTGCAGCACGCCCTCGGGATCACCTGGTTCGGGCCGCTTGCCGGGGCCATTGTCGCGGCGCTGGCCGCAGCCATCATCATCGGGCTGGTGAGCCTGCATGCCAACCAGCGCGAGGATACCGTGATCGGCGCCTTGTGGTCCATCGGCATGGCCGTAGGATTGCTGTTTATCGCCAAAACCCCGGGCTACCTCGAACCGATGAGCTACCTGTTCGGCAATATTCTGCTGATCTCCGAGGCGGATCTCTGGCTGGTCCTGGTTCTGGACGCGCTGGTGCTCGGCGTTACGGCCCTGTTCTACCGCCAGTTCCAGGCGGTCTGTTTCGATGAGGAATATGCCCGGCTGCGAGGCCTGCGCACCGACATCTACTATCTACTCCTGCTCTGCCTCACCGCCCTGACCGTCGTGCTGCTGGTCCGGGTGGTAGGCATTGTCATGGTCATCGCGCTGCTGACCCTGCCGGCGGCGGTGGCCGGCAGCTTCGCCAGGGGCCTTGGCCAGATGATGCTGCTGGCCATTCTCTGCTCCATGGCTTTCATCGGCAGCGGTCTGGCGCTCAGCTACAGCCGCGACCTGCCCAGCGGTCCAACCATCATCGTGCTGGCCGGACTGGTCTATCTCCTCGTCCTTGTCGGCAAGCGGTTTTTCCGGTTGTCAGGATGAGTAAAACGCCTTTTTCCTCTGATGGCAATGGAGCCTTGCCCAGATACCAGCCGCCACCCCTGCCCAGATCGACAAACGGGTGACCCTGCTGGGCATGGTCCGCCTCGATGAAGCTTTCGGCTCCGGAATGTTCTACTGCTTCAGGTTTCGGATAAACTGCTGCGCGGCTAATGCCCTGCCGGTTGGGGTGATGGTCAGTCATCACAGTGCCGCCAAGCTGGTGTCGGGAGGCTGGGTGCGGGTTGATGGCACCCTGCGGTTGAATACCAGTAAGGATTCACCGGTTAAGCTTGTCTTTGAAGCGGATACGGTCGTTTCCGCTGAAGCCCCGGAGTTTCCCTATGTACTGTAAACCACGCGATGACCCAGAGGCGGAGAGAAAAGGGAGTTGCTTCTTCGCCTTCGTATGGTATATATATTATGCATTTTTTATACTTGGTTGCATTATCGGGCCAACCGCTATAACCGTCGTCAGCTAAAAGGGGTTTTTCATGTTTGGACTTGGAATGCCGGAACTCGTCATTATTCTGGTGATAATCGTCATCATTTTTGGCGCGGGCAAACTTCCTGAGATCGGCGCTGGAATCGGGAAAGGCATCAAGAACTTCAAAAAAGCCACCAGCGATGCCGACAAGCAGGAAAAGATCGAAGAAAAAGACAAGGAAGGGGGCTCCGGCTCCGCCTCTGCCTGATTAGATACGGCTGTTTGCTGGTAACGATTTTATCCAAGGAGGATGAATATGTTTGGTTTAGGTACTCCTGAACTGGTTGTGATTTTGGGGATCGCTTTTCTGGTTTTTGGCGGGAAGAAATTGCCGGAAATCGGTTCCGGACTCGGGAAAGCCATCTCCTCCTTCAAGAAGGGACTGCACGAGGCGGAAGAATCAGTGCCCGGCGTGAAAGAGGTTGCTTCTCTTAAGGAAGAAGTCGGCAAGGTTAAAGAATTGGTAAAACCCTGAGTAAAAATCACTTATTACAGGCATAAAAAAAGGCGGGGTTTTCCCCGCCTTTTTTTATGCCCGTTAGCAGGGGCAAGCGTTGCCGATCCGCGGTCTTATTTCGCCGGCGGTAGATTGGGGAAGCGCATGCTGACTGCGAGGTTCCAGGCCTTGAGTTTGTCGGCGCACTGCGCGAAAAGCTCCGTAACATCGCCCTCGATGGTCACTGTGGTGATGGTGTCGCCCTGTCGGATGCTGTCGATCACCTCCTGATCTTTTTCGCTGACTACTTCCCCGAAAACCGTATGCTTATTGTCCAGCCAGGGGCATGGGACATGAGTGACGAAGAACTGGCTGCCGTTGCTGTTTGGTCCGGAGTTGGCCATGGAGAGGATGCCCGGCTTGGTGTGCCCGAGGCTGGCATCGAATTCGTCGGCAAAATCATAACCGGGCCCGCCGGTGCCGGTGCCCTTGGGGCAGCCGCCCTGGACCATGAAATCGGGGATTACCCGGTGAAATTTTAGGCCGTTGTAAAAGCCGCGCCGGGCGAGGTTGGCAAAGTTCGCCACGGTGTATGGGGTTTTTTCGGCGAACAGCCTGAGAGTGATGGCCCCTTTGCTCGTAGTCATGGTGGCGGTCAAGTCGTTCATGTTTAAACCTCTTTTTGAGTTGGTCTTGTTTTCTACTTTTGCAGTTCTCGGACAATGGCGTCGCCCATGGCTGCGGTGCCCACGGCCTTACCCTTGTCCACCGCAATATCCGGGGTGTGAATCCCCTGGTCCAGTACGGCGGCCACCGCCATGTCAATGGCGTCCGCTGCCTCGCTTTGTCCCAGGCTGAAGCGCAGCATCATGGCGGCGGAAAGGATCTGGGCAATGGGATTGGCGATGCCTTTGCCGGCGATATCCGGAGCCGAGCCGCCCGCCGGCTCATACAGGCCGAAACCTGCCGCGTTCATCGAGGCCGAGGCAAGCAGCCCCATGGAGCCGGTGAGCATGGCGCATTCGTCGGAGATGATGTCGCCGAACATGTTGTCGCAGAGCATGACATCGAACTGGTGCGGATTTTTGACCAGTTGCATGGTGGCGTTGTCAATGTAGATGTGGTTCAGGGAGACATCTGGATATTCCCTGGCGATCTCGATAACCACCTGGCGCCACATGACCATGGTGGTAAGGACATTGGCCTTGTCCACCGAGGTGACCAGCTTGCGGCGCAGCCTGGCGGCCTCGAAGGCGCGGCGGGTGATGCGCTCGATCTCGGCCCGGGTGTAAACCAGGGTGTCGTAAGCCTTTTCCGTAGGACCGGACCCCTCGCGCCCCTTGGGTTGGCCGAAATAGATGCCCCCGGTCAGTTCCCGCACCACCAAAATGTCGAAGCCGTCGCCGACGATTTCCGCCTTAAGAGGGCTGGCCGCGGCCAGCGACTTGAAGATTTTGGCTGGCCGCAGGTTGCAGAACAGTTCAAACTCCTTGCGCAGTGGCAGGAGAGCCGCCCTTTCCGGCTGTTGCTCCGGCGGCAGGCTTTCCCATTTGGGGCCGCCCACCGAGCCGAAGAGGATGGCATCGCTTTCCTTGCAGACCGCCAGGGTGGAGGCAGGCAGCGCCTGGCCATGATTATCGATGGCGCAGCCGCCCACGTCCGCGTGGCTGTAAGTCAAAGAAAAGCCGAACCGCTGCTGCACGGGGGCAAGAACCTTGATCGCTTCCCGCATTACTTCCGGGCCGATGCCGTCGCCGGCCAATACCGCAATTTTTTTCATCTGCTGCATCCTTGGAGTGTCTGTTTGTATGGGCAATTCCCTTTGTGAGGGACGGTACGGGGCAACACCTTACCTGATCAGGACAAAGATGCGCAAGATCAATGTGCTTTTATCCTTGACTTTGGCGGGTTGATTGATTGCAATGAAATTCATGTCGCCGGCCTTTGCACTCTCGTGATTTCCAGAAAAGCAGCGACTATAATGTTATTAAGTACACCCAGGTAGCCATCTGTCAACATAGAGGACAATATGGTTGAAATACGGAAAAACAGAGAAAGTATAACCCTGCCGCTGGTTTTTCCTCTGGTTGTAGCCCTTGCTCTCAGTCTGGCCGCCTCGTTGTACGGGATGCGTTGGGTGCAGCAGCAGAATACCAATCAGCGTTTGTATGAAGAGGTGTTTCAGGGGCAGCAGTTGTTTCGCGCCCTGCTTGAGACGGAAGTAAGGCAGTTGCAGATACGCATCGAAATCCTTCAGGCTGAACCGGACTTGAAAAAAGCATTTCTGGCCAGAGATCGTTTCCGGCTCAAGGCGGCTCTTTCCCGCCTCGGTCCTAATGCGGGAAGCGTCTTCGGCATGGGGCTCATTTTTTTTGATGCGGAGAGAAAGCTGATTTTTTCCGTGGATCATCCCAAGCTCCAGGAAGAGACGTCGGAAGATCTGGTCCTCAGGCAGGCGGCACGGACGCATAAGATGGCCCAGGGTCTGGAACTTGCCAAGGACGGCCGGTTTCTCCTGCGGGTTGTAGTTCCTTGGGTCATGGCCGACGGTGGCGCAGGCTATATGGAGATGAGTCAGGAAATAGGCTCTTTTGCCCCCAGACTGAAAGAGGGGCTCGGCTACGAGATCTTCATCACCGCAAAGAAGGCCGGGATTGACCGGAAGCAATGGGCGGCGGAGGTGGAGGCCGGGCGCAGGGCCGGCAGCTGGCATGAGCTGGGGGATTGTGTGGTTCTGGCGCGGACCATGCCCGCCGTGCCGGGGGAGTTGTGCGCGATTCTTAAGTCCAGTCTTCCTCAAGGCTTTGTCCGAACTCTTGATTTCACTGAGAATAAAAAGCATTTTCGGGGCGGTTTTGTCGATCTGCTCGATCCTGCCCAGCAGAACCTCGGCTCTCTGGTGATGTTGCGGGATGTTACCAACGAGGTGGTCTCCCTCTGGGCCATGATCATTTATCTTGGCGGAGTTGGGCTTGCCATCGCGGTGGTGCTTTTTCTCTTTTTTTACCTGTATATTGCCAGGTTGGATCGCAGACTGATTACCAATCAGGTGCATCTTCAGGAAGCCATCGCCAGTAAGGAGATTGCTTTGTCCCAAACTTCAACCCTGCTCCAGCTCGATATTGTCAAGCGTGAGAAGGCGGAACATGATTTCCGGAGTATGTGTTATCAGAATCAGCTGATCCTCGATTCCGTAGGCGATGGGATTTTCGGCCTTGATTCCCTGGGCAATCATACCTTTGTCAACCCGCAGGCTGCGAGAATGCTGGGCTATGAACCAGGAGAGCTTATCGGCCAGCCAAGTCATGTCACCTGGCACCACAGCCGTTCGAACGGCGCCCATTTCCCGGATAGCGAATGCCAGATTTATCAGACCCTGCGTGATGGCAAAAGTCATCATGTGGAAGAAGATTTTTTCTGGCGCAAGGACGGTTCCGGCTTTCCCACCGAGTACACCTCAACCCCCATTTGGGAAGAAGAGCGGTTGAGCGGGGCGGTGGTGAGTTTCAAGGATATTTCCGACCAAAAGAAGGCCAGGCACGATCTTGTTGCCAGTGAAAACCGTTATCGTGCCATTGCCGGCACTGCCCAGGACGCCATCATCCTTATGGACCATCATGGGCGGATTGCCTATTGGAATCCGGCGGCTGAGCGGATTTTTGGCTATACCGAAGGTGAGGTCCTGGGGCGCGATCTCCATGAGCTGCTGATCCCGGCAAGGTTTGCTCCCGAATTTAAAAAAGGGTTGAAGCGGTTTTGGGGCAGCGGCGAGGGCAACGCTTTTGGCCGGGTTTTGGAGATGACCGCCCTTCGCAGGGGAGGCAAGGAATTTCCGGTGGAACTCGCCCTTTCCGCTTTGCATCAGGAGGAAGGCTGGTGGGCCGTGGGGATTGTCCGCGATATCTCGGAGCGGGTGCGGCAAAGAAAGGCGCGGGAGGATTTGCAGACTCAGCTTCGCCACTCGCAGAAGATGGAGGCCATCGGCACCCTGGCCAGCGGGATTGCCCACGATTTCAACAACATTCTTGCCGCCATCATGGGCTATACTGAACTGGCCCTGCTTGAGGCCGGAGAAGGAAGTCTCCGGGATACTCTCATGGAAGTGCGTAAAGCCAGCAATCGGGCCAAGGATCTGGTCGGTCACATCCTGGCCTTCAGCAGGCAGGGAGAGATGGCCAGGACGGCGGTCAATGTCGTGCCCATTGTCAGGGAAACCCTAAAGATGCTGCGGGCCTCGCTGCCGGCGACCATTGAGATCAGGCAGACCATCGGTAAGGATCTTGGCAGGATCATGGCAGATCCCACTCAGATTCATCAGGTGCTGATGAATCTCTGCACCAACGCCTCCCATGCCATGCGGGAGACCGGGGGGATACTCAAGATAGAGGTTGCCCAGGTTTACCTGCCGGATAAGTTGGTTCTGAGTACCTTTGTTCTTGACCCGGGCAACTACCTTAAGCTTACGGTGTGCGACACGGGGTACGGTATTGCCCCGGACATTCTTGATAAAATCTTTGACCCTTTTTTTACCACCAAGAGCCGGGGTGAAGGTACCGGCCTGGGGTTGTCAGTGGTTCACGGCATCGTTACCAGCCATGGCGGCGGGATCGAGGTGCAGAGCGGGCCGGAGCAGGGGACGTGCTTTAGTCTTTATTTCCCGGTGCTGGAAGGCGTTTCGGAAACCATGGCGGTTGTCTTGGCCGATCTCCCGCCAACCGGCAAGGAACGGATTCTGCTGGTTGATGACGAGGATGCTCTTATCGAAATGGGGGAAAGAATTCTTGTCTATCTCGGCTATAAGGTAACCAGCATGACCAGCAGTATTGAGGCGCTGGAGCTGTTTCGGGTTCAGCCGGAAGATTTTGATCTGGTCATCACCGATTTTACCATGCCCAACATGACCGGTGCTGAATTGGCCAGAAAGATTCTTGCCATCAGGCCAGGGATGCCGATTGTTCTCTGCACCGGGTTCAGCGAGATGTTCACCGAAGAGAAGGCCTTGGCCTTGGGGATTAAGGGCTATGTGATGAAGCCCCTTTCCATCCATGACCTCGCCGAAGTTTGCCGAAACGTGCTTGACAAGCCGAAGGAATAAGCGTCCGGCTCAGCTCATGGTCGGAACGGCAAATTGGTGAGGCGACCGCTGGCCGGGTCCATGTAGCGGATCTCCCCGCTGATTGTCCCGGCAGCCACGGGTTGCGCCAGGCGCAGACTCAAGACATGTCTGCCTGGACGGATCTGGGTCAGCAGCCATTTCCCCTCGCCCTTCCCCGCATCGTACTGGTGGAAAGCAGGCATTGCCGTTTCGATTACCGTGCCTGCCGGCAGTTTTTGGATCACGATCAAAGTGCCTGGGGCGGGACTGGCAACGGTGATCTGCAGCTGAATATCCTGACCGGCTCCACTCAGGTAACGGCCACTGACCAAAACCTCGCCCGCGTGCAACATGGGCATGGGCGGCAACAGCAACATGAGCAGCGTCAGAAGCAGCAACCCTTGCCTCTTGGGGTGAATTATTTTAGCCTTCATCTTCTGTTTTTCCTCCTTTGTAATCATCGCAGCAAGTCATATTCTTGCGTTTTCTGATTCCAGCGGTAGCCTTTGGCTGTCCAGATATCTTCAATCAGTTTATTGCCGAAAGTCAGACCTTCAATCCCTCCGTAGGTTTCGTACACGGAAAGCAGTTCTTCGTCGTCAATTCGGCCATCGCTGTTACTGTCTGCCCAATGGAAAGGGCTGGCCTGCAAGGAATCGGCCCCGGATACCGTGATGCTGGGGTTATCGTCCGAGCGGACCGTAACCCGCCCGGTGAATTGATGGGTGGTTTTCATCTTCACTTGGGGTTTGAGTCTGGCGAGATAGGTGTATACGGCATGCTCCTTGTTGATTTTGTCAATCCACTTTAGCTCAGGGGGACCGTTTGTTTGGGAGACAAACGGCGGCTTGCCCTGGCCCGGGATGCTGTTTGGGGGCAGGGTTTCCTTGAGGATCAGGGAAAACGGCAGGTTGGCGCTGGTTGTCACTTCAACGATCACCGGAAAGATGACGCCAGGGGTTGCGTGGGCAGGCAAGGTCCGGACCGCCGTTGTCTGGCTTTCCTCCTCGGTTGCGGTATGCCACCAAAGCAGGGCGAGAACGGTAAGGGCGAGCAGGAGAAAGGCGGCGCCGAGGACGATAATGTGTTGCGAAGCAAAGCGAGGTTTGGGCAGGGGCGGGGCTGCCGACGGCATTGCCGGTTCGGCTACGGCACTATCTGGGGGAGGCGCCGGTTTTTCGCTGGGAGGCACGGGCTGGCTGTGCTCAATGATATCAGCCAATTGGGACTCCAGAGCCTCGGCCAGCCTGATGGCGTTCTCTTTTTTAATATTGGGATAGCGGCGGTTTTCCCAGCGGGAAATAGTATCGGTGGTTACCCCTACCACCGTGGCGACATAGAGCTGGGTCAGGGCTTTTTCTTCCCTGATCCGGCGAATCCTGGCGCCATCTATATTGACCATGGGAATGCCGCCTGCCAGGGGCTTTTCTGAATCCATTTCCGGTATCCTGCGGGTTGAATTTCTGGTATCGTAACAGTCCAACTGTGGACTTAAGCGGATGATCGCAACAAGTAATAAATCCGGCGGCCCAGGAAAAGCAACCTGTTTGTTGCGGGGAGAGGGCTCAGGTCAATTATAAGCCGGATTGCCTTTACTGTCAGTACTTTCATTTTGTCTGCAAGAGGAGAGGAACCCTTGAATCAAAATAAAACAGGACACTTTTTGCCGGCCTCCAAGGCGGAGATGACGGCAAGAGGTTGGCAATATGTCGATGTGGTGCTGGTTACCGGGGATGCCTATGTGGATCATCCCTCCTTTGGCGTGGCCTTGATCGGCCGGTTGCTTGAGGCCAACGGCTACCGGGTGGCCATCCTCTCCCAGCCCCACCACCATGCTCCCGATGATTTCCGCCAGTTCGGCGAGCCGCGCCTTTTCTTCGGCATCACCGCAGGCAATCTGGACTCCATCGTGGCCAATTACAGCGGCAATGCCAAGGTCCGGGACCGTGACGATTATTCGCCCGGCGGCAACCCTTATTTCGGCGGGCAGGCGGAAAAAAAGCTGCGGCGGCGGCCGGACCGGGCCACCATTCTTTACAGCAATCTGGCGCACGCCGCCTACCCGGCGGTGCCGGTGGTTCTGGGCGGGTTGGAAGCCTCCCTGCGCCGGTTTGTGCATTATGACTACCAGCAACAGCGGCTGCGGGGCTCGGTACTCACCGATGCCAAGGCCGAGTTGTTGATCTACGGCATGGGCGAGCGGGCCGTGCTGGAGGTGGCGGCCCGCCTGGCCAGGGGCCGGGATCTCGCCGGAATTGCCGGCACCTGCGAACGGCTGAGCGACCGGGAGCTTGAGGCGCGCCGGATCGCGGCGCCCATGTTTTTGCCTTCCTGGGCGGAAATCCAGGCGGATATCCCCCTGTTTCTTGAGGCCGAACTAACGGTGGACCGGCAAGCCAGGGCTTATGCCAGCGAGCCTTTAGTCCAGGGCCAGCAGGCCGCCTGGGTCGTGCAGCACCGGCCGGCTGCGCCATTGAGTACCGCGGAGCTTGATGAACTGTACAGCCTGCCTTTTACCCGCAGGCCCCATCCCGCCTGCGGCGATGTGCCTGCCTGCCGGATGATCAAGGATTCGCTCACCATTGTCCGCGGCTGTTGCGGCAACTGCTCCTTTTGTGCCATTTCCCGGCATCAGGGGCCAAAGATCATCAGCCGGAGCCGCGATTCCGTGGTGCAAGAGGCGAAACGGCTTGCCGGGCAACAGGATTTTTCCGGGACCATCAGCGATCTGGGCGGCCCCACCGCCAACCTGTTCGGCACGGGCTGCAGCAGCCCGCAGCCCTGCAAGCGCCATGATTGCCTCTATCCCAAGATATGCAAATTTATGAAGATCGACGAGCAAGCGATGCTTGGCTTGCTAACGGCAGTGGCGGATTGTGAGGGGGTCAAGCATCTGTTCGTTTCCTCCGGGCTGCGGATGGAGCTGTTGCTCAAAACCCCGCAGCTGTTGCGAAAACTGCTCCTGCACCATACCCCCGGGGCGATGAAGATCGCGCCGGAACACACGGAGGACAAGGTGTTGCGCCTCATGCACAAACCGGGCGTGGCGGTACTCACGGAGTTTCTCGCCCTCTGCCGGGAGATCGGCAAAAAGGCGGGGAAAAATGTTCACTTCACCCCCTATCTGATCGCCTCTCATCCGGGATGCACCTTGGCCGACACGGAGAAAATGGCGGCGCATCTCGGCTCTCTCGGCCTTGCGGCCCGGCAGTTCCAGGATTTCACCCCCACGCCGGGGACGATCTCCACGGCCATGTATGTCACGGGGCTGGATTGCGAGACCCGCCAGGCTATTCAGGTGGCCCGGAGCACCGGGGAGCGGCGCAGTCAGAGAGAGGTTCTGGAAACCCGGCAGGCTGCTGCGCCGGGAAGAGCACGACCGGCCGGCGACAAAGGGGTGTCCCGCGTGAAGCGGACGGTAAGACGAAGAGCATCCTAAACCAAGTTTAAACAGCAGGACAGGGGGGCTTTGCCAATGAAACGTAACGGATCACGGGGTGGAGTGCCCAGGAAGTCCAATAACCACGGAATTCACCCTTCGGGTATAAGTTTCGTTTGGGCAGACAAGCTGCTCAACTCAGCTATAAGCGGATACAGGGTGGTGCAAGATGTGGTGCCATGTGACCGCGTACGATGAAACAGGTAATCACCAGCGAAAAACAGCCGATCAAGCTCTGGCTTGACGATATTGAGGAAGGCGCCCTGGCCCAGGCCAGAAATCTTGCCAATCTCCCCTTTGTCTTCAAACATATCGCGGTGATGCCCGATGCCCATCAGGGCTATGGCATGCCAATCGGCGGGGTGATGGCCTCGGAGGAGATGGTGGTCCCCAATGCGGTCGGCGTTGATATCGGCTGCGGTATGTGCGCCGTACGGACCTCGCTTACCGCCATCTCCCCGGAAAAACTGAAAGGGGTTCTGGCGGAGATCAGGAGAACCGTGCCCCTCGGCTTCAAGCACCACCAGCACAGGCAAAAAGCCGGTCTCATGCCGCAGGCGGAAATCCCCCTGGCCGAGCTGCCCGTAGTGGCCGGCCAATATCAAAGCGCCCTCACCCAGCTCGGTACCTTGGGAGGCGGCAATCATTTCATCGAGATCCAGAAGGGCAATGACGGACGCATCTGGTTGATGGTTCATTCCGGCAGCCGTAATCTCGGTTTCAAGGTGGCCAATTATTACAATCGGCTGGCCATTGAGCTGAACAGGCAATGGGGCGCAAAGATTCCGGCAAACTGGCAGCTGGCATTTTTACCCATCAGCAGCGAAGCCGGGCAGCAGTACCTGCGGGAGATGCGCTACTGCGTCGACTTTGCCTATGCCAACCGGAAGCTGATGATGGAGCGGATCAAGGACGCCTTGCTGGCCGTGACGGGGCCGGTATTTTTTGAACCCAGGCTTAACATTGCCCACAACTATGCGGCCATGGAAGAGCATTTTGCCAAAAATGTCCTGGTGCATCGCAAGGGGGCAACCCGGGCGCAAGAAGGAGAGATCGGCATTATTCCTGGCTCCCAGGGGACTCCCAGCTATATCGTGCGCGGCAAGGGCAACCGGGAGAGTTTTGCCTCCTGCGCCCATGGGGCCGGCCGGAAGATGGGCCGCAAGCAGGCCCAGCGGCAGCTGAACTTGGAGCAGGAAAAGAAACGCCTTGACGACCAGGGCATCATCCATGCCGTCCGCTCGGTCAGTGATCTGGAAGAGGCGGCCGGTGCCTACAAAGACATCGATGAGGTGATCGACAATCAGCTGGATCTGGTGGAGGTGTTGGTGGAGCTGCGCCCCCTGGCGGTGCTCAAAGGATAAGGTAAAGGGAAGATGGATATATGCCCATATATCCCCCCCTCCCTTATTTGGGCTCAGCCTTTTCCGCCGCAGCGGGGAGGTAGATGTAAAAAGTGGTTCCCTTGCCCGGTTCCGATTCCACCGTAATCACGCCGCCGTGCTTCCGAATGATTGAATCGCACAGGGTAAGCCCCAGCCCCATGCCCTTTTGGGTGCCAAGAGGCTTGGTGGAAAAATAGGGGTCAAAGATGCGGGGCAGGTTTTCTTTACTGATGCCCAGCCCCTGGTCCTGGAGCAAAATTTTCACATAACGGCCAGGAGGGAGGGTCGGATGTTTTTCGTGATGCTCAGGTAAGGATTCATTGACAGCTTTTATGATGATGGTGCCGCCGGTTTCCGGGAGCATGGCCTCCCTGGCATTCAGCACCATGTGTTTTATGACGTTACGGAATTGGGAAGGATCGACGGTGATGGGCCAGAGATCCTCGGCCAGATCGAATTCAGCCGCCAGCCTCGAACCTTCCAGGGTGGCTATGGCTTCTTCCTTGAGATGGCTTGCCGGCTGGATGTCTACCGGCAGTAAGTTGCCGCCAGGGGAGAAGGCGATAAGCTGGCCGGTTAGCTTGGCAGCCGATGCGTATAACTGGCCGGCTTTTTCCAGAAAGGGGAGTGCCTTGCTTGATTTTTCGGTATGCATCCTGGCAAGCTCCAGATTGCCGAGAAGCCCCTGGAGCAGATTATTGAAATCATGGGCGATGCCGCCGGCCAGGATGCCGAGGGCCTCCAGATTTCTGTTCTTCAAGACTTCGGCTTCCAATCGTTTGTGTTCGGTGATGTCCCGTTTCGAAATCCGATGCCCCAGGTCGTGGCCTGCAAAGTCGTAGACGTGATGACAGATATGATTGATCCAGCGGATCTCCCCGTCGCGATGGCGGATTCTGAATTCGAGCTCGTTTGCCAACCCCTTGAGGAAATTCTGTTTCTCCAATTCGGAATGCACCTTCGCATGGTGGGCCTTCCATTTCGGCAGATCATCGGGGTGAATCAACCGCTCCAGCAAGCCTGGTTCAGCCTTGAAGGCTTCTGGGGAATATCCCGTGACCCGCTCGCAGGCGGGAGAGCAATAGAGCAAGACCCCTGCTGCATCCTCCCAGATTTCCCAGCCGTAGGTGTAGTCCGCCACGGTGCGGAATTTCTCTTCGCTCTCCCGCAGTTCTTTCGTCCGCTCTTTCACCCGCTGTTCCAGGGATTCGTTGATCTGTCGGATCTCATTGAACTGTTTTAACAAAGAATCTCCCATTGTTCTGAAATTGCCGATCAGGTGGCTTATTTCTCTGATGCCACTTTCGGGCCAGCGGATATCCTTGTCCTCCGTCGCAAGTTTTACCGGGAGGTCATGGGTGAGCAGCTGCAACTGTTCGAGGGTGAGAACAATCCGGCGGCTCAATAATTCAGCCAGGGCCAGGGCCCCGAGCAAAATCAGAAAGAGCAGGGTCAATTTGCCGGTATAGTTGTCGTAGAGGGCTTTCTGGAAGGGAGCCACCGGCTGTTCCAGAACCAGTTTCCATTCCGCCAGATCGCCGATGGCGGTTTCCGCGACATAGTACGATTTTTGCCACCGCTCCGTAGGCGGAGTATTGGGAGGCAGGGTCGGCACCCACTGATCGATGCCTTCGTCAAGGTGAAGGAGTGTGCCTTTGCCCCGCACAAATGGGGTCATCACCTTTTGGTCGGCGCGGTTGCTCATGATGGTGTTGCCGTTTTTATCCACCAGGGTGTAGAGCATGGCATTTTTATCGGTACTCCTGGCGAGATGTTCCCGTATCTGTCCCAGGCTTAGAATACCGGCAACGTAGCCGCGGTATTCGCCACCAATGACTACCGGGGCAAGCATCGCCACCATTGGCCTGGGAACACCGACCCTGGCCATGACTACTTCCGAGAGCATCGGTTTGAGGGTCTGTTTGAGAATCGGGATATAGGGACGGTCAGCGTAGTTTTTACCGATGTTGCTCTGCCCCAGTTCATCAATCAAGGGAAAGAAGGCGGTTGATCGTGCCTCTTTGTCCAGCAATCCGATCCGCTTAAAACTGAGATCCGACTTTTTTGCCTGTTCCAGACAGGGCTGCATCTGCTGCGGTGATCGGCTTACCGCCATCTCGGCCAGATTGAGAATGGCGGTTTTTCTGTTCACCACCCAGACTTCCACTGCCTCACTCAAGCGACGGCTGTCCTGGGTCAAGATTGTGCGGATATGGCGGTCTGTCTCGGCAAAATCTGTTTTGCCGCTAACCGCCAGCAGGAGCAAGGCAGGAAGCAACACAAAAAAGGCCAGCAGGTTGTAGACTATTTCCCGGTATGAGGTCAGCACTGAACGTGAGCGGAGGGCATAACAGGTATAGATCAGCCGGGCAACCAGGGCATTGGCAATGCCGTTCACCGCCTGTTTGACCATGATAATGGAGGTGTTGCTTAAAGGAACATGCATGGTCGAGTGGTAGAAAAGATAGACCAGCGGCATGCCGATAATGAGCCAGAATAGTGTATCGGCCAGCACCAGCCCCATCTTGCGGCGCTCTATCAGCCAGCCGGCCGTTGCCACCTCCGCGGTCATGATGATGATGGCGTAGGGGTGATTCCAGAGGAAATAGGTGTAGCCGGCGATGATGGCCGCCGCCGCAATGGACCGGCCGAGGCCGAAAAACTGCAAGGCCAGCATGGCAAAGATGCTGCCGAAGAGGAAGTCGATATTGAGGAAGATCGGAAACTTGAAATAATTGCCGGCCAGACCTGCGACGATCAGGGCCAGGAATAAGGGAACGCAGACGGGGCCGATTCCAGCGGGGCTGGTGGATGGTGGGTTGGCCAAGGGTATCTCCTGCGTTTCAAACAGAAAAACAGTAATGCGGTAACTGGAAATTCCCGCCTATCTGGTAAATTTCCAGAGAGGGACCGGTCAGAGAGGGGGGGCGGCGCTGTTTTTCTCCAGGGCTTTCCTGGCGGCGCCAAGAAGGGTTTCCATCAGAACCGGTTTGTTGAGATAATCGCGAATCCCCATGGCAAAAGCCTTCTCTTTGTTGATCAGTTCACTCTGGCCGGTGCAAAGAATGACCGGGGTTTCCTGGCTAAAGGCGAGAATTTTTTGCGCCAGTTCCGCCCCGGTCATGGACGGCATGGTCATATCGGTGATCACCAGATCAAATTGCCCTGGTTGTTTCTGAAATTCCTCCCAGGCCTGCACGCCATCGGCAAAGGTGGTCACTTGATAGTTGTTTTTCGCTAAAATGGCAGCAACAACCTCACGAATTTGCCCTTCGTCATCGACAAACAAAATTCGCTCCCCTTTTCCCCTGAGATCTTTTGGTGCTGTTTTATCCGCCAGGGGTCCGGCAACCTGTTCGGTCAGCGGCAGATAGACATGGAAGCTCGTGCCTTTGCCAGGCTCACTGTACACTGTGATGTGGCCATGGTGGCCTTGCACAATGCCATGCGCCACGGCAAGCCCCAGCCCGGTTCCTTCTCCCGGCTTCTTGGTGGTGAAGTAGGGCTCAAAGATTTTCTCCTGAATTTCCGGAGCAATGCCGCCGCCTGTGTCGCTGACCTCCAGTTTCAGGTAGCTCCCCGGTGTCAGTTTGGCATAGCTGTAGTCTTTTTCCCCTATATTTATTTCTGCGAGGGAAACAGCCAGGGTGCCCCCGGTTTCTCGCATGGCGTAAGAGGCATTGGTGCAGAGATTCATGATAAGCTGATGAATCTGGGTGGGATCAGCCAAAACCAGGCCACTGGCAACGATGTTCTGCCTGATTTCTATGGTGGTCGGGATGGAGGCGCGCAACATTTTGAGTGCTTCCTTGAGGATCAGCGACACCTGCAGGGGCTGCTTCTGCTGTTCCGTCTTGCGGCTGAAAGCCAGGATCTGGGCAACGAGCTCTTTGGCTCTTACCGCGCCCTTTTTCAGTTCCTCAAGATATTCCTGGCGGACATTGGGGTCTTTTTCCCGTATGGCCAAATCGTTATAGCCGAAGATGATGGAAAGGATATTGTTGAAATCATGGGCAATGCCGCCAGCCAGGGTGCCGATGGCCTCCATCTTCTGGGCCTGGCGTAATTGAGTCTCGAGTTTGGCCTTTTCTTCTTCCGCCTGCTGGTTTTTCTCATCCAAAAAATATTCGCGCCGGTAAAAAAGCAGCATGGCGGTCAGGCCGATCAGCCAAACTCCCACATGGGATAAAGTGAGCAAAGTATTTCCGGCCAGGGAGTGTTCGAGGAACGGGGCAAGAGGGATGGACGTGCTGATGCCGCCGCGGATATCGCCAAGTTTGTAGCCTTGGTGAGCATGGCACTTCAGGCAGCCTTGCTCGACAAAGAGCGGCAGCATCATCCGCAGGGAAGGACGACCCTGCAGGTAGTTCACCTCGATCAATTCCTTGCTGCCCCGCACGAATCCGGTTAACGCCTTGATCTGCCAGGCATCCGGGGCGTTTGCCGGGTTGAGCGGCTTGAGACTGGTGATCTGACTCCTGGTGCCGTAATCGTCGCCGAAATCGTTCTGCATCTCGCGGAGCATGTAGGCCGGGTTCATCAGGGTAAGGACAACGCCGGCAGTAGTGACCACATCACGCTCCGGGATCCGCAGATAGGGGTTGGGCGGCGTGTGTTCGGTGGGCTTTACATATACGCCGCCGTGCGAAGTAGCCCACTTTCGAAAGCTGATATCTTTGTTGATGTTGGCCCTGGCCGCAACGGTGGCCGAATCAAGAAGGTGGTGGCCCTGTTGATGCAGGCTCCAGCAGAGAGAAACAAAGACCATCAGGCTCCAGACGGCAAACATCAGAGCGTATCTGCCGCTGATGGACCAAAAGAAACCAGCCGGCCAGGCGCCGACAATGATCGCCCCCCCAAGGAGAACGAAGAGGGAGGCGGTGGGAACCGCCATCAGGGTCATCCCCCAGAAACCGAAAGCGCCGATGTTTTGCGAAAGGTAGGAAGAAATGGTGGCCAACCCTCCGGCCATTATCAGCGAACCGCAAATCGACACAGTCCAGAATTTGCTGGTACTCCTTCGCAAGGAGGAGCCCAGGCCCAGGCCTGCGGCCAGCAACACAAAGCAGACTGCGGTGTCCGGGGCCATGCGGCCCGGGTGCGAAGTACCCAAGGTATTGGCCGGCTCGACAAATAACCACTGATCAAAGCCGGGGTTCCAGGCGAAAAGGTATTCCGCCAGGGTTAATAGGCCGAGCAAACCGCAGAGCAGCGCGCAAAGCCGAGCCAGGCGAATCGACAGAAAGGAGGATGACAGAGAAGAAAGCAGCAATGCCGAGCCGGCCAGGATAAAAGCCAGGGCCGTGTTCGCTTTTACGGATACCCATTCGGGCCGGAGACTCTTTAATCCCGTAATATCAAACGCCCAGCCGAGGATAACCATCCCCCCGGCGAAGATAGACAACAACCCCGCCAGCAAAATGATGCTATCTCGAATCCGGCTTGAATGATTCAAGGAATGCTCTCCATGCTCCGGTTGTGCGTGGTCGATCATTTTGCCATTCATATCTCAAGGGATTCCAGATAGCTCAATATTTTTTCATGAAGTTGAGAGATCTGATACTTGTGCCCGGAAGGTACAAGTTTCGTAGGAGCAGACAAGCTGCTCAAATAAGCTTTGCACCCAAGAGGTATAAGTTTCGTAAGAGCAGGCAAGCTGCTCAACTCAGCTTTGAAAATTCGCCTCCACTATTGAATGCTTGACAATGCCGAATCGGTAACTGATAATTTGTCCATTAATACTATTAAGCTTATTTGGGAAATTGACCGGTGTCAATGCCGATCTAGGGCGTCGCCCTGGTATTTAAGATGAAAGGGGGGATGGATGGAAAATGTGAATCCGAATCTGATAACCTGCATCGTTCAGCGTGGCGAAGCAGATCAGGTGGTGGAGGCGGCGATGCAGGCGGGGGCGCAAGGGGCTACGATATATTATGGCCGGGGCACCGGGGTACGCGAAAAACTCGGGTTTGCCGGACTGTTTATCAAGCCCGAAAAAGAGATCATTTTGATCATCGCTAAAAATGAGCAGACCGAAGCGGTGTTTGAGGCGGTTGTCAAGGCCGCCCGGCTTGAGAAGAAAGGGCAGGGTTTTGCCTTTCTCCACAAGCTTGACCGCGCTATCGGTTTTGTGACCGGGTGAGGTTCTTCCGGTGCTGGATTTTCGCATAGTGGATCTGCATAGATGAGCCAATATTTTTTCATTTCCGGCAGTGTGTTTGCGGCCATCTTTCTCGCCGGGTTTACCTGCGCGGAATTGCTTGCTTCGTGGCGCGGCTTTTTTGCTGCCAACCGGTCAATGCTTCTGGCTTCAAGCCTGCTCGGGGTGATTGCCTTGATCTGTACCTCGCTGCTTTTAAGCGGGATTGGTTTTTTTAATATCCTTAATGTGATGGCCAAAGCTGTTTATAAGCTTGCGCAACTCCTTCTTTGCGCCCTGAGTCTGGCCGCTCTGGTATTCTGGTATGACCCTGGGGTTAACCTCTGGCTGGAGGGCGGTGGGGTACTGGCCATCCTTTTACTGGTCTGGCTTTATGGGGCTGCTTTTTGTTTGCGGATGTTCGACTTTAATTATCCGGTCAGCGATGTGTTGCTTTACTACAGTGTGCTCCCCTTTGTCTGCATGGCGGTAATGTGGGCCGGCAGCTTGTAAGCGATCACAGGGCAGCACATCTTGCGGCGACCGGTAGCAGGTCTTAAAGAAAACGCCGCCAGTTAGAAGACCAGCGGCGCATAGGAGAGAAACAGGGCTGTCCGGGGCAGCCGTCAATCGTCAAAATTGCCGGCCGGGCCTTTATCACCGCCGAGGCCGGCTGCCCTGCGGGCGATCTTTTCGCCGCTCCATTCGGCAGGATCCTCAAGGCGGCCGACCTTTGCCCCCATGTCGCAGGAACCCCTCTCCAGGATGGCCTTGATCCCAAAGGGCGCACTGTCCTGAGCGTTGAACACCTTGACCAGCAGATTATAGACAAAATCCTCCACTCGTTTCACCATCCGGTCCCGGATCGCCTTGGGCTGGCCCATCAGTTTTGGCTCAAAGGGCAGGTTCAGGCTCTTGTAGTTGCCTTTTTTCCAGCCGTTTGCCTCGGCATAGGCCACCATCTCCCGCCACATGTTCTCAGTAACCCCGGCATCCTTCACCTTGATGAAGTTTCCGCTCTCGTCCAGAATGGCGTTGCCGTAGTCGTTCACCTGCAAGCCCCAGGAGACCATCTGCAGGGCCGTGGCCACATTGGCCTTGGTGGTGGAGGTCTGGGCGGCGATTTCCCGCAGCCTCTCCGAGCTGTTGCCCGAGGTGCCGTGCTGGGCGCCGGAGACATGGTATTGCGCCAGCCCGGCATGGACTTCGGCGGTGAGCCCCACCTGAATGCCCTGGCCGCTTTCTTCAATGCCGTGGGTGGTGCCGTTGTTCAGGGCGATCCAGTCGGGAAAGATGTTGTGGGCATTGAGGCCCTGGATGAGAAAGAGCGCTTCCGCCGGGGTGGAAAGCCCCTGATCGCCCTTGATCTCGCCGATCTCCGTTTCCAGCCCTGCCCAGGCAGGCACCAGCTGAGTCAGGGTCAGGTTGGCCAGCAAATTTTTGTCGTCCGGCAGATGGGAGGCGTCGATGGCGATGGAGGTGATGCCCGCCTCGAAGATGGTGGGGATCTCAACCTTGGCGAAATCAAGATCAGCTTCCTTCTTGATTCCGTAATGGTCGGCATGGATGGCCACCGGCACGGTGATGCCCAGCTCGTTCATGGCCTGGTCAACCTGTCTGGCCATGTTCCAGTAATTTACCGGGCAGTAGGCGTTTGCCCCGCCCTCGGAGCGGGCGATCTCGATGATGATCGCGGCATTGGCCCGCTGTGCGGCGAGCAGAGCCCCGCGGATGATGAAGTTGTTGCGGCCGTTGGCGGCAATAGTCATGGCCTTGCCCTTGGCCATGAGCGCCCGGTCGATCACCTTGCCGCTGACGATCAGGGCGCGGGAGTTGGGGAAAAGTCTGACAATATTGGGCGGTCGGCCCACGGTGAGAGCCTGGTCGAAATCTGCCTGGGAGACAGACATAGGGAACCTCCTTGGTGGACGGGTAGTCTGATGAGTTTCTGCCGTTATTATAGTGAATCCGGGGAATGCGTCATTAAAAAAATCAGCGGGAAGCCGGGCGAATTTGCTGACCGGTGTTTTCTGCGGGGCGGGCGGCTTGGCGCTGTTTGCTTTATAGTACCAGATTGAGTCGTTTTGACACCGCCTGTTGCAGCAAGGCATGGGCACCCTTCACCCTGTGCCAGGCCAGGCAGGCCTCTGTTTTTCCCCCGGAGATAATTGAATCATGCAGCTCTTTGGCCGCCAGGCCAAGGCTCCCGGCGGTGAAGATCGCCGCCGTACCACGGAGGCTGTGGCAGCAAGCCAGAATGGCAGCCTGATCGCCTGCGGCCATTGCCTCGTCAAGCAGCAGGAGCTCTTTGTCGGTATCGGCAAAAAAGGCCCTGACTATTCGGCAAAGATTCTCCTCGTCGGCATAGCTGCCCAGCAGAGTCTCAAAATTCAGATCAAATTGAGTGGCTTCGTTGCTCAGGGTTGGTTCAATATTGTGGCGCTGCTCGCAATCAGGAGAAAGATGCCTTGCTATGGCGGCGAAAAGTTGTGCCGGGTCGAAATTTTTCTCCAGGTATCCGTCAAATCCCGCCGCTAAAAAACGTTCCCGTTCGGCAACAGTCTCGGCCGTGAGGGCGATGATAGGAATTGCACGACAAGCCGGGTTATTTTTGATCCTGCGCGTGGTCTCTAGGCCGTCAATGCCAGGCAGGCCGATGTCCATCAGAATGATCTGAAAGTCTGCATCCCGGACAAGGATTTCCAGGGCGTCTTCGCCGCTGGTGGCTGCGACACACTGACAATCGTGCTCCGTCAGGATTCCGGTGAGGATCTCCAGATTGAAAGCCACATCCTCCACAACAAGAATCCTGATATTTTCCCGGGAAGTTTCGTCTGCAACGGGAGAATACATCTATGCCTCCGTAGCTCAATATTTCAGTTCAAAAATATGTTACTCCATCGGTTGCTGATCCGGAAGCGATAAAAGGGTTTGTTTCATAGTCTAAGGGCCTTGATATTTCCTGATTAGCATCCCACGCCGCCTGCAGCAGGCAGGAAAAACCTAGTTTTCCTTTAATCTGTGAATATGCAATTGATAATCAATATTCATTGGTATATATTGCACCCGCAACTCGAATTACATCTTTATGCAGCCGCCCATGATCAGGAGGGATTGTTCAATGACTACCAAAAAAATGCCCACAAAACAGAAGGCTGGCAGCGTTGGCAAAACAAAATCACCACGTCGTTCCTTGGCCGATCCCACCATCTCTTCAGTGTCGTCGGATGAGATCCCCCCCTCCCAAGGGGATATACAGTCTGTCGAGCCATTCATGCCTCTACGCCCCTACCTGGTGGGTATCGGCGCCTCGGCTGGCGGTCTGGAGGCCCTCTCCTCCCTGATTGCCGCTCTCCCCACCGATCTGGGTATTTCCTACGTCGTGCTCCAGCATCTCTCTCCCACCCATCGCAGTATGATGGTGCAATTGTTGGGCCGGGAAACGGCCATGGCGGTCCAGGAGGCCGAACACGGCATACAACCCGAGCCTAATACCATCTATGTTGCTCCCGCCAGCCACAATCTTATGCTCAAGGACGGCTGTTTCGTGCTTATCAAAGGGCCCCGTGAGGTCATGCCTCGTCCTTCGGTCAACGTCTTCCTGACCTCACTGGCTGCCGAAAAGATCGAGGATGCCATCGGCGTGGTTCTCTCCGGGACCGGTAGCGACGGAGCCGCCGGTCTGCGCGACATCAAAGCGGCGGGGGGCTACACTTTTGCCCAGGACCCACAAAGCGCCAAGTACGCCGGCATGCCACAGTCGGCCATCGATACCGGATGCGTCGACTGGGTGCTGCACCCTGATGGCATTGCCAATGAAATTGCCATTATCGCCCGGTCCCACGGGACCGTCACGGTCACCACCAAGCCACCCGTGGCCGCCACGACCTTGAAAAAACTGCTGATGCGAGTCAAGCAACAGACCCGCATTGATTTTTCAGGCTACAAGGAGGGAACCTTGTGGCGACGCATCGAACGGCGCATGGCGGCCAAGCATGTCGTCAACCTCAACGACTATCTGACCCTGGTGGAGGCCAGCCCGGAGGAGCTGGATCATTTGGGCAAGGACATCCTGATCTCGGTCACCGCCTTTTTTCGCGATCCGGCATCGTTTCTCGCCCTGCGCGCCATTGTCCGCACCCTGCTGCAAACCAAACAGCCCGGCGACGAGATCAGGGTTTGGGTCCCCGGTTGCGCCACGGGCGAAGAGGCCTATACCATCGCTATCCTCATCGCCGAGACCCTGGGACCCAATACGGCCCAATTCCGCATCCAGATTTTCGCCACCGATATCGACCTCAACGCCCTGGCAATCGCCCGCAAAGGCTCATATGCGGAAAGCGCCCTGGCCGATCTTGAACCGGGTCTGGTAGTGCGCTATTTCCAAAAGGTCGGAAACCGCCTTGAGGTGGCTCGTCACCTGCGAGATATGGTGGTGGTGGCGAGGCAAGACATCATCCAGGATCCCCCGTTTTTGCGTCTCGACCTGGTAAGCTGCCGCAACCTGTTGATCTACCTGCAAAACGATTGGCAGGCCAAGGTGCTCGCTACTTTCCATTACGGACTCAATCCAGGAGGCGTTCTCTTTCTCGGGCAGTCCGAGGGCATCTTTCAGCAGGAATCGCTCTACGATACTGTGGACAAATCGGCGCGCATCTACCGTCGCCGCGACGGCGAATCGCGTCTCACCGTGCCCTGTTTCCGTCTGCCGGACACCACCGAGCGGACCACGGTCGCCGTTACGGCGCCGGATGCCGAGCGCCGCCTGCTGGATGCGGTGGTGCGCCGTTATGTCCCCCCCTCGGTCCTCATCAACGGCACCTTCGACATCCTGCAGATGCACGGCGATGTGAGCCAGTACCTGTCCGTCTCACCGGGGAAGCCAAACTTCAACCTGCAACATCTGCTGCGTCGCGAGATGCGCGCCGACCTGCAACTCCTCCAACATCAGGCCGAACATAAGCAGCAGTCCGCCTTTGGGCGACGCCACAGCGTCAAGACGGTGGATGGACTCCGCGAGGTACGTCTCGTTGTACACCCCCTGGATCCCGGCGTATCCATCACCTTTTTCCTGGTCTGTTTTGAGCATCTGCCGCCAATCGAGCCCGTCGAGACCGAAGGCGAACCCCGCCTGGTCACTGAAGAGGGTCGCAATGTCCGCGAACTGGAAGACGAACTCATCTCCACCCGCGAACGGCTGCAAACCGTTATCGAGGAGTTGGAGACCTCCAACGAAGAAATGCAGGCCCTGAACGAGGAGGTGGTGGCGGCCAACGAGGAGCTCCAGTCATCCAACGAGGAGCTGGAGGCGGCCAACGAGGAGTTGCAATCCACCAATGAAGAGTTGACCACGGTCAACGAGGAGTTGCAGGTCCGAACCGGCGAACTGGCCGACACGCTGAATGACCTGGAAAACATCCAGAACTGCGTTGGCTTTCCGATCCTGGTATGCAACGAAGCCCTCGGCCTGTCGCGCTTCAACAGCCCGGCGGCGGCACTGTTTTCCCTTTCGGCCACATCGCTGCAACAGCCCATTGGCTTGCTGCGGCTGCCACCCGGCATGCAGGACTTCTCGCCGATTGTCCGTCAGGCCATCGAGACTAACCGGTCGATTGAGGCGCCGGTTTTCTCCCGCGAACGCCATTACCTGCTCCATGTCTCGCCCTATGACACCAAGGCGCGCGGCAGTCGCGGCGCCATCGTGGTCATTCTCGACCACACGGAGCGTCTGGCTGCGGAAAGCGAGATCCGCAAGAACCGCGAGATGCTCCTGGCGATCATGAACAACTCTACCTCCATCGTCTCCCTGAAGGACCTCTCCGGGCGCTACGAATTCGTCAACCGCAAGTTTGAGTCCTTCTACGATGTGGCGGCCGAACGGGTGATCGGCAAGACCGATGCCAAGGTACTCCCCCGTAAACTTGCCGACGACTTCCGCAGCAAGGAACTTGAGGTGGCTCGGCAACGCTCGGCTCAGGAGTTCGAGGATCTCGTCATCTTCCCAACCGAAACCGAACGGTACCTCCATTCGATCCGCTTCCCGCTGGTCACCGAGGATGGGGTGGTATACAGCATCTGTACCCAATCCATCGACATCACCGACCGCAAGCGCGCCGAAGACCAACTTCGCCTCGCCGCCCGTGTCTTTGATCGGGCCGGGGAGGGAATCGTCGTCACCGATGCCCAACAGGTCATCCTGACCGTCAACGAGGCTTTTTCCCAGGTTACCGGCTATTCCGTCGAGGAGATCCTCGGCAAGACCCCGCGCGCGCTGAAATCCGGCAAGCACAACTCGGAGTTCTACCAGGATATGTGGGCCTCTCTGCAAAGCCAGGGGTGGTGGCAGGGAGAGATCTGGAATCGACGCAAGAATGGCGAGGTCTACCCCGAGTGGTTGACTATCAATTCGGTGAAAGACCCGGAGGGCAACCTTGTCAACTACGTCGGCATCTTCAGCGATATCACCATTGTCAAGGAATCGCAACGCCGGGTGGAGTTCCTTGCCACCCATGACGAACTGACCAGCCTACCCAATCGAGCCTTGTTCCTTGACCGGGTGCGCCAGGCCGTGGCACGAAGCGGCCGCACCAAGGAATCCTTTGCCATCCTGTTCATTGATCTTGACAACTTCAAGGTGATCAACGACTCCATGGGCCATGCGGCGGGCGATGAACTGTTGATAGAGATCTCCCGGCGCATGCGGGAGTGCGTCCGCGGTTCGGATACGGTTGCCCGCTTCGGCGGCGACGAATTCGCCGTGCTTTTGGAGAGCGCCTCGGTCGAAGACGCCGAGATGACGGTCATGCGGATCAACGAGGCCATGCGCCGGCCTCACCTGATCGGTCGACAGAGTGTCTATCCCGGCGCCAGCATCGGTATCTGCCTGTTCCCAGAAGACGGCAGCGATGCCGAAACCCTGCTGAAGAACGCCGACAGCGCCATGTATCAAGCCAAGGACGGCGGCAAGGGTATTCACCACTTCTTTACGGATGAACTGCGGCATGCCGCGGACGAACGTCTCAAGATAGAATCCAACCTCCGTGACGCCGTGGAGAGAAACGAACTGTTCCTGCTCTACCAGCCCCAGATCGAAATGAGCAGCGGTCGTCTCCTTGGGGTGGAGGCCCTGCTGCGCTGGCAACACCCGCAAGAGGGTTTGATCCTGCCGATGAAGTTCATTCCCCTGGCGGAAAAGAGCGGCCTGATCGACATGGTCGGTGAATGGGTAATGGCCACCGCCTGTCGGCAGTTGGCCTTGTGGATAGCTCAGGGCCAACCCGTGCCGCGCGTGTCGATCAACGTCTCCGCCGACCAGTTGCGTCGGACCAATATGCCGGCCTTGATGCGTCGTTTGATTAATCATTATCGTCTTGACGCCACCCGGGTAACCTTGGAATTGACCGAAAGCGCCCTGCTCGAGAGTGCCGACCGCGTGCACCAGATGCTCAAGGAGTTGAAAACTCTGGGTGTGGCACTCAGCCTTGACGATTTCGGTACCGGCTACTCTTCACTCTCCTATCTGCGGAGCTTTGCCTTGGATGAACTGAAGATCGACAAGTCCTTTGTCGCCGATATTCACCAAAATCTCGATGATCGCGCCATAGCCCAAACCATTTTGGCCATGGCGCAGACCTTGGGATTTTCGGTGATTGCCGAAGGGGTGGAAACCGAGGAACAGCGTTGCATCCTTTCCGATATGGGCTGCATTACCGGCCAAGGCTATCTCTTCGCCATTCCTCTGTCCGCCGAGGAGTTAATCGAACGCTATGGCACTCCGGCGGCGATGCGGTACCCGAAGGGAGGCAAGATGGAAAGTGAGCGGAAGTGATGCCTTTCAGCCGACCCCTGCTGAATTCGGCAAGTTGATCCAACCCTACGAATTACAGGGAAAGGCCGCCTGACATCTTATGGGGCAGAGGGGGGAATTGAGCGGAGCCCGATATCTTGGCCATCTTGCTTCTCGTGACCAGTTTCGGGGCATCCTTTATTTGTGGGGCAAACCGGAAAAACGACCGCACCAATGACAAAAAAAAAGCCTGTCGCATAATGGCGGCAGGCCGGCAATTCGTAATTCAGGTGTCCTTAAGGTGATGGGCGTCTGGCAGAGCGAAATCCTCCGTGCGTCGGCAGCAAGCGGAGGGCAAGCCGAGCGCGGATGGCCCGGCGTCCTCCGGCAATCAATCCCGGTTTTTCCGTGGTAAGAGAATTTCTTCCATGGCTTGGGCGATCTCTTCCATACTGATTGGTTTCATGAGAAATTTTGCTATGCCCACGGCTTTCGCCCGTTGCTCATCAACAAGATCGCTGTGTCCGGTGAGCATGATAATGGGGATGTCTTCTCGGATTTTAAGCATCTTCTTTGCCAGTTCAAGACCGGTGAGATGTGGCATGGTTTGATCCGTAATCACGAGGTCGAATTTTTCCGGCATTGCCCCGAAGGCATCCAGAGCCTCACGGCTGTCGGTGAGCGCCATGACCGAACAACCGATCTGTTTGAGGACAGATTCCCCCAGAATGACATTCCGCTCATTGTCATCGACAAACAGGACACTGGCATTGATTCTGGCTAATACATTTTCTTCATTTTGCCCCCCTTCCAGCAGGGGAATCGCTTGCTCCAGCACCGGAAAAAACAGGGTAAAGGCCGCGCCTTTTCCCAAGGCGCTGCGGACAGAGATAGCCCCCTGACAACTCTTGGTTATCCCATGGATTATGGCAAGCCCCAGCCCGGTTCCTTCGCCTTTTTCCTTGGTTGTGAAATATGGTTCGAAGATGCGCTGCTGGGTTTCCAGGTCCATCCCGTGTCCGGTATCGCTCACTCTGAGGCGCACATATCTTGCCTCGGGTATCAGATCCGGGGTCTCGCTGACCAACGCCTGGTCAACCTCGATTTCGTCGAGCTGCACCGTAAGGGTGCCGCCGTTTTCCCGCATGGCATGGTAGGCATTGGTCCCGAGATTCATGATAATCTGGTGAATTTCGGTGGAATCGGCCAGAACCGTGGAGCATTGCATGCTTATCTGCTCCTCAATCGCAATGGTTGATGGCAACGTGGCGCGGAGCAGCTTCAGCGCTTCCTTGATCAGGTATTGCAGTTGCAAGGGATTTTGTTCGTGTTCCCTCTGGCGGCTGAAGGTCAGGATCTGTTTGATCAGCGCGGCGGCCGAGACCCCTGCGGTTTTAATGGCATCGGCAAATTGGTGGTGCTCTGATTTTTCGGGAAGGGCATAAAGCAACAGCCCGGCATAGCCGAGAATTGACTGGAGCAGATTGTTGAAATCGTGGGCAATCCCACCGGCCAGGGTGCCGATGGCCTCCATTTTCTGGGCCTGGCGAAGATGGCTTTGCAGTTTCAGCCTTTCATGTTCATCCTCGACCCGCTTTGAGATATCAAGAAAACTTTCCACCAGGCAGGGGCGGCCATTGAGTTCCAACTCCACCACGGATTTGAGAACCGGCAGCTTCTTGCCGTCGGCTTGCAGGAGTGACTGGCCGGAGTTGACAAGGTGCTGTCCTAGATCCAGAACCGGGCAATGTTCCTTGTCCGTCGGGCAGATGGATTGATAGCATTTGCTCCCTATCAGCTTTGTGCAGGGTAGGCCGATCAGCTGCTTGGCTGCTGGGTTTGCATCAACGATTCTGCGGCTTTTTTTGTCAATAATGACAATGCCGGCTTGTACCGTTTCAAATATGGCCTGAAGCCGCATGGAACTCGCCGCCAGGGCTTTCACCGCCTTGGCATGTTTTTTTTTGGTGCGCAGAGCCATGATGCCGAAAGAAAGATCATCAGCCAGTTCTGAAAGAAGTCCTATCTCATGCCGGTTGAAGGCTTTGCTTTCTCCGGCGTAAAGATTCAACGCCCCGATAATTTTCTGTTCCGCTCTTAAGGGAAGCGCGATTGAGGAGAGGTAGCCGTAATCTCTTGCCCTTACTTGCCATGGCGTAAATCTTGAATCGATAAAGCTGCTGTCATGCAAAACGGTCTGGCCGGTCCGGATTGCCCTGCCGGTTGGTCCCTGGCCATCATCAGAGGTGTCTGCCCAGCTGAACCGCAACTCCTGCAGATAGGCCGTATTGCTTCCCGCGCCTGCCGCGACAATGACGGATTTTTCCACATCGTGCCTGGCATATCCGACCCAGGCCAGGGCATAGCCGCCTGTTTCCGTCAGGATATGACAGAGTTTTTCCAATAATTCCTTCTCGCTGGTTGCCCGGATCATCGCCTGATTGCACATGCTGAGCGTTCTGTAGTCTCTGTTTATTTTGGCTGTTTTTGCCGCGGCTCTCTTGGCCTCGGTGATGTCGGAAACCAGGGCGTCGTATTCGACGAGTCTTCCCTCAGCATCGCAATGGGGTACCACCGTGTTTCTGACCCAGCGGATGCTGCCATTTTTATGGATGATGCGATGCTCAAAGGGAGGGATTTCCACTCCCCTCAGGAGTTTGTTGAGCTGCTCCGAGATCATGCCCCGGTCATCCTCATGGATCATCTCAAACCAGAGAAACGGGGTCTCCTCGTATTCGGCAGGGGTGTAGCCGGTTATGGCATAACTGCAGATGGAGTGCACCGTCCTGCTGGGGCGGCCGTCCTCGATTATCACGGTATAGGTATAATCTGTTGCCGCCTCAAGGAGTTTTTGGTAGCGCAGGGATTGGTCTTCCTGCCGATAGGAAAGGTTCTCCCGCGCGATCTTCAACCCGGCATTTCGGTCGATCATTGGAGTGACTCCTTTTTTTGCCCGGGATCAGGCAGAAAAAACTTTCCTGGCGGATGGTTTGGTATTGCTTAGCAGAGCAAATGCAAAGCTTTCAGTACCTCGCCCTTTGCAGGGAAGGAAGTAAGGTTTTGTCACTGTGTCGCTCGCAACCTGCCTAATACCTGACAAACTCGCCATCAGACGCCGTATCCTGCATGGCTACGCGAAAACCTGTTTGCGATTGGGGAGATGGGGAGATGCCCTTGTCTTCATCAACAACCTGTCCGGCAAGGAATACCGCCCCGGTTTCCCGGAGTTTGGGGAGTACTTTTTTGACCGCTCTCAAGCGGGGAACAGGACGGATTTCCGCCTGCGTTTTGGCCGCCTTTGTCTTGGTCGCGTTGCGATCTATCTTGAAAAATCCCGCGGTTTCCATGAGCTGCGCTCCCTGGCTGGACAATTCTTCGCTGGTGGATGCCATCTCCTCGCTGGCCGAGGCATTCTGCTGGATCACCTGGTCCAGCTGTTCAATGGCCCTGGCGTTTTGGGCGATGCCTTGAGCCTGTTCGCTGGCCGAGGCGTTGATTTCCGAAACCAGATCCGCTGTTTTCTGGATCTCCGGAACGATTTTTGCGATAAGCGTTCCTGCCTTTTCCGCAATCTCGACGCTGGAACCAGCCATGCTACCGATATCCTTGGCCGCGTTCTGGCTTCGTTCGGCAAGCTTGCGCACCTCGGCGGCGACCACGGCAAAGCCCTTGCCGTGCTCTCCGGCCCTGGCTGCCTCGATGGCGGCGTTTAAGGCCAGCATGTTGGTCTGTCGGGAAATTTCTTCGATGATCAGGATATTTTCCGCGATATTCCGCATGGCAGCAACGGTTTTGACCATGGCTTCACCGCCCTCCTTGGCGTCGATGGCAACCTTGCTTGCTATTGCCGCTGTCTCTCGGGCATTGTCCGCGGTGTGCGCCACCGTGCTGCTCATCTCTTCCATGGCGCTGGAGATCTCCTCTATCGCCGCGGCGGCTTCGGTTCCACCCTGACTCATCTCCGCGGCGGAAGAACTTATCTGTTCACTTCCTGCGGCAACCTGTTCCGCCGCCTCCTGGCAATTGACAGCGAAGTTGTTCAGGTTATCCACCATGGCGTTCAGGTTGTTTCTGATCTCGTTGAAATCGCCGTTGTAATTGTCGGTGATCTTGGAGGGGATGTCCCCCTTGGAGATGCGATCCACATACTCGGCAGCCACGTTCAAGGGGCCGATCACGGCATCCAGGGTATTATTGACCCCTTCTACGATTTTCTGGAAATCGCCTTGATGCTTTGAGGCGTCGGCCCGGGTGGCAAGCTTGCCGTCCACCGCTGCCTTGGCAAGAATATCGGCGTCCGTTACCAGGGCATTGATCGCCTGGACGCAGATGTTGTAGGAATCGGCAATGGTTTTGAAGGTGTTGCGGACCGCGGCGGTGTCTCCGTCTCCCTCGGCGGGCGTGATGGTGTTGCCGGTTTCCCCGAGGGAGAGCCTGGTCAGGCTGTTGACCACTTTTTCGGTCTCGACATTCTGGTAGTCGGCAACCTTCTGTGCCAAGCGGGCCGCCTTCTTGATCGCGGTCTGGTCGGAAACCACCTCGAAGGCGCCTATGACCTTGCCTGCCTCATCGCGGATCGGGGTGCCGCTGTAAGCGATATCCAGATCAACTCCGGCAGCGGGATGGGCATCGGTTTCGCTGCTGGCAACGCGTCCGTCCCTGATGGCCTGGGCGCAGGCGCATCGGTCTGTTTTGCAGTCGGAGGTCTTGAAATGGTCGTAACATTTGCTGCCGATCAGTTGGGCCGAGGTCTTACCGCCTGCTTTTGCTCCCATTTCGTTCATGTACTGGATGGTAAAGTCGTTGTCGATGATCATGGCCGGGGCCGGCATGGCATCCAGCAGGCCGACCAGCCTGGAGATGGTGCTATTGACCCCTTCCACGATTTTCCGGAAATCGCCCTGGTGCCTGGAAGCGTCGGCCCGGGTGGCGAGCCTGCCTTCCACCGCGGCAAGGGCGAGCATCTTGGCGTCGGCTACCAGGGTGTTCACCGCATCAATACAGCCATTCAGGTTGTTCTTGATCTCGTTGAAGTCGCCGTTGTAGTTATCGGTGATTTTGGGCGGAATGTCGCCCTTGCTGAGGCGGTCCACGTATTCTCCGGCAACGTTCAATGGGCCGATGACCGCATCCAGGGTCTGGTTGACCCCTTCCACGATCCCGCGGAACTCGAAGTTGATCTTCTCCACGTTGCCGCGGGTGGCCAGTTGTCCATTCACTGCCGCTTCGGTCAACCGGCTGCTTTCGTCGAGCAGCGACTTTAGTATCCCGCCGATATTGCTCTTGAGATAAAAACCGATGAGCAGAGCCAGCCCGATTACCGTAATAACAATGACGATCATGCTTTTTTTGATCAACCCGGACTGGTTATTGGCTGCCAGGGCGGCATCTTCCGCGACTTTTTGATTGATATCCACAAGCGTGTTCAACAATCCTTCCGCCTGTTTAAAAGATTTCGCTTCGGTATCCAAGGCGAATTCAAGCATGCGGTCATGCTCTGCCTTACCGTTGCCGGCTTGGTATGCCTTGAAATTTTTTTCCGATTGCTGCACAGCCTTTTTCCAGGCATCCCAGGCAGGGACGAATTCCTTCCAGGTTGCCGCCTCTTCGGTGGTCTGGGGGAGCGGTTCATAAATTTTCCAGGCCTGTTCGGCCCGGGCAAGTTCTTCCTTGATATAGCGGAACTGGTTCTCTATCCGCTCGTTCGGTAGCCCAGGAATGAGGAGGCTTCTGGTCGCCGCTTTGACCGCAGTCTGCGCCTCTTTGATGATCATCAGGTTCTGAATACTCGGCAGACGAACCACGGAGATCTCATCCTGGAATCCCATGAGTCGATTGATGCCGTAGTAACCGAAGATACCCATGGCTGTCGAAATTACAGTCAGCAGGCAGAAGCCGGAGATGATTTTTTGTCCTAGTTTCATAGTCTTGAACATGGCTATACCCTCTCTTTGATGTGAAGTAGCAGACTGTGATGGACATGAAGTCGTTCCAAATGGCCCACGATACCTCCTTCCGACTTTGTTTTGTTATGAAGTCCCTACTCTCAGGCTGAATTTAATTGATGCCCATTGCCTGAATTGCATGCTTTTAACTTTCCGTCTTTTTGTAGACCCTGGCGTCCCGGACCACCCGGGTGAAAAGATGGGCTACCTCATCGGGCAGCTTCTGGGTGTTCTCCGTAGCCAGATAGCCGCCGGGCGCCAGGGCTTTATGGAATGTCCTGAACACCGCCACCCGTTCTCTCGGCTGGAAATGCAGAAGTACGTTCTTGCAGACCACCAGGCAGTAGTCATTACCCGCAGGCGTCAGAGAAAGCAGGTTATGGTAGTGAAAGCGCACCTGGTTGCGCAGTTCATCCCTCACCCGGTAATAGCCTGTTTTGGCGGCGGGCTCGAAATACTTGGCGAGCAGGTGCGCCGGGGTCCGCTGCAATTCATCGCCGTGATAAACCGCCTCGCTGACCACCTCGCCGAAATGGTTGGCGCTGTCATGGTCGGTGGCATCGATCTGCACATTCCTGAACCCGAAGCGGTTCATCCGTTCGGCCAGGATCATGGCCAGGGTGTATGTCTCCTGTCCCTGGGCGCAGCCCGCATCCCAAACCTTGATCCGGCTTCTGCCGCTAACGTAGGGGACCATCCGGTCGACCGCCTGTTCAAGGGTGGGCTGGTCGCGCATGAAAAAAGTGAAGGCCATTGCCGCTCCTTAATATAGGCCCATGGCCGCTTGCTCGGGTAACGGGGGCATTGCCAGCTGGGTCGCCGAGGTGGCGGGGACAGCCCGGCAAGCCTTCATCATCTGTTGAATGCGAGCCCGGTAACACGCCTCGTGGGCATTGCGGACATTTTCAAAGCAATGCGGATGCCTGGCAATTCTTTCTGCCAGATGGAATTTCAGATCCAGGTTTTGCCGGCTACGGATAACGCCAAAGGGGCAGTCTAGAGCTGCCTCGCGAAAGGGGCATTTGATGAACAACCCGAAAAGACGCATGGTAAGGTGGTATTGCTGGTTTCTGGCATGCATTGTTCCTCCTCCCTTAAAATGGCCTGAATTGATCTTGTATATATTAGGTGGCTAATCGAGGGCTGAATTCGCTGCTGTTTTGATTGTAAGGGCAGTCGACAGAAAAAATAAATACGAGGATATACGTATTTGTGCCGAGGGTGATAACGCAGGCATGGTACGGGGCGAACGGGGAATGGTTTTAATTCCTTGTATCTTCCGGCCATCCCGCAACGTGTACATCTTGACAGGGTGTTTTTTTTCATCGATAATTTTTTACAGTTGCTTCTGTAAATGGCATCGCGATTTCCACCGTGGATACCTGGGGATGCTTTATGGCAGGAAAACCGAGCTATGCGGAACTTGAAAACCGGGTGCGGGAGCTGGAGGATCGTTGCTCCCTGCTCTCCGCGACCAGGGATTCCTTTTTTGTGGAGTCGTCGGTCGGGCTCGCCCTGTTCGACCGGGAATGCCGGTATGTCAGAATCAATGAGACCCTTGCCGAAGTTAGCGGGTACAGCGTTGCGGATCACCTTGGCAGGCACCCCCGGGAGCTGTTGCCTGCCCCTGCTGCCGCGGAAATAGAGGAGGGCCTCAAAAGAGTTTTGACAACCGGCGAGGCAGCCTGCAACAGAGAGATCAGCATCGAGCTGCCCGTTGGGGAGGGAGGGATGCGCCACTGGTTGCATTCTCAATTTCCCGTTAATGATTGCCAGGGAGTTATTATCGGGGCAGGGGTGATTGTTACCGAGATAACCGAGGTCAAGCGGTTGTTGGCCGAGGTGTCGCAAAAGGAGCTTTTTCTCAGGTTGTTGTTCAAAAATCTCCCTCAGAAGATTTTTGTGAAGAATGCTGAATTACGATATCTGTATTGCAATGAAAAATTTTCTCAGGATCTGGGAATCACCCCTGACGAGATAGTTGGCAAGAAGGATGAGGATTTTTTCCCTGTCGAAATTGTGGAAAAATTTCTGGCAGACGACCAGCGGGTTATGGCTTCCGGCAAGACAGAGGACACCGAGGAGGTGCATGCCCTCGAGGGATTGGATTGGGGTGTGCGCACGGTCAAAGCCCCGGTTGTTTCCGAGGAGGGAAAGCCGGTCGGCCTGATCGGGATTTTCCACGACATTACGGCCCGCAAGCAAGCTGAGGCGGCTCTGGCGCAATATCAGAACGGGTTGGAACGGTTGATTGCGGACCGGACTGCCGAGCTGCAGTCAGCCAATACATTGTTGCTGAAGGAAATCGCCCGGGGCCAGGATCTCCAGGAAAAATTATCCCGGAGCGAAAGAAAATACCGGGAGGTTATCGAGGGAACCGAGGATCTGATCACCCAGGTGGATTCTCAAGGCAGATTGCTTTTTGTCAATCACGCCGCTCAAAAAATTTTCGGATTGGAACCGGAGGAATGCTTAGGCCTTTCGGCCTTTGATTTTGTCCATCCGCAAGACCGCTCGGAAACGGAACAGGCATTTCAGGATTGGATGAGAGAGCGCCGGAAGGTCGTGGTTTGGGGCAATCATCAGCTGGGCCGGAACGGAGAGAGGCATTTTCTTCACTGGACCTGCAATCTCCACTATGCCGCCGACGGCATGCTTCTTTATGCCAACGGCATTGCCCGCGATATGACCGAGCTCCAAAAGGTACAGGAGGCACTGCGGCAGGCCTGCGCCGGGCAGGAGAAAAAGATTGCCGAGCAGACCTGGGAGCTGGAGAAGAAAGTTGCCGAACTGGTCAATATTGTCGAAAAGCAAAGGCAAACGGAGGTTGATCTTCGCGAAAGCGAGGAACGGTTCCGGCAGATCGCGGAAAACATCAACAGCGTTTTCTGGATCCGGGACCTGTCCGCCCAGCAGATACTGTATATAAGTCCGGCCTATGAGCGGGTCTGGGGGAGGAGTTGCGAAAGTCTCCAGCAGAAACCCGACTCCTGGCTTGATGCCGTGCATCCTGAGGACCGTGACTTGGTGCTCGCCAGGCATTTTCCCCGAAACGGCCGGGAACAAGGGCTTGAGTACCGGATAATCCGGACGGACCATAACATCCGCTGGATTCGTGCCAAGACGTTTATCGTGTGTGACCAGAGCGGCAGCAAATACCGTGAGGTGGGGGTTGCCGAGGACATCACGACCTATATGAATATCCTCGACAGGTTGCGGGAGTCGGAATCCCGCTATCGCACCTTTTTTGAAACCAGCAGCGATGGAATCAGCGTCTACGCATTGCCTGATGCAGGCGAAAGGAAAAAATTTATCGACGGCAATGCCAGCTATCAGAGGCTTGCAGGGCGCGGAAAAGAAGAACTCCAGAAAATTGCCGACATCAGAACCTTGAAGAATTTTATTAATAAAAAATCCGGCGATAATAGCATCTGCCCCTCTTTGGACATTATTCGTGAAGAAGGCCATTGCGCCGGCATGTATTCCTGGATGCGGCCGGATGGTCGGGATAATTTTATCGAATGCCGGGGAAACCGGCTCACCATCAATGGCCTGGGACTCATGCACTGTGTGCACCGCGATATGACCCAGGTTAAACTTGCGGAGGAAAAAATCCGCCATCTTTCCCGACGGATAATTGAATCGACGGAAGAAGAACAAAAACGAATCGCCAGGGATCTGCACGATGAATTCGGTCAGAGGCTGCTTGCCATGCGTCACAAAGTCGATACTCTTCAGAAAAAACTTGTCTCCGCGGGAAAATCCGACTTGCCTGAATTCGCCGAAATTGACGGGCTGATCGATACCATTGGTGCCGTGGTTCGGGGGGTGACAAACCGGCTCAGGCCCGATCTGCTGGACACTCTGGGGTTCCTGACGACCCTGCAATGGGGAATGCGGGATTTTGCCGAGCGCAACCCTTTGATTAAAACCTCCATGGAAATTGTCGGGGCAGAGAAAAAAATAAGGCCTGAATTCGAAATTGCCCTGTATCGGGTATTTCAGGAGGGACTGACCAACATTGCCAAACATGCCGGGGCTAAGACGGTAACGGCCCGGTTAATCTTCAGCTACCCCTGTCTCATCCTCACCCTTGCCGACGACGGCCTGGGTTTTGATCAGGATCCCGGGTCCGGCTTTCCTTTGAAAAACAATGGCGGCCTTGGCTTGCGCAGCATGCAGGAAAGGATGCTGGCGATCGGCGGCACCTTTGTGATCCGTTCACGCCGGGGCGAGGGAATGGTGCTCCGGGCGGAGGTGTGCCAGCCGATTCCTCAGTCGGATCCCCAATCTTTGTTCATGTTGAGCGGACTCATCCGGAGTTAGACTATGAGCGACAAACTGAAGGTGTTGGTGGCTGATGATCATGCCATTGTCCGTGAGGGGATGTGCCAGCTGCTGGCGGATCATCCCGCGATGGATTTGGTCGGTCAGGCCGTGGACGGTCATGATGTCTTGCGGAAAGCCAGGCAATTGAAGCCCAAGGTCATCCTGCTGGATATTGCCATGCCAGGGTTAAACGGACTTGAGGCGTTGACTTTGCTCAAGGAGGAGGCGGCGGAGGCAAGAGTGGTGATTCTCTCCATGTATGACAAAGAGGCCTATGTGCACCGGGCGCTTTGTGCGGGCGCCAAGGGCTATGTCTTGAAAACCGACTCGGGCAGGGAGGTGATCGAAGCCATTTTGAAAGTTGCGGACGGTCAATATTATCTCAGCCCAAAACTCAATGCCGAGGTGATCAAAAAATATCTGAATCCCGTGGCGGAGAAAAATTCCGCCAGCTCCGGTTATGATTGCCTGACCGAACGGGAACAGCAGATTTTTCGCCTCATGGTCGAAGGGCATCCCACAAAGGGCATGGCCAAGATGCTTTATTTGAGTCCGCGAACCGTGGAAAAACATCGGTCCAATATTGTCAAGAAACTCGATATCCATGATCCCATGGCCATGGTGCGCTATGCGGTGAAGATCGGCGTTGTCGACCCGGCACTCTGGACCTGACTTTTTTCGGCTGTCATTCCGGCCCCGTCCCCCAGATAAATTCGCCGATCAACCCCTCAGAAATCAATCTGAAAGCTGTAAACGTCTTCTTCTAGGCTGCTCTTTACCGTGAAGCCGCAATGGAGAAAGATGGCCTGCATCCGTTTATTTTCCCGGAGTACCTCGGCGGAAAAACCTCCGATGCCGTTTCTTTTGGCAATGGTTACCAGATGCCGGAAAAGAAAGGAGCCGATCCGTTTGTTCTGCCATTCGTCGCGGACAATAAAGGCCACCTCGGCCCGGTTGGTTTTCTCATCCAGGTAGTAGCGGCCGATGGCAATGATCTCCTCGCCGTGCGCTTCCGGCACGGTGCCGACAATGGCCGCGTCCTTGCGGTGGTCTATGTAGACGAAGTTCTGAATCTGCTTGTGGCCGAAGCGCTGACTGTGGGTCATGAACCGGTAGTAGAGGGTCTCCTGGGACAGGGCATAGAGGATGTCCCGCATCCGGGGCTCATCGGTGAGATGCACCGGCCGGAAATTGATCTGGGTGCCGTCTTCTAAAAGCATGGTGGTGTTCATCTCCTGGGAGGCGATCATGAAGCGCCCCTCCACCTCGCCGAGATCCTGGCGGAGATATCTGGCCTCGATGGCCTCCTTAAACAGCTGTTCCCGGAACTTGGGATGGGCGATGCTGATCAGGGCCACGGCCCGTTCCTGGACGCTCTTGCCGTGCAGGTAGGCGATGCCGTACTCGGTGGCCACGTAATGCACCTCGCCTCGGGTGGTGACCACTCCGGCCCCCGGGGTCAACCTGGTGACGATGCGGGAGATGGTCTTCTGCTTGGCCGTTGATTCCAGGGCGATGATCGGTTTGCCGCCGATGGAGCGGGCCGCGCCCCGGTTGAAATCCACCTGGCCGCCGATCCCGGAATAAAAAAGTGAGCCCAGTGAATCGGCGCAAACCTGGCCGGTGAGGTCGATCTCAAGAGCCATGTTGATGGCCACCATCTTGTGCTGGCGGCCGATGATGTGGGCGTCGTTGACATACTCCGTGGGCCTAAAGCAAAAAAGTGGGTTGTTGTCGATATAGTCGTAGAGCCGCTGGGTGCCCATGCAGAAACTGGCCACGATTCGCCCCTTGTCTGTGGTTTTCCTGGTGCCGGTCACCGCCCCCGACTCCACCAGGTCGATGATGCTGTCGGTGAGCATCTCGGTGTGGATGCCGAGATTCTTCTTGCCGCGCAAAAATTCCACCAGGGCGTGGGGGATGCGGCCGATGCCGAATTCGATGGTTGATTCGTCTTCGATCAGGGCGGCGATATGCTCGCCGATCCGGCGGGTATCCTCGGATACCGGGGTGGATTCCCGTTCGATGATGGGGCTTGCCGCCGGCACCAGCAGATCGAGATCGTAGATGTCCAAAAAGCTGTCGCCCAGGGTCTTGGGCATCAGGGGATTCACCTGGGCGATCACCAGCGAGGCGTTTTCCGCCGCGCTCTTGACGATATCAACCGAAACCCCCAGGCTCACCTTGCCGCGCGCATCCGGCGGGGTCACCTGGATTAGGGCCACGTCGATGGGGAGCTGGCCGGAGTTGAAGAGCTGGGGAATGTCGGAGAGCAGGGTGGGGGTGTAGTTGCCCAAGCCCTGCTGGATATGCTCTCTGATGTTGGCCCCGATGAAGAAGCTGTTCACCGTGAAGCAATCGGCCAGGTTGCGGCTGGCGTAAGGGGCGTCACCCTTGGTCAACAGCTGGATGATCTCCACGTCGGCCAGCTCGCAGGCCCGCTCGGTGAGGGCCTTGACCAGCAGGGTCGGCTCGGCGCAGGCCGTGCCGATGAAGACCCGCTGGCCTGGTTTGATCCTGGCCGCGGCCTGGTAAGGGGTGGCAAGCATGTCGCTGTATTTTTCCTGCCAGTCGGGATCGTAATCTTTTGCCTTGCTCATCGCGTCACCCTTTGGCTCTGCAAGGTCATGCGTGCGTCGGCCACCACCGGCTCGGTGCCCATCTCGCCTACGATGAAGGGGTTGATGTCCAGCTCGGCAATCTGGGGGAAATCGGTGGTCAACTGGCTGATCCGTTGCATCCCGTTGGCGATGCCCGCCAGATCGACGCCCCGGTGGCCGCGCTTACCTTTAAGAATTTCGTAGGAACGGGTGGCCATCAGCATCTGGATAGCCTCGTCGTTGGTGATCGGCGCCAGGTAGAAGGTGACGTCCTTCATCACCTCGACAAAGATGCCGCCCAGGCCGAACATCAGCATGGGTCCGAACTGCGGGTCGCGGCTCATGCCGATGATCACCTCCAGGCCGCGGGAGAGCATTTTTTCCACGTAGATCCCCTCAATCCAGGCCTCCGGCGCCCGCTGGCCGGTGCGGAGCATCATGAGGTCGTAGGCGTCCGCCACCGCCTCACCGCTGGTCACGTTGAGCCTGACCCCGCCGAGGTCGGATTTGTGGATGATGTCCGGGGAGACGATCTTCATGGCCACCGGGTAGCCGATCCGTTCGGCGATCTCCATGGCCTCGCCGACATTAGTGGCCAGATAGCCTTGGGGAATCTGGAAGCCGTAGGCGGCAAGGATGCTTTTTGCCTTGACCTCGCCGATCTGCAGCCGGTTGGTTCGCAGACGCCTGGTGATGATGCGTTCCACTCTGCGCCGGTTTACCGGGAAACGGGCCACCATCCGGGGCGGGCGCCGGCGCCAGGCGGCGTATTCCACCATGGCCTTGAGCGCGGCCACGGCCCGTTCCGGGGATGGGTAATCGGGCAAACCTGCGGCCACCAGCTCATCGCGCCCAGGCATGACATCGGTACCCCCCATGAAGGAAACCACCACGGGCTTGTCCCCTTTGTGGCTTTTGGCAATGGCCCGGGCGGTTTCCGCCGGCCTGGTCATGGCCTGGGGGGTGAGGATGATGATTACCGCATCCACGGCCTCGTCTTCCTGGGCCGCTTCCAAAGCGGCGACATAGCGGTCCGGTTCGGCATCGCCCAGCACGTCGATGGGGTTGCCGATGCCGGCTGCGAAGGGAAGTTTCTGGCGCAAGGCCGAAGCGGTGTTGCGGTCCAGGGTGGCCACAATCAGTCCTGATTTTTCCACGGCATCGGCGGCCATGGTGCCCGGCCCCCCGGCATTGGTGATGATCAGCACCCTCTTACCTTTGGGCAGGGGCTGCATTGCAAAGAGGGCACCATAATCGGCCAGTTCCTCGAAATTGTCGGCTCGGATCACCCCCGAGCGCATGAAGGCCGCGCCGTAGGCGATCTCCGCGCCGGCCAGCACCCCGGTGTGGGAGGAGGCCGCCTTCTGCCCGGCCACGGTGGTGCCGGCCTTGAGGATGATCACCGGCTTTTTTGTGGAGGCTTCGGTGGCCGCCTTGACAAATTCGTCCCCGCAGGCAATGTCTTCGAGGTAGGCGATAATCACCCTGGTCTGTGCGTCAGCGGCCAGGGCGAGCAAAAGATCCCCTTCGTTGAGATCCGCTTTGTTGCCGATGCTCACCATCTTGGCAATCCCGGTGTGGCGGGCGGCAGCCAGATCCAAGAGGGCGGTGCAGATGGCCCCGGACTGGGAGATCACCGAGATGGATCCGGGAGAAGGCATGCGGTTGGCAAAAGAAGCGTTCATCCGGTGCTCGGTGTTGATGAGTCCCAGGCAGTTGGGGCCAAGGAGAGGAACCTTGTGGCTCTGGCAGAGTTCGCCGATCCGGTGTTCGAGTTCCGCGCCTTCCGGCCCCGTTTCCTTGAAGCCGGAGCTGATCACGGCGATGGCCCCGGCCTTAACTTCCAGGCAATCCCGTACCGCTTCCAGCACCAGACCGCTGGGCAGGGCGATGATGCAGAGATCAATCTTCTCTTTACTCTTCTTGATCCCGGCCAGACAAGGCAACCCCAGAATCTCCGGGGCCGCCGGATTCACCGGGATGAGCCGCCCGGTATAGCCGCCGGCCAGCAGGTTAGCGACAATATCGTGGCCGACCTTGCCGGGGGTGCGGGAAGCGCCGAGCACGGCGATGGATTGAGGGTAGAAAAGCGGGGTGAGCATGGACTCTTCCTCTCTGGGGTGCTACTCGGCAAATTCGGGAATTTCAGGCAGGACCACGGCAAAGCCCGCCTCCGCCAGGGCGTGGTGCACAGCGCTGATGTTGTACGTGTTGACTCGCAGATAGATGCGTTCCGGTACCTCTTTTTCCGCTTCGGTGCGGATCAGGCGGGTGAAGCGGATATTGTGCTCTTCAAGCACCTTGGCGATGCGGGAAAGCGGCTTGCGCCTGCCGTCATGCTCCACTACGATCATGGCGCTTCCCCTTTCGCCCAGACCGAAAAGCCTCCGGTAGGCAGCCATGAGATCGCGCATGGAAAACATGCCGATGACCCTTTGCTCCTGATCCACCACGGGCAGGGCGCCGATCTTCTCCCGGTCGAGGAGGATCAGGGCGTCATCCAGGGTGGTCATGGGAGTCAGGCTGAAAATGGCGCTGCTCATGATGGCGCTGACCGGAGTTTGGTCGAAATCCGCCAGGCAGGCCTTGATTTGCTCTGCGGAAAGCACCGAGGAAGGAGAGGCCGAGCGCAGATCCCGGTCGGTGACCATGCCGAGCAGCCGCTTTCTCTCATCCACCACCGGCAGGTGACGGAATTTGCCCTTTTGGAGGATTTCTTGAACGGCGGGGAGGGTTGTTTCCGGAGAAACGGTCACCGGGTTTCTGGTCATGTGCTGGGTGATGAACATAATGATTCCTCTGGACTATTTATGGTTGCTTAAGGAGGTGAGATAAGCGGCCGCGCTGTCGGCCAGGCTTTCCAGGTGGTAGCCGCCTTCGAGAATGGACAACAGTTTCCCTTGGCAGAACTTTTTCGCCCAACCGGCCAGGTATTCGCCGAACCTGCCGTAAAGTTCCGTGGAATAGGCAAGGCCGGACATGTCATCGGCGCGGTGTCCGTCAAAGCCTGCCGCGACGATGATTCGTTCCGGGGCAAAGACCTCAATGGCCGGCGCCACTCTGTTGCGCCAGACCTCGAGCACCAGGCGGTCGTCCGCGCCTGGGGGCAGGGGGATATTCAGGGTGGTCCCGCGCCCTGGGCCGGTGCCGGCTTCTTCCGCATAGCCGCTGCCGGGGAAGCTGAAGGTGGGATGCTCATGCAGGCTGAGGTAAAAGACCTCCGGGTCTTCCTCAAAGGCGCTCTGGATGCCGTTGCCGTGGTGGGCGTCGAAGTCGATGATCAGAATTCTTTTCCGGCCATAATGCTGCTGCCAGTACCGGGCGGCCAGAACGCAGTTGTTTAAAAAGCAGAAACCCAGGGCCAGGTTGCGTTCGGCGTGATGGCCGGGCGGTCGCACCGCGCAGAACACCAGATTATCTTCGCCTTCCAGCAGGTCGATGCCGGAAAGCCCCGCACCTGCGGCCAGCAGGGCCGCCTCGTAGGAATCAAAGGAGAGCTGATTGTCCCGGTGGTCAAGATGGTTCTTACCGGAAAGGGCGCACTCTTCCAGGCGAAAAAGGTAGTGCTCGTCATGAAAGGTGGTCAGCCAGCGAAGTTCAGCCTTGCGGGGTTCAACAAAACTAAGCCGGCCTTTCAGCGGCGAAGCCTGCAGCTTGGTCAGCAGCGAGATGAGGCGGGCCGGGGTCTCGGGATGCTCCCCGCCGCCGGTGTCGTGGGCAAGACAAAGGGGATGGCTGACAATGGCTATCGGACAGGAGAAAGGCACCGGGCATCCTCATCAGGTGGTAAGATACAGGTTGTATTTGTCGGTCATCGCTATAGGTATTGTTGCCTAATTATCAAAAAATCGCACGGGGAAAATGATCAGCCGGGAATTGCCGGGTTAATGTAACCGAGCGGGTATAAGTTTCGTTTGAGCAGGCAAGCTGCGCAACTCAGCTATAAGCGGTCACAGGGTGCCGCAGGTTGCGGCGCACCCAGAGGGCATAAGTTTCGCTAGGGCAGACAAGCTGCCCAGCTCAGCTATAAGCGGGACGGCGATGCGTACATTTTGTACGTGAGCCGGACTGATCGCCGCAAGATGTGGTGCCCTGTGATCGCTTACGGGTTAATTGAGGCCGGAAAGCGACAAGGCATTGTGCGGATCAGATTGCCGGGCTATACTTGACCATCTTTTTCCCCATGACACTTTCGGATTATAATACCATGCGCCATCTGACCACCCCGCATTTACTTGCCTTGAAAAAGCAACTGGACGGTCTTGAGGCCGAACGGCTGTCGCCGCTTGCCACCCTGAGCCGGGAGGGGATCAGGCGCCATCCCGCGGAGAAGCAGGACCAGGATCACCGTCAGGCCTTTGCCGTGGACGGAGACCGGGTGCTGCATTCCCGGGCCTATACCCGTTATATCGACAAAACCCAGGTGTTTTCCCTGGTCAAAAACGACCATATCACCCACCGGGTATTGCATGTGCAACTGGTTTCGAAGATCGGCCGGACCATCGGCCGCTATCTGCGGCTGAACGAGGATCTCATCGAGGCCATCGCCCTGGGTCACGATATCGGCCACCCGCCTTTTGGCCACGATGGGGAAAAGGTTCTCGACACCCTCTGCCGCGAGCATGGCCTGCCATCGTTTCAGCACAACCTGCAAAGCGTCGAGTTTCTGGAACGCATCGAACACCAGGGGAGGGGGTGGAACCTTACCCTGCAAACCCTGGACGGCATCATGTGCCACGACGGGGAGATCCACAACCGCAGACTTGCGCCCCAGCGCGGCAAGACCTTTGCCGACTTCGACCGGCAGGTCGCGGCCAAGGGGCTTGACCCTGCCAGGGAACTGGTTCCCATGACCTTAGAGGGCTGCGTGGTTCGTTTTGCCGACACCATTGCCTATATCGGCAGGGACATCGAGGATGCCATTGAACTTAAGCTGATCAGCCGGGCTGATATCCCTTCACGCTGTCAGGAAATTTTTGGCCGGACCAACGGCAGCATGGTCTATCGCCTGGTGACCGATCTGCTCGGCAATGGCTTGGAGGATGGGGCCATCGCCTTCAGCGAGGAGGTTTCCGAGGGGCTGCGGGAGCTGAAGGAATTCAACTACCAGCGGATTTACCTGAACCCGGCCATCAAGAAGGGGCTGGCCATGATCAGCAACTGTTACCGGGTGCTGTTCGCCTCCTGTCTTGAACAGTTTGCCCGGCAACAGCCCCAGGCTGAGCTCTATGAAAATTTTCTCCAGGAACAGGGCGGTGATTACCTCAAGGGGAGGGAGCCGGTGGTCATGGCGCGGGATTTTATCGCGGGAATGACCGATGCATATTTTTTGCGTCAGGCAAGACAATTGGGCTGTGCGACCCCTGAGAAAGCATGAAGACCAGGATCAGGAGAATCATGCCGGGCGAGAATTTCCGGGTACTCGCCATTGCCGCCGGTATCGGCCTGTTGGCCGGGGCGGCAAATATTTTTTTTCGCGCCACCGTCGCCCTGGTCCATGAGACGCTCTTTGTCGGCGGTTCCGCCCTGCTCGGTCTGGCCAAGGGGGGGCTGTATCTTTTGCTTTTGCCGCTGATCCCCCTTTGCGGCATGCTGCTGCTCATTCCCTTATCCCTGCTTTTTCCCGGCGAGATCAACGGCTACGGCTTCCCGAAATTCCTGCGTCAGGTTAACCTGGAGGGCGGAATCATCCGGCTACGGACCATTCCCCTTAAAATTCTGGCCTGCGCTCTGACCATCGGCTCCGGCGGCTCCGCCGGGGTCGAGGGGCCCATTGCCCAGGTGGGCGGGGCAGTGGGTTCGCAGATCGGCCAGTTTTTCCGGGTTTCCGGCAGCCGGATGAAGGTCTTTATCGCCGCCGGTTGCGCGGGCGGAGTGGCGGCCATGTTTAATGCCCCCATCGCCGGGGTTTTTTTCGCCTCCGAGATCGTCCTGCTGGGCACCTACGAAATCAGCTCCTTCGCCGCCCTGGTGGTTTCCTCGGCCATGGCCACCGTGGTTTCCCGCGGTTATTATGGCGACTCTCCGGCCTTTCCCATGCCGGCCTACGAAATGGTCAACTCCCTGGTCGAGGTCCCGTTGTATTCGTTGATGGGCGTACTCATGGGATTGGTGGCGGTGCTGCACATTCAGGTATTTTATACAATCCGCGATCGTTTTGCCGCGCTTCGCCTGTCGCCGCAGCTCAAGCCCCTGCTCGGCGCCCTGGCTATCGGCGTGCTGGCCATCGGTTTTCCCCAGATTATGGGCGACGGCTATCATTACCTGGCAGAGGTGCTGGCCGGTCACGGGGTCCTCTGGGTGATGGGAGCACTGATTTTTTGTAAAATCGCGGCCACCGCCATTACCCTGGGTTCCGGCGGCGCTGGCGGGGTGTTCGCCCCAGCCCTTTTTATCGGCGCCGTTACCGGCGGGGCCTTCGGCTCGGTGGCCCACACCCTCTTGCCCCAGCATACCGCCAACCCAGGCGCCTACGCGGCGGTGGGGATCGGCGCTTTTCTCGCCGCCGCCACCCACGCGCCGCTTACCGCCATCTTTCTGCTTTTTGAGATGACCGGCAACTATCTCATCATCGTGCCCATCATGCTTGCCAGCATCATCGGCACGGTGGTGGCCGCCCGCCTTAATCCGGACTCCATCGACACTGTGGATTTCAGCCGGGACGGCATTGATCTCCATGAAGGGAGGGAGATTTCGGTGATGAAATCCATCAAGGTCGGCAAGGTTGTCAGCGAAGAGGTTGATTTTATCAGCGAGCAGGCTAACGTGGATCAGTTGCTGACGATTTTCAGCCTGGCCAGGGACAGCTTTTATTTTCCGGTGGTCGATGAGAGCGGCAGGATGATCGGGGTTGTCTCGCTGCAGGACGTGAAAAGCATCCTGCACGACGAGAGGCAGCGGCTTTCCGCCAGGGTGGGGGATATCTGCACCCGCAAGGTCGTGGTGCTCACCCCGGAAGATAATCTCTATACCGCCCTGGCTCTTTTTGACACCAGGGGGCTCGAGGAGATTCCAGTGGTGGAGGCGGAGGACAACCGCTGGGTGGTGGGAATGCTCAAGCGCCGCGAGGCCATCGCCGCTTATAACAAAGAGGTGCTCCGGCGGGGGATCAGCGAGAGGAATTCCCCGTCATTCCCCCCGCCGCGGGCATGATGGTGTAAGCGACCACAGGGCACCACATCTTGCAGCGATCGGCCCGGCTCACGTACTGAAGTACGCATCGCCGACCCGCTTGCCGCAACCTGCGGCACCCTGTGGTCGCTCGTTTTGTGGTTTCCTCTGTTTTGTGGCCCACCCCGTGATCGGTTACATGACGGTTAACGGTCCAGGGTGCGGCAGATCTCTTCCTGCCAGTGTTCGAGCTGTTCTCGATAGAGTTTTGCCGAAGATTCCATTCCGCACGCCGTGCAGAGTACTCTGGCGTTGTGTCAGCGCCCGGCAAGAAGCGCCTTGCCGCCGCAGAAGAGGCAGGCAAGGGGCAGTTCTTGGTCATCGATTGTGGCTGCGGTGTTTTTTGTGGTTGCGTCGGGCATGATGTGGAATATGGATCTTTCCCGAAGGATCGTCAACCCCCAAACCGGGACAGTTCCCCAAAAATCGATTTGCAAGGTTTGAGGGAGCGTGCTAGGTTGGCGAGGTCATCTTAGCTGAGTTTCCGGCAGCCTCCGGTTTCAACATTTTTTTTCGGAATATTTTTTGCCATGGCAGATAATGCCCCCCCCAAACCCCGCATCTATATTCTTGATGATGAAATCGTCACAGTCCGCCGCCTGGTTCAGGCCTTGAGCAAGGATGGCTTCGCGGTGGAGGGTTTCATCTCCGCAGCTGAAGCGATGGCCAGGATTGCCGGCCAGCCGCCCGAGGTGCTGGTTTCCGATGTTCGGCTTGCCGATGCGGACGGGATGGAAATCCTCAAGCGGGTCACTATGCTGGCCCCTCAGACCAAGGTCATCATGATGACCGGTTATGCCGCCGTTGACCATGCGGTCCAGGCCATGAAATCCGGGGCCTTCCATTATCTGGCCAAGCCTTTCCGGCTTGAGGAGTTGCGCAACACCATCAGCGACGCCTTGCGCCATCCCGGCAAATCCGGCCAGCCTCTTGCGGATCCGGGGCCGATCGACCGTTTTGCCGGGATCATCGGGCGCTCTCCGGCCATGCAGGAGATCTTCAAGACCATCCGCCAGATTGCCCCGCTCAACTGCAACGTCCTTATCCAGGGCGAGAGCGGCACCGGCAAGGAGCTTGTCGCCCGTGCCCTCCATCACACCAGCGACCGGGCTCCGCATCCGTTTATCCCCTTCAATTGCGGGGCATTCAGCGAGGAGCTGGTGGCCAATGAGCTTTTCGGCCACGAAAAAGGCGCCTTTACCGGCGCGGTGAGTACCAAGCTGGGGTTGCTGGAGGCGGCGCAGGGCGGCACGGTTTTTCTCGACGAGGTCGGGGAAATGCCCATCCCCATGCAGATCAAGCTGCTGCGGGTCATTCAGGAGCGGACCCTCCTGCGGGTGGGCGGGGTCGCTCCGGTCAGCATCAATGTGCGGCTCATTGCCGCGACCAACCGGGATATCGACAAGATGATCGCGGCCGGCGAGTTCCGGCAGGATCTATTTTACCGGCTCAAGGTGGTGATGATCAATATTCCCCCTCTGCGCAAGCGACAGGAGGATATTCCCCTGCTGGTCGATCATTTCGTCACCCTCATTGCCACCCAGTTCGGCAAACCGGTGCCGGAGATTGCCGCCGATTTTTCCGGGATGCTTTCTGTCTATGCCTTTCCGGGCAACGTCAGGGAGTTGCAGAATATCGTCGAGCGCGCCATCGCCCTTTCCCGTGAGCCGGTTCTTACCGCCCGGGATCTGCCGCCCGATATCTTTTTCGCCGAAACCCAGCCCATCCCTCCGGAAAAAGCCGTCAGTCACCTGAAGGCGCTGGAGCAGGAGCATATTATCGACATGTACCGGCGCACCGGTTTCAACCAGACGGAAACCTCCCGTCTGCTCGGTATTTCCCGCACCACCTTGTGGCGCCGCCTCAAGGATCTGGATCTGTTTTCCGAGAAATAGTCGACTTGATTCCTGTTTTCCCCTGCTTCCCCATCCTGACTGTTTCAACCGGAAACAACTGTTTCAATCGCAATAAATCACCAAATTACAGCAAGTTGCAAAAAAAGTGTTTCAATGGTGAACAGTCTGGCCATTGCCCCCATCCGTGTAAATCCAGCAAAATAACCTATAAACAACAAGATATCTTCAATGGCACGGTTCCTGCTCAATGGCCCGGCAGTGATTGTCTGCACAAGGCAGCCGAGGAGCATTCATGGAAGCTGGTATTGCCCTTCTCCTGACCGGCGCCTGCGCCGATCTCCCAGCCGTTGTCCATGCCATTGACCTTGCCAAGCGAACCACCGGAATCGTCCACGTCGTTTTCAGGGCTGAACCGAAGTCGGCAAGAAAAAGCAAGGGTTTCACGGAGACACGGGGAGAGTTCATCTCGTTGGCAACCGCGCTTGGCAGCCAGGAGGGGGTCAGCATCCAGACCCACATCCTGGAAAGGATGGCGGGGGAGCCGCTGCTTCGGTTTCTCTGCGCCCAGCGTATTTTTTGTCTGGTTCTCGGGGTCGGTGACCAACAGACGTTTACGCGAAAAACCGCCTGGATAGAGCTGCTCCGCAAACAGCTTGTGGCCAGAGATAACTGGTACCTGCCGGTTTTCTGGTCGGTGATCGTAACGCCGTGGGACGATCCCGCCCTTGAGCGCCTTATCAGCCGATGCAAACAGTCGGCTCCCAGCAGTTCTGTCGTGGGAACACTCATTGACAGCCTGCGCGAGGGTCGATACAACTTTAATAGTATTGAAACAAAGCAAGAGAGTGGAAAGGAGGAGCACAATGTACATGTATCTGCCAATCGCCCTCGCCAGTGTTAATTATCTGGTGGTGGTGGGCTTGGGACTCGCGGTCGGGCTGTTGTCCGGCCTTTTCGGCGTGGGCGGGGGCTTTCTCATGACCCCGCTGCTGATGATGATCGGTATTCCCCCGACCATTGCCGCGGCCACGGACGCCAACCAGATCGTGGCCGCGTCTGCCTCGGGAACCTTTTCCCACTGGCGTCTCGGCAATGTCGATTTCAAAATGGGCCTTTTTCTCTTGATCGGCGGTTTTGCCGGCGGAGCTTTCGGAGTCCAGATCATCAAGATTCTCCGCGCCACCGGCGGGGCGGATTTCATGATCAAGATGACCTATGTGGTTATGCTGGGGTTGGTCGGCAGCTTCATGTTCGTGGAAAGCCTCAATGCTCTGCAAAAGAGCAAAAAAGCCTCCGAGAGCGATGCCCCTGCCAAACCTAAAGCGGCGAAAAAGGCGGGTGGTTTTTTTGCCGCCTTGCCGATGCAGACTTATTTCGAGAAATCAGGCGTCACCCATTCGGCCCTGGTGCCCATCGTGCTTGGCACCTTTGTCGGAATCCTTGCGGCCATCATGGGGGTAGGCGGCGGGTTTCTCATGGTGCCGGTGATGATCTACATGCTCCGCATGCCGATGCATGTGGTGGTCGGGACCAGCCTTTTTCAGATTCTCTTTACCTGTGTTGAAGTGACCTATCTCCAGGCGTATTCCAACCATACCGTTGATTTCGTTCTTGCCCTGCTTTTGCTGGTGGGCTCTGTTTTCGGCGCCCAGATCGGCACGGTGCTCGGCCGGAAGCTGCACGGCGACCAGCTCAAGATTCTGCTTTCCATCATTGTTCTTGCGGTCACGGTCAAGATTGTTCTGGAACTGGTAATGGAGCCTTCCATTCTTCTTTCCTATGCGGGAGGGCACTAAGATGCTTACGCTGAAACGAACCTTCATTTTTTCGCTCCGCTGCCTTGTTCTCTGCGGGGCAGCCTTTTTCGGATTTATCACCTTGCCGGCTTCCGCGGAGCAGCCTCTGACCTGTGCGGTGACTCCGGGCAACATCCCGATAACCTTTACCTATCATGGCGCGCAATTAACCGTTACCGGCCAGAGCGCCATCGGGGATGATCTGGTCGTCACCATCAGCACCGAACCTGAAGATGCGCTGCTGAAATACAAGGCCAAAGTAGGCGGCCTGGTCTGGATGAAAAAAGGAGACCTTGAGTTCAAGGGGGTGCCGGCGATCTATCTGCTGCACAGCACCGCCGAGCTGACCAGGATTTTGGGTGAGGCGGAGCGCAACCAGCACCAGCTCGGTTATGATGCTCTCCGGCAAAGGGTTGTGATTGAAGACAGCCAGGGGAATCCCGCGGAAGGCAAGTGGTTTGACGAATATCTCAAATTCAAAAATAAGGAGATGGTTTACGATATTAAAGAGGGTGCGGTTACCCGCCAGCACGGCGAGGAGGGCAATACCTATCGGGCGAGCATTGCCTGGCCCTATCAGGCTCCGCCCGGAATCTACACGGTCAGGGTCTTCGCGGTCAGGGATGGCCGGGTTGTGGCCAAAGCTGCTGACCAGTTTGAGGTCAAAAGGGTTGGCATTACCGCGGCGTTGTCAAAAATGGCCTTTGAGCATGCCGCCTGGTATGGGATAATGGCCGTAGTCATCGCTCTTTTTGCCGGCCTGGCCGTGGGAGCGATCTTCAAAAAAGGCGGCGGCAGCCACTAAATAACTGCCCAGCAGCACCGCAGCTGCGTTGTCATCGGCTTGGCTTATGTGCACCAGCACACTTCGCAGGCCTCTTCCTTGCATCTGCGGCGCTGCTGAACGGTTATGCCTTTGTTTTTTTGCAGCTTTTTTATGAGGCGCGGGGTAGAAAAGGGCAGTCTGACCTGCCCCGCGCCATTTTTTTTCAGGACCGCAACGCATGGCCCTTCGTGATTTCCTGAAAAGATTTCCCACCCCCCGCTGGTTCACGCCCAAGGCCTGCAGGCCTCTCCCCTTGATATTTTCCCAGTTCCGCGAGGTGCTTAAGGCAAACAACCAGGCCCTTGAGATCATCGCCGACATGGGGGAGAAGCTGAGCGGCGAGTATCTTTTTGACCATCGCTATGTGGAAGCCACGGTTGAGGAGATGATTGCGGCCATGCATCGCGCCATTGCCGCAATCAACATTCTGACCCAGGATCAGTGCGCACCGTTGGCTGAAATATTTACGCCGATGGAAATCAGGGTCAGGGCGATCCTCAACAAGCGGGATGACCGGGAAGGCCCGCCCCTGCTCTGGCTTGCCGAGGTTGAGCCCCGGCATTGGCCTCTGGTGGGCGGCAAAGCCGCGCATCTTTCCGAACTGCTCCATAACCCCAAGGTCAGAGTGCCGGAGGGGTTTGTCATCACTACCCGGCTGTTCCACGATCTGCTGGATTTCAACGGCTTGCAGCCGGATTTCGACCGCTTTGAGCAGCTGCTGAGCCAGCCCCATCCAGAGGAAGATGAGCTTGAGGCGTTACGCACTCTTCTTTGGGAAAAGATGCTCCGCGCCGAACCGCCAGCCGGTTTGCTTGAGGCTCTTAACGGGGCTCTGGTGCGGCTGGCAGTCAACAGCGAAACCCCTCTTTTCCTCGCGATCCGCAGCAGCGCCCAGGAAGAAGATCTGGACTTTTCCTTTGCCGGGCAGTTTCATTCCGAACTGCAGGTCCCTCCCCAGGCCGAGGCGGTATATCGCGCCTACCTGCAGGTGGCGGCCAGTCTTTTTGGCGCCAAGGCCATCCGCTACCGCAGGCAGGTGTTCCCCGAAGGCAGTCCCCTGTCCATTGCCGCCTGTTGCCAGCGGATGATCCCGGCGCAGGCCAGCGGCATCATCTATTCCATCGATCCCCTGGCGCCCGGGTCGCAAAGCATGGTGGTGGTGGGCGCACTGGGACAGGGACAGGCGGTGGTCGAAGGGCAGGTGGCCACGGATTTTTTCCGGTTAAGCAAGCTGGAGGCGGTGCAGGTCATCGAGCGGGTGATCGCCGCGAAACATGAAGCCTTGCTGCCTGTTGGGGGGGCGGAAGGCGGGATGACGATGCAGGCGGTGGCTAATGGGCAGAGCGCGGCGCCCTGCCTTGCCGAACATACCCTTCTGGAGCTTGCCGGGGTTGCTCTTCATCTGGAAACCTTTTTCAAACGGCCCCAGGACATCGAATGGAGTGTGGACCCGCAGGGCATCCTCTACATTCTGCAATCCAGACCTCTGTTGGTCACGGAGAGCGCCCGGGAAAAGCCACTGCTTTCCGAAAAGCTCGAAGGCTATGAGCTTATCGCGGCGGAGGCGGGGCGGGTGGCCCAGCAGGGCATCGGCGCCGGACCCGTTTTTTGGCTGGAAACCCTGGCCGATCTCAAGGATTTTCCCGAAGGCGGGGTGCTGATCAGTCACCGCGATTCCTCCCAATTCGTCCAGGTCATGCACCGGGCCGCCGCCATCGTCACCGAGGTGGGCAGCCCGGCGAGCCACATGGCTACGCTCTGCCGGGAGCTGCGGGTTCCCTGTCTGGTCGGGGTGGCGGAGATCATGGCCAAGGTAGCGCCGGGCGAGGAAATAACCGTGGATGCCGAGGACCGTCGGATCTACCGGGGCAGGGTGGTGGAGCTGCTTACCTATCAGGCGACCACCACCATGGACCTGCACATGGCCCCGGAGTTTCGCATGTTGCGCCGGATTCTCCGGGAGGTTTCCCGGCTGAATCTGGTTGATCCGCTGATGCAGGAATTCAGGCCGGAAGGCTGCCGGACTTTCCACGATGTGCTCCGTTTTATCCATGAAACAGCGGTCCTGCATCTGGTGGAGCTGGGCCGGGACGACCGATGTTTGCCGGGCGGCCTGGCAAGACGGCTGGATCTGCCTGTTCAGGCCGGCATTCTGGCCATCGATATCGGCGGCGGCCTTGCCCCGGATGCCCCCCGTGAGCAAATCCCCTTTGCCGCCATCCGTTCGATCCCCTTTCGGGCCATCCTCCAGGGGATGCTTTTCCCCGGGGCCTGGCATCAAGAGGCCATGCCGGTGAGTTTCCGGGATATGATGCACAGCATGATGACCACCCCCCAGGATACCCTGTCAGGCCAATATACCGGACATAATATTGCCATTATCAGCGAAACCTATGTTAATCTTTGTTTTCGATTCGGGTATCATTTCAATATAATCGATGCCTTCTGCCATGAGGTGGAGCGCGACAATCATATTTATTTCCGCTTTTTGGGCGGGGCCACCGACATTGCCAAGCGGTCGCGGCGGGCGACCCTTATCGCCACCATCCTGGAGGCCTTTGATTTCAGCATCCAGACCAAGGGTGATCTGGTTATCGCCCGAACCAGCAATCTGGCCCAGCCGGAAATGGAACGCACCCTGGATATTCTTGGCCGGTTAATCGGGTTTACCAGGCAGCTGGACGTGCAGATGACGGATGACGAAACCGTGGCCAGGTATGCCGAGGCTTTTCTTATGGGGGATTACGGCATTGTCGCCCGGCAAGGCTAGTACCGGGTAACACTTGAATCGACGGATGACAAATCCCCTCTCCCCCTTGCGGGGGAGGGTTAGGGAGGGGGGGAGGCGGCCATTATTTCAGCACGTCGGAGCTTCCCAAACCCCCAACCCCTCCCGCCAGGGGAGGGGCGAAAACTATAAGGAGGTAGTCCCTTGAGCGATAATGATCCCGGCCCAATCTGCCGTTTGCTGGTGGTGGATGACGAGCCCATCGTAGGCAAGCGTCTCCATCAGGTCTTCACCAAAATCGGCTTTGAGATAGAGACCTACACCGATTCGGCCTCGGCCCTGGCCGCTATTGCCCAGAGAGATTTTGATGTCGTGGTGACCGACCTGAAAATGGAGGGCATCGACGGCATCGAGGTGCTGAAAAGGGTCCGGCTCCAGAATCCCGCCACCCAGGTGATCATCATCACCGGCTATGCCTCGCCGGATACCGCCGAGCTGGCGCAGCAGGAGGGGGTTTTTGCTTTTCTCGCCAAGCCTTTTCGTCTGGATGAACTGAAGCAGGTGATCTTCAGCGCCATCGAGACCCGGAGGCAAGGAAAATTATGAAGGCCGACGCGCGCAGCAGGCCGATAGAGAAGGATGTCTACGCTCCGGAGCCCTGTCGTTCTTTATTCCCGGCCATCAGGTCCATCAGGGGCAAGCTGCTGCTGATCATCAGCTTTGTCGCCGCACTCGGGATCATTGCCACCCTGACTGCCAGCTATGCTTTGTGGCGTATCGAGGACAAGATCCGCATCATCGAATCGTTCTACGAACTGAACCAGAATGTTCTTGAGGTCAGACGTTATGAAAAGAACTATCTGCTGTTCAACGACAATAAGGATCTGTTGAGCGCCCTTGATTATGTCGATCAGGTCAGGGCCGCGATTGTCGGGGTAAAGGCGGTCTTGCCGGGAAATCAGGGCGAGCTGCAATCTTTTTATGACAAGGAACTCGGCCGGTATGAATCAATCTCCAGGCAGCTGATGGAGGCCGATCTTGCGCCGCCCCGCAAAAAATCCCTGGAGAGCGATCTGCGCAAGCACGGCCAGGATTTGACCAGGATTATTTTTGACATGGACACCAAGGCCCGGCTTCAAGTGGAGCGCGAGGTCGCCAAATATCAGAAATCAGCGGTTTTTATCCTGGCCCTGGCCGTACTGCTTGGCGCGGTCCTCATCTTTTACATGATCCGCTGGGTCATGCGGCCTCTTACCGCCATTCGTGAGGCCTCGGCCAGGATCATGCGGGGTGAGCTGAACTCCATCCCGGTGGGCGAGGAAATCAGCTGTTCGGTGGAGGGCACCGAACTGGTCAATTCCCTGAATCTGATGCTCAAGGCCCTGAGCGACAAGCAGGGGCAGCTGGTTCAGTCGGAAAAGCTGGCGGCCATCGGCAAGGTGACCGCAGGCATCGCCCACGAGATCAACAACCCGCTCAACAATATCTGTCTTACCGCCGAGGTGCTGCTGGAAGACCTTCCGAATCTGGACTGCAGCGAACGGCTGGACATGGTGCGGGATATTCTGGTCCAGTCGGACCGGGCCAGGGAGGTGGTACATCACCTTTTGGAGTTTTCCCGGACCAATAAGGCCAATACCGTTGAGCCGGTGGAGCTTGGCAAACTGGTGGCGGACTCCATCACCCTGGTCCGCAACCAGTTCCGACTGGGGGGCGTCACCTGCCGTTACGACCAGCCGGACAGGCCGGTGCTGATCAGCGGCAATCCCAATCAGCTCCAGCAGGTCCTGGTCAACATGATGCTCAATGCGGTGCAAGCCATGCCGCCCGAAGGACGACTTGATCTTGCCGTGCAGGCTGGCGAAAAAGAAGCGCTTATCGTGGTGCGGGATACCGGCGCCGGCATGAGCCCGGAGACCAGGGCCCATATCTTTGATCCTTTTTTCACCACCAAGAATGACGGCACCGGTCTTGGCCTGTCGCTCAGCTACGCCATTATCAAAGACCATCACGGCGAGATAGAGGTGGAGAGCGAACAGGGCAGGGGCACGACCTTTACGATCAGGCTGCCCCGCATGGATACCGACGCATGACTTCCCTTCCGGACCTGCCCGAAAGCAGCGGAAAAGCCGCGGCTTTTGCCGAGATCTTCCAGCTGTTCCGCCGCTTGCTTTCTTTGAACAACGAGGTGCTGGAGAAGATTGCCGCCATGGAAAGCGCCTTGGCCGGGGAATATGTTTTTGACAAAAAATTTCTGGTCGAGGTTACTGGCGAACTCATCGATCTGGTGCGCGAGGTGATCTATTGTCTCAACAATCTGACCGGGAACGCCTATCTTGGTCTTTACGACCGCTACGAGGAGATTGCCGGCAAGCTTTCCGTGCTGGCCGGAGGTTATGCCGGGCCATACGACCATAGTCTCACCCTGCCTTATGCCCTGATAACCAGCGATTTTGACGGGCTGGTCGGCAACAAAAACGCCACCTTGAGCGAGATTCACAACCATCTCCATCTCCGGGTTCCCGCCGGCTTCGCCATCACCGTGGCGGCTTATCACCTTTTCATGCAGGAAAACGACCTCTTTGCCAGGATCGATGAGGTCCGCGCCGAAGGTATTCCCAGAAAAGAGCAGGCGCAGCGGATCGGGGAACTTTTCGGCAAGGCCAGCCTGCCCCACGCCCTTGTCATGGCGGTGCAGGAGGAATTGCCCGGTATTCTCGCGGGATGCGGGCCAGATCCGCTTCTCGCTGTGCGCAGCAGCGCAGTGGGTGAGGATGGGGAAACCAGGAGTTTTGCCGGGCAATTCCGCTCGGTTCTTGAAGTTTCTCCAGAGCTCTCCGCAGTGCTGGATGCTTACCGACAGGTACTCGCCTCCCGGTTTTCCTTAGCCGCGCTGGAATACCTAGGGCCTGACTCAGACAGCCGTGCAGTTCCCATGGCGGTCGGAGTCCAGCTGATGAATCCTTCCAGGGTCGCCGGGGTGACCTACAGCCGCACCCCGGATGTCCCGGAAGAAAACAGCCTGCTCATCACCTCGGTCCGGGGCGCGGCAAAAGGACTGGTTTCCGGCCGCACCACCGCAGACCGCTTCACCGTAAGTCGCACCTGGCCTTTTCCTCTTCTGGAGAGCGAGTTTTTCACCCCCATGGCCCCCGTGGATCAGGAGGCCCCTCTTTCTTTTCTGGCCAACGGCCTGCGGCGCGGCTCAAGCTCTCTTCTGCTGGAGGAAATAAGGAAAATCGCTGAACAGGCCCTTCTGCTGGAAAAAGCCTTTGACGGTCCGCAGGACATCGAATGGGCCTGGGGTAAAGAGCTGGTCATTCTCCAGAGCAGGCCTTTCACCTTGCCGGTAAAGCCTTTGCCCCTGCCGCACGAAATTGCCGCGGAATTGCAGGCCTCGCCGCCGATTATGGAAGGCAGAGGGCAGATTGCCCAGCTCGGCATCGGTGCCGGCCTGGTCGTGCAGGTGGATCAGGAAACCGATCCGGAGCAGTTTCCCATGGGCGCCGTGGCTGTGGCTCGTTTTCCCGATCCCCGGCTCAGCCCTATTGTCTGGAAGGCCTCCGTAATCATTACCGACATCGGCGGGCCCACCGGCCATCTTGCCACCATTGCCCGGGAATACCGGACCCCGGCCCTGTTCGGCACCGGCGAGGCCACCCGCCTGCTGACCCCAGGCGAGGAAGTAACCGTTGACGTGGAAAACAAGAAGGTCTACCGGGGCGTCATCAGCGGCCTGCTCCGCTTGCAGGTAACAGAAGATTCCGCCTACCGTGGCGCGCCGGAGCTGCGGACCCTCCGGAAACTCCTGCGCTGGATAGCGCCGCTTACCTTGGCCAACCCCGCGGCCGCCGATTTTATCCCGGAGAATTGCCGGACCTTTCACGACATTCTGCGCTTCAGCCACGAAAAGGGGATAGACGGCCTGATCCATTTCCATGAGGAGCATCCCGGCCAGGCAGGTCTGCCGAGTTACCCGGTACGGTTACCTGCCCCGCTCAAGCTTCGGGTCATTGACCTCGGCTCCGGGCTCAAAGGGAAGCCCGCAAGGCCCGGAGGGGAAATCACGCCGGAGCTGCTGAACTGCCGCCCGCTTGCGGCTATTCTCGCCGGATTTTACAAGGAGGCGGCGCAGGGCAGGGAACCTGCTCCCCTGGGGTTAAAAGAGATCCTTGCCGGCCTCGGCAAGCCGCTGACCGCCTTGACCGGCCGCTCTTCCTATCCGGGCGATAACCTCGCGATCATCGCGGATAATTACTGCAATCTCTGCCTGCGTCTCGGCTATCACTTCAACGTTGTGGACGCCTTTTTTTCTCCGGAGCCGGACAATAACTATATCTATTTCCGATTTGTCGGCGGCCTTGCCAGCCAGAGCAAGCGGAAGCGGCGCGCCCGGTTGATCAGCGATATTCTTACCGGCCTTTATTTCAAGGTGGAGCGCACCGGCGATCTGGTGATCGCCAAGGCCAGAAACCTCGATCCCCCGAGGATGGAAAGGGTGCTCTCCCGGCTGGGCGAGCTGATTTCCTTTACCCGCCAGCTTGACGTGCAGATGCGCGATGAGGCGGATATTGAACGGTTTTTTGTGCGGTTCCTCGCCTCGGTCCAGCAGGAGCAGGCCGGGAGTGCCAGGTGATCCCGATGCTGCGCTGGTTTAAAAAACAGAGCGCCAAGCTGCAGGCAAACCGGCAGCAGCGGCAGGATGAGGCCCGCGATCTCCTTACCGCCCGCTACCAGATATTCCGTTCCCTGCTTGCCAGCAACAACCGGGCGATCGACTGCCTCACCGAGATCGGTATCCACATCCGCCTGCAGGGGGATCAGGCTGGCCTGGCCCGGCTTACGGAAAAACTTATCGTAGAAACCGGCGAGATGGTGGCCCGGCTAGAGCATCTGACCGGGGGCAGGTACAGGGCGCTCCGGGGCGTACAGCACACTCTGGCTGCGACCATTCTGGAAAAACTCAAGCCTCTCGTGCGATCCGAGGCGGTTCCCTTTTCCCTGCCCCTGACCGCGATGACCCCAGAACATCGGGCCCTGACCGGCAACAAGGCCGCAGCTCTGGCCGCTCTCAAGCTGAAGGGGTTCAGGGTGCCGGACGGTTTTGTGGTTACCCTGGCCGGTTGCCGTTTCTTCTTGGAGTATCAAGGACTTTCCCTGCAACTGGTCCATCTGCTCGCTGCGCACGGGGCCGGGACCGACAAGGCGATCCCCCCGGAAACCGCGCACCGGGTGCAGGAGCTTATCAGGAATGCTTCGCTTCCTCCTGCTCTGTCCGAGGAGATTCTTGTCCAGGCCCGCCCTTTCTTGCAAACCGGCAAGGCGCTGGCCGTGCGGAGCAGCAGCATCAGCGAGGATGGTGAGCGCCATTCCTTTGCCGGCCAGTTCAGTTCGGTACTCAATGTTCGGGACGAGGCTCAGTTTCTCAAGGCCTTCACCGAAGTGGTGGCCAGCAACTTCAATGTGCGCAGCCTTGCCTACCGGCTGCATGCCGGCCTTGACCCCTTGAGCTTTGAGATGGCCGTACTCTGTCTGGAGATGGTGGAGGCCCGTGCCGCCGGCATTCTGCTTTCCCGTGCTCCGCAGGAGCCGGAAAGCGGGATGATGCTGATCAGCGCGGTGCCCGGCCTGGGCGAGGCCGCAGTCTCCGGCAGTGTGGCCACCGATCTCTATCTGGTCCGGCGGGACGGGACGGTGGACTGGCAGCGCTCCAGCATCGCCGACAAGGAGAGATTTCTGGCCGGCTCTCCCGGAGGCGGGGTACACTGGCAGGATCTTGCCCCGGAGGATCGCCTTAAGCAGGTACTCAATGAAGAGGAACTGCGGCTCCTCGCCGGGTGGGGAAAGGCCCTGGAAGAGCAGGAAGGGATAGCGCAGGATATCGAATGGGCGGTGGACCAGGAGGGGCAGGCGATTATCCTCCAGGCCCGGCCCCTTACCACCATGGGCGTGCAGGGGACAGATGAATGGCAAGGCAAAACCCCACCCTTGGCTCAGGGGATCATGGCCTCGGGGGGAAGGGCCACCGGGAAGGTGCTTTTGGTCAAGGGACGCCGGGATCTGGAAAAGTTGCCGCAGGAGCCGGTGGTGCTGGTCATGCATCAGAGCTTTGTCGAGGCGGCCAACCTTCTGGGGATGGTGGCCGCGGTGCTGGTGGATCTCGGCAGTCCGGCCGACCACCTGGCCTGCGTGGCCCGCGAACAGCAAACCCCCCTGGTCTGCGGGCTGGCCGATGCGGGGCGCCGGCTGCGCGCCGGGCAGTGGCTTACGGTGGATGGCAGTCATGGCCGAATATACGCGGCCACGACCGAAGAAATCAGCGCGGCGCAAGAGGCTTGGCAAAAAAGGGTTCCCACGGCAAGCCAGGTGCTCGCGAGCCTGCCGCCTCTTTACCAGGAGCTGCGGGAAAAGATCACCGCCCTGCATCTCACCGATGCCTACGGCCCTACCTTTTCAATTCTGGAATGCAAGTCGCTCCACGACATCATTCGCTTTGTCCATGAAAAGGCGGTGCTCTCCATGTTCGAGGCTGGAGACGAGATTCTGGAGGGGGATCTGGGCGCGGTCCATGCCATTGATTCGCCGGTTCCTTTCTTTCTCAGCGTCATCGACATGGGCGGCGGGCTGGCCTTGACCGGGCCGAAGAAAAGAAGAATCCCGCCGGAAATGGTCATCTCCCGCCCCTTTCAGGCTCTGTGGCGCGGGATCACCACCCCCGGCCTGCACTGGGGCCCCCCGCCGGGCGGGACGCCCATGGGGTCGGTGATGTCCTCTTTTCTCACCGACCAGAAGTCGGAACGGCCCATCGGCATGCCCAACTATTGCTTGGTCAGCCGGGACTATTGCAATATGAATGCGCGCATGGATTTTCATTTTATCATGATCGACACTCTTTGCTCGCCGGAGGCGCGGAGCAACCATATCCGTTTCCGCTTTAAGGGCGGGGGCACTGCTCTGGAACGGCGGCGGCGGCGCGCCCTGTGCATCGGAGAGATTTTCGAGCATTACGGCTTTCTGGTCGATGTCAAGGAGGATCTGGTCAATGCCTCGCTCCAGGGCGCTTCCCAAGTGGCCATCGAGGAGAAACTGGTGGTGGTGGGCAGGATCCTGGGCTTCACCCGGCTGCTCGACGCGGCCATGGCCTCAGATGCCGTGATCCCTCAGGTGGTCCGTGCCTTTCTGGATGGAGATTACGGTCTTAGCGCCATCCTGCCGACGCCTCAGGCGTGATAAAAGCGCAACCCCGGCAGCTCCACGGCGGTTAGGAGATTGCCGTAGACCGCGCCGGTGTCGATGCCGATTCTATAAGGAGTGACCAGGGGGGTGGCAAAGGAGCTGTGCCCGAAGATCACCCGTTTGCCGTAGTCAATCTCCGCATTCAGGAACGGTTCGCGGACCTCGCAGAGGTCGGAAATATCCTGCTCGGCCAGGGGCTGATCATGGCGCAGCCCGGCATGGACGAAGATATAATCCTCTGTTTCCCAGTAGGGCAGCAGGGAATCGAGAAAAGCCCGGTGCTCAGGCGGCAGAAAGGCCAGGGAGGTAAGCTGGGCCAGACTGGCGCCCCCGTAGCTTTCCAGGGTGTTTTCCAGGCCAAGCCCCCGCAGGTAGGGGAGAAGGGCCTGATCCCCGGTTCGGTGGTATTCGAGGAGCAGAAATTCATGATTGCCCATGAGCGGCACAATGCGTACCCCCTCCCGGCGCAAGCGGCAGATCTGCTCCAGTACTTCCTTGACCTGCGGGCCGCGGTCGAGATAATCGCCGAGAAAAACCAGGGTGTCCCGGTTCGGATCAAAGGGGAGCCGTTTCAGCAGCAGGGAAAGCTTTGCCGCGCAGCCGTGGATGTCGCCGATGGCGAAGATCTTTCCGTTCATTTCAGGCGCAGTTCTTGTACCAGAAAGACGCCGCTATTCCATAAACGAAATTAAGCAGCAGTACGAGCAGCGGGGTCAGGAGCCCGGCCTTGAGTCCCATAAGCCCCAGGCCCATTTCCGGAAAGACCATGGCCAGCATCATGGCGGTCGGCACCAGACTCATGAGGATGCCGCGCAGGGCAGTTTTCTGCCGGGAAAACGGCACGATCAAGAGCAGGGCCCAGAGTCCGCCCCAGACCAGGCGGGGATAGAGCCAAGGGGCGGTAAATTGCGGGCGCAGGCCGATGCCCAGCATGGCCGTAACGCCGGCCTGACCCAGGACCCAGATATTGAAGCTGTCGATGAATGCGCCGATGGCTCCGCCGGTGAAGGCGCCGCTGATTTTCCGGATCATGGTTCTCTCCTGTTTTGGCCAGCGCAAGCAAAATGGACGCAGATTTTTTTCGCTTGCCTGAAAATTTTCAAAAGCCGCTCTTTGCCGCCTTGCGATACCAGGCGAGGGAAAGATGGTATCTTCGCTGTTGGTCGTCGTTTCCTTGGCTTTTCACTATGGTTAGGCGCCACCTTAGTCATATGGTAATCTTTGTGGAAAAACTCGGCCAGCTTTTTCGCCGCCAAAGTAAATCCGGTATGGTGCCGAGTCCGGAAAATTCGTACAATGGTTAAAAGCTAAATACGAGGCTGCGCTGAAAAAAGAGAGCGCCCGGAAAAAAATATCATGAAAGAGACTGATCATTCAATCCTGTTGGCCATTTGCCCTATGACTTATCAGGGAGAAAAGGTTCTGCAGGACCGCTGGCCTGCTTTTCTGCAAACCCTGCGCACTCTTCTGGGTTTGGCTGCGGGTGGCACGGCGGAGGTTTTGCTCACCAGCCACGACACACCATTTGCTGCGCTGAGTGCCTTTTTTGAAAGCCTTCATTCCCTCAAGAAACTGAACTGGCATGCAGAGTGGGGGGCGGTTCCTCTCCAGGTTATCCTGCATCTGCACCGGAAAAAAGATCCGCCTGTTAATTTTGCTGAGTCTTTAGCTCCGATCTGGGGGGGATTGAAACCGGAAACTCTTTATGCGACAAGGGCCTTAAAGTTTCAATGGGATCAGCTTATTGCCGGGGAAAAAATGCCTGCCCACAGCTTTCTCGATGTTGGGGACGGGTTGTTTCAGCTCAGCTTTTCCGATGATCTCAGAGGTTTTAAGCGCGAGCGGCTTTTTACCGGCAGGTTTCTGACGGCCAAGGGAAATGATCCGGAATGCTTTTACTGCGGGATGGTCAACCATGCTGCCGCCCATTGTCCCAGCAAGCAGTTATCCATCGAAACCCAAGGTCTCAGCCGGGTTGGTTACATGCCTTTTTCGAAAATAGACAATCTGTTTAAACGGGTCATGGTTGAGCAGGAAAAAATGGCGAAGCTGCTGGCCGCAGGCGTCGACGCGGCCCAGATCCGTACCGATCCGGCTTTGCAGGTATATGTCACCTATTTTGACATGTATCTCATTTACCAGCCTCGTTTTCTTGCCTACATCGCTCTTTCTTCGTCTTCCTTTTGGGACGGCGCCGGCAAAAGCGACAGAATCAAAATTGACCGTCACAGAAATGAAAGCCGCAATCTGAATGCTGGGTTCGATTGCCTGCGCCGTGGCCAGTACGAACAAGCCTTTGCCTTGTTGAGGGCAGAAAGTCAAGTCTCGGGAGAAAAGTATTTCTACCCCACCCTGGCTCAGGCATTTATCGCTCTGGAACGCGGACGGATGGTGGAGATGGCGCAGCTTCTGCAAATGCTGAGCAGTACGGCCCGCACGGATAAAGAGAAGATCTATGTCGGCCTTCTCCTGGCCAGATTTTACCGATTAACCAACCAGCCCTGGAAAGCGGAACAATTTCTGGGTTCGCTCGCCAAGCTCTATATCGACTGTCCGGAAATCCAATACAGCCTTATTCAGGCACGGGTTCATGAAGGACTGGGGCAGCAGCAGATACAGCTGCTCCGCAAACTGGCCGCCGGGAATCGCCGTTATTTCATCATCGCTCTCATGGATCCGGCCATGCTTCCAGTCGGCAACTTGGTGGATAATGCCCTTTCCGGGCTGTTTGATCAGAAAAACAAGGAGGCCGGGGAAACCCTGGCTGCAGCGCAAAAGGCCGGTGCTAAGCTGCAAGTCTGGTTCGGCGAGGAAAGCGATGAAGAGTTGCAAACTAATCTTACGATTTTGGCCAACCTGGAGAAGCAGTTCCAACGATGCGGCGTTTATGATCTTTTTGATGTCGCCGACCGGGCAAAATCATTAGCCCTGGCCTGCCCCAGGCTACGGACGGCAAAGCTTGAAGAGCTGAATCTCCAGGTTGATACGGCGGCTATTACTTGGGCTGATTACAATGCCTTCTGGCAGGAATATCCTTATAAATACTTTTTTCGGGCCTTCGAGGAAGTTCTTGTTGCCGGCAAGAAAATGTTTGTCGAAGCAAGAAGCAAGGCTGGAGAAAACCTGGCAAATTCCCTGGCGTTGTTGCGGGCAGGCCAGGTTCAGATTAAGAACCTTAAAGGGTTTGTCGATCGCATGGTTAAGCTTAAGCTTGCCCTGGACACTCTTGCGTTGTTTCTTAAAAAGTTGCTAATGACCGAACTGGTATTCAGCGGGATCGCCTTCTTGATTTTGCCGCTCATCACCCTTGTGCTGTCAGGCATGATCGATCCGGATATTGTTCGTCTGGCGAAAGATTTCCAGACGCAGAAAAGCGGCATGATTATTCTCACTCTGTTTCTGGCGCCGTTTTTCGCTTTGACCCTTACCATCCGCTCGATGTCCAAACGGTGAATGGCCGCGTAAATTTATAGAAACTCAGCGGTTAGGAGCTGAGGCTGCCCAGGGGCATAAAAAGTTTTTGATAAGGATGATATTAATGGCAGCCACCACGACCATCCAGACCTTTCTTGACCAGCAGCTTGCCCAGGGGAAAACGCCCAACCGGCTCGTTACGGAAAAAAGCCCCTACCTTATCCAGCATGCCTTCAACCCCGTGGCCTGGTATCCATGGGGCGAGGAAGCCTTTGCCCTGGCCGGCAGAGAAGGCAAGCCGATCTTTCTTTCCATCGGTTACTCCACTTGCCACTGGTGCCATGTCATGGCCCACGAATCCTTTGAAAACCTGGAAGTGGCCAGGCTGCTCAACGAAAATTTTGTCTGCATCAAGGTGGATCGGGAAGAGCGGCCCGATCTTGACCAGCTTTACATGACTGCGGTGCAGGCGCTGACCGGCCGCGGCGGCTGGCCCATGTCGGTGTTTCTCACTCCTGATCGGCAGCCCTTTTACGGGGGCAGCTATTTCCCCCCCGAGTCCAGGCACGGTCTGCCCGGCATGGTCGAGCTTCTGGCGGCGGTGCATGATGCCTGGCGCGCCGATCCCAAGAAGATTCTTGCCTCGGCGGCCAAGATTACCGACCATCTCCGCCGGAAGGCCGCAGAGGGCGGGGCGGCAACAATCGAGCCGGAGATCGGCGCCAAGGCCTTCCAACAGCTCAGCGCGGAGTACGACCCCGAATTCGGCGGATTCGGCTCGGCGCCCAAGTTTCCCCGGCCTGTGCTGTTCAACTTTTTGCTGCGCCATGCCGTGCGTACCGGCGAGACCCAGGCCCTGAACATGACCTTGGTGACCCTGCGCAAGATGGCCGCCGGCGGGATGTACGACCATCTTGGCGGCGGCTTTCACCGCTATTCGGTGGATGGGCAGTGGCGGGTGCCCCATTTTGAAAAGATGCTCTACGACCAGGGCCAGCTGGCAATCAGTTATCTCGAGGCCTTCCAACTGGGGCAGGACCCTTTTTACGCCAATGTCGCCCAGGATATTCTCGATTATGTCCTGCGGGACTTGACCAGCCCGGAAGGAGGATTTTATTCGGCGGAGGATGCCGACAGCAGTCAGGCGGGAAACCCCGAGGTACATGGTGAGGGGCTGTTTTATCTTTGGACCTGGGAGGAGATTGTCTCCATCCTCGGACAGGAGCACGGGGAGATCTTCGCTTTCCATTATGGGGTGCTTGAGGAGGGTAATGCCCTTGCCGACCCCCAGGCGGAGTTTACCGGAAAAAATATCCTCTACATTGCCCATCCCCTTGGCGAGACCGCCCGGCGATTCCACCTCCAGGAAGAAACGTTGTCCCGCCTGCTCGAACGCTCACGGCAGAAACTTCTTACGGCTCGGGCGCAAAGGCCGAGGCCGCATCTTGACGACAAGATCATCACCTCCTGGAATGGCCACATGATCAGCGCCTTTGCCCGGGCGGCCCAGGTGCTGGGCGAAAAACGCTATCTGGCCGCGGCCAAACGGGCTGCCGATTTTATCCGGGCCAACCTTTATGCTCAGGCTTCCGGCACACTTTTTCGGCGTTATCGGGACGGGGAGGGCGGTCTGGCCGGGCAGCTCGACGACTATGCCTTCCTGATCAACGGCCTGCTCGACCTCTATGAGGCGTCCTTTGACCTGGCCTGGTTGCAGATGGCCATAGCCCTGACGGAAAAGCAGCTCGACCTGTTCGGCGACGAGGTCCAGGGCGGCTTTTTTGAAACCTCCGGCACCGACCAATCCGTGCTGGTCCGCCTCAAGGCTGATTATGACGGGGCCGAGCCCACGGGCAACTCGGTGAGCGCCCTCAATCTCCTCCGGCTTGCCTGGATTACCGGCAACGAGGCCTGGCGCCAAAAAGCCGGGGCGACCATCAAGGCCTTTGGCGAACGGCTGAATAATTACCCCTCCATCCTGCCGCAAATGCTGGTGGCCCATGCTTTGGAGGAGGGCAAACCAAGGCAGTTCGTGATTGCCGGCAAGTTGGACCGGCCTGATACCGAAATCATGCTCGCCATGCTCCGTAAGCGGTTTTTACCCGGCAAGATCGTACTTTTGGCCGATGAGAGGTCAAAGAAGTTTCTTAAACAATATCAACCTGTTCTGGCGGAGCTGCCCGCGCAGGGAAATAAGACCGTGGTGTATCTTTGTGAAAATTTCAGCTGCCAGCTGCCGATCCCCGATCTGGATCAATTGGCAACCCGGCTTGAAGCCCTGGAGAAAGTGCCGCAAAACTGATTAAGAACTTATCTACGACAAGCTCTAAGGCACGTTTGAGAGAAAAATTTCGCTAAGGCAGCGGTTTCCGGTCCCGGTTTTGCAACTCGCCGGAAACTCTTCTATTTTTCTTGATTTTTTTTTAGGATCACATTCAAAAATGTTGTAGGATGTAGCAGACATGCCTTGTGTTTGTGGGTTTTCAGCAGGAATGCACTATTTACACCGGTTTTTTGCCGGATGTTTAATGAAAAAAAAGGGGGCCGTATCTTAATGAAGGCTGAATATCTTAATCCTTTTATGCACGCCACCAGAAATGTTCTGGAGACCATGGCCCAGACCAAACTGACCGGGGGAAAGCCATATCTCAAGGAAGGCGTAACTACCTATGGCGATGTGACCGGCATTATCGGCATGGCCTCCGATACCGTTGAAGGCAGCATGACCATCAGCTTCCCGGCTGACTGCATTCTACAGATCGTTGCCAGGATGCTCATGGAAGATGTCAAGACCACCATTGACAATGACATTGTCGATGCCGTGGGTGAGATCACCAACATGATCTGCGGTGGGGCCAAGGCGGAGTTCGGCAAGCTTGGCTTGAGCTTTAACCTCGCCACCCCGACCATGGTCACCGGCAAGGGGGTACAAATACATCACCACAGCAACATGCCGATTATCGTACTTCCATTCAAGGCAGACTGCGGCACCTTTGTGCTGGAGGCCAATCTGGCGAGCAAGTAAAAAGTTTAACTTTTTTCTTTTCCCACAACATCTTCAAGGGCTGGTCGTAACTCCGGGAAACGGAAGGTATAGCCGTTATCCCGCAGTACGCCCGGCATCATCCGGCATCCCTCAAGCAGCACCGAACTCAGCTCCCCCAAGGCAAGGCGAATTGCGAACCTCGGCGCCGTCAGCAAAGTCGGCCGGTGGATAATCCGTCCCAGGAAACGGGTGAAATCCTCGTTGCGGACAGGCTTTGGGGCGCCCAGGTTAACCGGGCCGTGAACCTCCTTGTTTTCCATGAGAAAAATGACGGCACGGGTCAGATCGTCTAAGTGAATCCAGGGGAACCATTGCCGGCCATGCCCGAGTTTCCCTCCGAGTCCGAAGCGGAAAGCGGGCAGCATGGCGGCCAGGGCGCCGCCGCCTTCGCCAAGCACTACTGCGGTGCGCAGCAGAACCACCCTGGCTTTACCCTGGGCCTGCTGCGCCTCCTGCTCCCAAGCCTGGCAGACCGAGGCCAGAAAATCTGCGCCGGGTGGATCTGCCTCGTATTTTTCCTCATCCCCGCAAAAACCGTAATAACCTGCGGCGCTGGCGTTGATCAGGGTGAGGGGCGAAGCGGCATTGGCCGGGATGGCCTCGACGATGTTTTTGGTCGCGGCAACCCGGCTGTGCAGGATCATTTTTTTGGCTGCCGGGGTCCAGCGGGTGAAGATGCTCGCGCCGGTGAGGTTGATGATTGCCTCATTTCCGGCTACCTCCTGCTGCCAGGGACCGGGAATGAGCGGCGAACCTTGGACCAGGCGGAGCTGTGCAGAGAGAGCCCTGAGTTTGTCCGGATTTCGGGCCAGCGCGGTTACGGCGTGGCCCTGCTGAAGAAGCATTTTTACGAGAGTCTGGCCGATAAAACCGGTGCCGCCTGCGATAAATACTTTCATGGCTTCCTCCGAGGTGTGGCGTTCCTCATTTACGTTGTGCTTTAACTGGCGATCCCGGGCTGAATGAGCGCTTTTTTCTGGGCCCGGCTCATTCTCTTGATCTGGCCTTCTCGTTGGGTCGCCTTCGCTCTGGAAGAGACCCCCTCGGTGTAGACCATCTTTACCGGCCGCCGCCCTCTGGTGTATTTCGCCCCTTTATCCGCGGAGTTGTGTTCGGCCAGCCGCTTTTTCAGGTTCTTGGCGATCCCGCAATAAAAGGTACCATCCCGGCAGCGGACCAGATAGACAAACCAGGCGGACGGGGTGAGGGAAGGGGCGTTCATCAGCCGCCTGCCTTTTTTGCCTGAAAGCCCAGGCGGAGGAGTTCCGCAAGCACCACCTCCCGCTGATCGCCCTGTACCTCGATAACCCCGTTTTTCACGGTGCCGCCGCTGCCGCAGCGCTGCTTGAGCTGCTTGGCAAGGGCGGCCATCTCAGGCTCAGGCAAGGGCAGCCCGGTGATCAGGGTCACGCCGCTGCCTTTGCGGCCCTTGGTTTCCCGCGAAACCCGGACGATACCGTCGCCTTTTGCGGTGGCCTTTTTCTGCCCGCAACTGCACTGGGCCTGAGGCTTGGCGCAGTTTGGGCAGGTTCGCCCATGTTCCGTGGAGTAGACCAGACCGGAATTGTTGGTTGATTTTTTGCGCATATTCATCTCAAACAAATATTTTCTAAAGTGGCGCGAGTTGGGGGATGAGGGGTTAATTCCTCCCTCAATCTTTAATCAGTAGATGGCCGAATATGGCAAAGAGGCCCAGGGCGATTCCGGTATAGAGTTGCGAATGGGCCAGGTAACTGTAGCGCTTAATTTTCTGAACAAAAACCTGTTGATAGCGAACGAGCAGGAACAGACCAAACCCAAACTGCCAGATAATCAACCCAAGAACAACCTGCATCAGAAGATTGGCCTGGTTCAGCCCCCCAAGAAGAGCGTGACAGAAAATGAGCAGCACCGTTGCCACTCCCACAAAGGGATGGGTCATGTTCAAAAAAGATAACAGTTTTTTTGCCCTTGGCGAGGAATTGTCCCACGCACCTTCAGGAAGCAAACGGTCAAGCAACGCCCCTTGACGAAGCAGGATCTTCAACCCCGTCCGGCCATAAATAACGACAAAGAGCCAGACCGCAACATTGCCGAGCAACTCGCCGACCTCATGCCGCCAGGTATTTTGAGGCAGTGGCGTCTGCGGGGGGGCATTCAGAACATAAATGGCGCAGAGCAAAGCCAAGGTTCCGGAGAAAATGAGTAGTTGTTTTACCTTAGCCATGGTCGACGGCTCCTTACGTGCTCGGAAATATTCTGTCAGATAATCGCTAAATTCGAGTAAATACTATCATGGTATGTCCAATATGGAACGATAGAAAAAGCAAAGAAAATGCAAAGTAAACAAGTCTATTCCACGGTATCGGCAACCAGGATCTACTGCAAACCAAATCAATCCAGAGGAGAATTGTCGGCTGAATATCTCTTACAAAATAATTGATTCCTGGGTTGCTTTCACATCGACTCGACCATATCTTTTGCTTCCGCCACACCTAACCAAGGTTGAAGCTCACGGAGTCGCTTGATAGCTTTTATTTTCTGGTCTTGTTGAACAAGCAAGCGGATTTCGCCTAAATCGAAGGGATAAGGATTTGGCTGTCCACAATGAGGACATGCTAGCGCTTCACTACTGACCAGACCTTGACATGTTTTACAGGAAACTAACCCTGCCATTATTGCCCCCTATTTAATTCGAACGACATAGCTATTATCACTTTGCCTTTATTGCCGTTATTGTTTTTCATTGGAGGAAAATAGGGACGCTCCCCAGTTTTCCTGCGAGTCCCACCAGAGCGTGATCGGGGACGCCCTGAGCTACCCCCGTTTTCACGGACAGTTGGTTAAGCAGCATTTGTCAAAAGTTCATATTGTTCCGGGCTGATATAGTTCAGCGTCTCATGAAGCCGTTTCCGGTTATAAAACACCTCGATGTA
>Ga0172380_10000324_pt1 | contig 96648 bp, 106 predicted proteins | sample Leawe162metaG_FD_119747 | JGI IMG/M metagenome (GOLD analysis project Ga0172380, IMG submission 119747) | Leachate microbial communities from a municipal landfill in Southern Ontario, Canada - Leachate well 162 metaG | ecosystem: Engineered > Solid waste > Landfill > Unclassified | place...
CAAGACCACCTGTACTGGCGTTGAAATGTTCCGCAAGCTGCTCGACCAGGGGCAAGCGGGCGACAACGTTGGCGTGCTGCTGCGCGGCACCAAGCGCGAAGATGTCGAGCGCGGCCAAGTGCTCTGCAAGCCGGGATCGATCACCCCACATACTCATTTCACGGCCGAGATCTATGTGCTGTCGAAGGACGAGGGCGGGCGTCACACCCCGTTCTTCAATGGTTATCGCCCCCAGTTCTACTTCCGCACGACGGACGTCACCGGTGCAATCGAATTGCCGACGGGGACCGAAATGGTGATGCCGGGCGACAACATCTCGATTACGGTGAAGTTGATTAACCCGATCGCCATGGAAGAAGGTCTGCGCTTTGCCATTCGCGAAGGTGGCCGGACTGTCGGCGCCGGCGTTGTTGCTAAGGTTATCGAGTAATTATTGCAATCGATCAAAAAGGGCGGTATAGTTCCGCCCTTTTCGCGGCTTTGGGCTGCGTTGCTCTTTAAGGATTTTTCATGGCAAGTCAAAAAATTCGTATCCGTCTCAAGGCGTTCGATTACAAATTGATCGACCAGTCCGCTTTGGAGATCGTCGATACGGCAAAGCGGACTGGCGCCGTTGTGCGGGGGCCGGTACCGTTGCCGACACGCATCGAGCGTTTCGATGTGCTGCGCTCGCCACACGTGAACAAGACTTCGCGTGATCAGTTCGAGATTCGTACCCACCTGCGTTTGATGGACATCATCGATCCCACCGATAAAACGGTTGATGCGTTGATGAAGCTTGATCTTCCTGCGGGTGTAGATGTGGAAATTAAGTTGCAATAAAAGTTTGGCAAATCCGCCCTGCATTTGCGGGGCGAGGGAATGCGGCGCAAGCCGTTTTGAAGTCGGGCCCGGCCAATCGTAGCTGGGGTTTTAGGAGAAAAAAATGAGTCTAGGCCTTGTAGGACGCAAGGTCGGCATGACCCGCATCTTTATCGAGGACGGTACTTCCGTTCCGGTCACGGTGTTGGATGTGTCGAACAATCGCGTTACGCAAATCAAGACGCCTGATGCGGACGGCTATGCCGCCGTGCAGGTGACGTTTGGCACGCGTCGCGCCAGTCGGGTAGTCAAGCCCGCGGCGGGGCATTTGGCCAAAGCTGGTGTCGAAGCTGGCCACGTGCTTAAAGAATTCCGTGTCACCCCTGATCAGCTCGATGGCTTCAAGGCGGGTGATGTCGTAGCGGTAACTATTTTCCAGCCTGGTCAGAAGGTCGATGTGACTGGAACGTCCATTGGTAAGGGCTTTGCTGGTGCCATCAAGCGCCACAACTTCTCCTCGAACCGTGCCAGTCACGGTAACTCCGTGTCGCATAACGCGCCTGGTTCGATCGGGATGGCGCAGGATCCGGGCCGGGTATTCCCTGGTAAGCGGATGGCGGGCCATCTAGGCGATGCTAAAACGACCAGTCAAAATTTGGAAGTTGTGCGAATCGACGAGGCCCGTCAGTTGCTGTTGATCAAGGGTGCAGTTCCGGGGTCCAAAGGCGGCGACGTGATCGTTAAGCCGGCGGTGAAGGCATAAGGGGCGGCCATGGAACTCAAACTAATTAACGAACAAGGCCTGCAAGCCTCGACCGTGTCGGCTTCCGACTCCTTGTTTGGTCGCGACTTTAACGAAGCCTTAGTGCATCAGGTGGTGGTGGCTTATCAGGCTAACGCCCGCTCCGGTAATCGGAAGCAGAAGGATCGTGAAGAAGTTCATCACAGCACGAAGAAGCCTTTTCGGCAAAAAGGTACTGGCCGTGCGCGTGCTGGTATGACTTCCTCGCCGTTGTGGCGTGGTGGTGGTCGGATATTTCCGAATTCACCGGAAGAGAATTTCTCGCAAAAAGTTAATCGCAAGATGTACCGCGCTGGTGTGGCTGCCATCCTCTCGCAGCTGGCGCGCGAAGATCGGCTTGCTGTAGTGGAGAATTTTTCGGTCAATGCGCCGAAGACCAAGCTGGTAGCGCAGAAGCTGAAGAGTATGGGCATCGATTCCGTTCTGGTGATTACCGATGTCCTCGACGACAATTTGATGCTTGCCGCTCGGAATCTTCCCAACGTTCTGGTGGTCGAGGCGCATCAGGCCGATCCCGTTTCGCTGGTGCGCTTCCCTAGGGTTTTGATGACCAAGGGCGCGGTGGCCAAGATCGAGGAGATGCTGGCATGATCAATTTCAATCAAGAGCGCTTATTGCAGGTTCTGGTGGCGCCCCAGATATCCGAGAAAGCAACCTATATCGCCGACAAGAACGAACAGGTCGTTTTTTTCGTTATACCGACGGCTACCAAGCCGGAAGTGAAGGCGGCCGTTGAGTTGTTGTTTAAGGTTGAAGTCAAGTCGGTGCAAATGTCCAATCTCAAAGGCAAGACCAAGCGTTCCGGTCGTAGCATGGGACGTCGCAGCGATGTAAAAAAAGCTTTCGTTTCGCTCAAGTCGGGCCAGGAAATCAATTTTGTTGAAGGGGGGGCTGCATAATGGCTCTCGTCAAAGTCAAGCCCACGTCGCCGGGTCGTCGTGCGGTCGTCAAGGTCGTTCATTCGCATCTGCACAAAGGTAAGCCCCATGATGCGCTGATCGAGAAAAAGACCAGCAAGGCGGGGCGTAATGCGCATGGTCGTATTACGGTACGCCATCAGGGTGGCGGCCATAAGCAGCATTACCGAGTAATCGATTTCCGTCGCAACAAGGATGGAATTGTGGGCAAGGTTGAGCGGCTCGAATACGATCCGAACCGTACTGCGCATATCGCACTGATATTGTATGCGGATGGCGAACGTCGTTATATCGTCGCCACCAAGGGCATGGTTGTCGGCCAGGAAGTGGTAAGTGGTTCAGAGGCCCCGATCAAACCGGGTAATGCCTTGCCGATCCGCAACATTCCGGTTGGTACGACCATTCATGCCGTTGAAATTACGCCGGGCAAAGGTGCGCAGCTAGCGCGCTCAGCAGGAGCCTCGGTGCAGTTGCTTGCGCGCGAGGGTGTCTACGCACAGCTGCGCCTTCGCTCTGGGGAGATCCGCCGGGTTCACGTGGAATGCCGCGCAACCATCGGCGAAGTCGGCAACGAAGAAAATAGTCTGCGCAAGATCGGCAAGGCCGGCGCAAATCGTTGGCGCGGTATTCGGCCGACGGTTCGTGGCACGGCGATGAACCCTGTCGACCACCCGCACGGTGGCGGTGAGGGCCGTACTGGCGAGGGCCGCGTTCCCGTTAGTCCTTGGGGCACTCCTGCCAAGGGATATCGTACCCGTAGCAACAAGCGTACAGACAGCATGATTGTCCAGCGTCGTCATAAGCGCTAACAGCGGCGTTAAAAGGAATAGATATGGCACGTTCGATTAAAAAAGGCCCGTTTGTTGACGATCATCTGATCCACAAAGTCGAAGCGGCTCGCGCAGGCAACGACAAGCGTCCGATCAAGACATGGTCTCGCCGTTCAACAATCCTTCCCGACTTCGTCGGATTGACCATTGCGGTGCATAACGGGAAGCAGCATATCCCAGTGTATGTGTCGGAGAATATGGTTGGTCACAAGCTCGGAGAGTTTGCCCTGACGCGTACGTTCAAGGGTCATACCGGCGGCAAGAAGGCCGCGGCGAAGAGGTAAGGAGTGGTGATGGAAACCAATGCGACTTTGCGCGGTGTCCGGCTGTCTGCCCAGAAAGGCCGTCTAGTGGCTGATCTGGTTCGGGGTAAGTCGGTCGATCAAGCGCTCAACATCCTAGCGTTCAGTCCCAAAAAAGGCGCCGGCATCATCAAGAAGGTTCTGGAATCGGCAATTGCCAATGCAGAACATAACGATGGTGCGGATATCGACGTCTTGAAGGTGACGCGAATTTACGTTGAAAAGGCGGCTGTACTCAAGCGGTTTACCGCTCGTGCAAAAGGGCGGGGTAATCGTATCGTGAAGCCGACCTGCCACATTTTCGTGACCGTCGGGGATTAAGGGGAAATTAATGGGACAAAAGATTCATCCGACTGGTTTCCGCCTCTCGGTCACACGTGACTGGGCTTCGCGCTGGTATGCGAACAGCAAATTCTTCCCGCAGATGCTGAAAGAAGATATTGAGGTTCGCGAATATCTCAAGAAGAAGCTTGCGCACGCCTCGGTTGGTCGCGTGGTCATCGAGCGCCCGGCGAAGAATGCGCGTGTAACCGTGTATAGCGCACGTCCGGGCGTGGTAATAGGCAAGAAGGGCGAGGACATTGAACTCCTCAAAGCCGAGCTTCAGCGCCGCATGGGTGTGCCGGTGCATGTCAATATTGAAGAGATTCGCAAGCCTGAACTCGATGCACAGTTGATCGCGGATTCGATCGCGCAGCAGCTTGAAAAGCGGATTATGTTCCGCCGGGCTATGAAGCGTGCGATGCAGAATGCCATGCGTCTTGGTGCCCAAGGTATCAAGATCATGAGTTCCGGTCGGCTCAATGGTGCTGAAATTGCGCGTACCGAATGGTACCGAGAGGGGCGCGTGCCGCTGCATACGCTTCGCGCCAACATTGATTACAGCACGTCCGAGGCCAAGACCACCTACGGCATCATCGGAATCAAGGTTTGGGTATTCAAAGGCGAGATGCTGGGCAACGGTGAGCAGCCGGTGGCTGCGGATTTGCCTACCGACGAACCGAAGCGGAATCGTCGTGGCGCCAAGCCCGAGGGTGATCGCCCCGGATTTAAGCGTGGAGCCGGAACGGTAGCCCGTAAGCCCGCAGCTGACGTCAAGCCGGAAGGCGGCGATGCTGGCGGGGAAAAGACACCGGTCAAACGTGTGCGTAAGTCACCCGTCCCAGCCGCCACCGAAGGCAAGAAGGAGTAATCGGCGATGCTGCAACCTGCACGCAGAAAATATCGGAAGGAACAGAAGGGGCGCAACACTGGCCTGGCTACTCGCGGAACCAAGGTTAGCTTTGGTGAGTACGGATTGAAGGCGGTTGCCCGTGGTCGCCTTACCGCGCGCCAGATCGAGGCGGCCCGTCGCGCCATGACCCGCCACATCAAGCGTGGCGGACGCATCTGGATTCGCATTTTCCCGGATAAACCCATTTCCAAAAAACCCGCCGAAGTACGGATGGGAAATGGTAAGGGATCGCCCGAATATTGGGTGGCCGAGATCCAGCCGGGCAAGGTGCTCTACGAAATGGACGGTGTCGACGAAGCGCTTGCGCGCGAGGCATTCAAGCTTGCTGCGGCTAAGCTGCCTCTCGAAACCACGTTTGTGATCCGTCATTTGGGGTAAGAGATGAAAGCCAGCGAACTCAGACAAAAGAGCGGGGCAGAGCTCGAAAAGGAACTGCTTGATTTGCGTCGGGCCCAGTTTTCACTGCGCATGCAGGTTGCCACGCAACAGATTGGCAATACCAGCCAGCTTGGAAAGTTGCGCAAGGATATTGCGCGGGTCAAGACCATTCAGCGAGAGAAGGCGTCCGTAAAATGAGCGAAACACAGCAAGCCATGAATCGGTCCCTTCAGGGACGTATCGTCAGCGACAAGATGACGAAGACGGTTACCGTCCTGGTTGAGCGCCGAGTGAAACATCCGGTTATCGGAAAGACCATGATCCGCTCTAAGAAGTACCACGCCCATGTTGAAGGTGTGGAAGTCAAAGACGGTGACCTTGTGCAGATCGAGGAATGTGCCCCGATTTCCAAGACCAAGGCGTGGCGAGTAACCAAGGTACTCGAATCGGTTAGAGCAATCTGACCCGATAAAAACGTAGAAAGTGGTTGACGGATGTAGGGCAGGTAAATACAATCCTGCCTCCTTTCCGGACCCGGCAGCAACAGGTTGGTTGGCATTTTAATGCTGGGTCTTTCCGCCCGAACGGGTTCCAAGACTGACTGAGCTGCCGGCATCGGTGACGCAGGATAAGTTGGAGTGATGAAATGATTCAAATGCAGTCGATGCTCGACGTCGCCGATAATACTGGCGCGCGTTCGGTCATGTGCATCAAGGTGCTGGGCGGCTCTAAGCGCCGCTATGCTGGCATTGGCGATGTCATAAAGGTCAGCATCAAGGATGCTGCGCCGCGAGGTCGTGTGAAAAAGGGCGAGGTGTATAGCGCCGTGGTGGTTCGCACCGCCAAAGGCGTTCGCCGTCCGGATGGCTCGCTGGTTAAGTTCGATGGCAATGCCGCCGTGCTCCTCAATAATAAGCTGGAGCCGATCGGCACCCGCATCTTCGGCCCGGTCACGCGCGAACTGCGTACCGAGCGGTTCATGAAGATCGTGTCCCTGGCCCCTGAGGTTCTCTGAGGATAACCCCATGAACAAGATTCGCAAGGGCGACAATGTGGTCGTCATTACTGGCAAGGACAAGGGTAAGCGCGGCGCGGTGTTGCGTCGAGTCGACGAAGCTCACGTGGTAGTTGAGGGGGTGAATCGCGTCAAGAAGCACGCTCGTCCGAACCCGATGCGCGGTGTGGCTGGCGGCATCGTCGAGAAGGAGATGCCTATCGATATCTCCAATCTGGCGCTGTTCAATCCGGCGACCCAGAAGGGTGATCGGGTCGGCTTCAAGTTGTTGGACGACGGCCGCAAGGTGCGGGTTTTCAAATCCAGCGGCGAAGTAGTGGACGCGTAAGGGGGGATCATGGCGCGCTTGAAGGAGTTTTACAAGGAAACCGTTGTGCCGGAGCTTCTGAAGAAGTTTGGCTACGAGTCGGTTATGGAAGTGCCGCGCATCACTAAGATTACGCTCAACATGGGTGTCGGTGAGGCCGTCGGGGATAAGAAGGTGTTGGAACACGCTGTTGCCGACATGACCAAAATTGCCGGACAAAAGCCGGTAGTTACTAAGGCACGTAAGGCTATTGCCGGCTTCAAGATCCGCGAGGGTTATCCCATCGGCTGTATGGTGACCCTGCGTGGCCCGAAAATGTTCGAATTTCTTGATCGCTTGGTGACTGTTTCAATGCCGCGTATTCGCGATTTTCGCGGTATCGGCGGGAAGGGCTTCGATGGGCGAGGAAATTACAACATCGGTGTGAAAGAGCAGATCATTTTCCCCGAAATCGAATACGACAAAATCGATGCTTTGCGTGGGATGAATATCAGCATTACCACAACAGCGAAAACCGACGAGGAGGCGAAAGCCCTTCTCGCTGCCTTTAAGTTCCCCTTCAAGAATTGAGGGCGTCATGGCGAAACTAGCACTTAAGAACAGAGAAGAGAAGCGTGCAAAAACGGTAGCCAAGTTCGCTGCCAAACGCACGGAGCTCTTTGCCGTAATCAATAACGTGAAACTCTCCGACGAGGAGCGCATGGATGCGCGAGCCAAGCTTCAACAGCTGCCGCGCAATGCAAGTCCGTCCCGTCAGCGCAATCGTTGCGCGCTTACCGGTCGTCCGCGTGGCGTTTTTCGCAAATTTGGGTTGTGCCGCAACAAGCTGCGCGAAATTGCCATGCGCGGTGAAGTGCCCGGCATGACAAAGGCCAGCTGGTAAGGAGATCGAAATGAGTATGACTGATCCGATCGCCGACATGCTGACGCGCATTCGTAATGCACAGCAGGTTGAGAAAAGTTTTGTGTTGATGCCGTCGTCGAAGCTCAAGGTTGCTATTGCGCAGGTGCTTAAGGACGAAGGCTATATAGAAGACTTCGTTGTTCGCGAAGGTGCAGGCAAGGCGGAGCTTGATATTGCACTGAAATATTACGCTGGCCGCCCGGTTATTGAACGCATTGAACGGGTTTCCAAGCCCGGTCTTCGTGTCTATCGGGGCCGGGATGACTTGCCCAAAGTTATGAACGGCCTTGGTGTGGCGATTGTATCCACTCCTAAAGGCGTGATGACTGATCGTAAAGCGCGCGCCAGCAATGTTGGCGGTGAAGTTCTCTGTGTGGTTGCCTAAGGGAGGGTATGCGATGTCTATGTCTCGTGTAGCCAAGTATCCGGTGGAACTGCCCAAGGGCGTCGAAGTTAACCTGTCAGCCTCGGAAATCTCCGTGAAGGGGCCGTTGGGTACGCTAAAGCATTTCATGCTGCCCTCGGTGACGGTGGCGCAGGAAGGTGAGAAGCTCGTTTGTCGCGCTGTTGAGGGCTTGCCCGACGCTCGGGCGATGTCCGGCACGATGCGGGCTGTGGTCAACAACATGGTTACTGGTGTTACCAAAGGCTTTGAGAAGAAGCTAACTCTTGTCGGCGTGGGTTATCGCGCGCAGGCACAAGGGGCTAAGCTGAACCTTTCTCTCGGTTTTTCGCATCCGGTGGTTCATGAGATGCCTGCCGGCATCAAAGTGGAAACTCCGACGCAGACCGAAGTCATCATCAAGGGGATCGACAAGCAGTTGGTCGGTCAGGTGGCTGCCGAAGTTCGCGCCTACCGCTCTCCCGAGCCTTATAAGGGCAAGGGCGTGCGCTACGCTGACGAAGTGGTCGTCATCAAAGAAACCAAGAAGAAGTAAGGGCGCCGAATAATGGACAAGAAACAAGCTCGTTTGCGCAGGGCGCGTAAAACCCGCGCCAAAATTGCTGAGCTCAAGGTTGCGCGTCTCGCGGTACATCGCACCAACAGCCATATCTATGCTCAGATTTTTTCGGACTGCGGCACGAAGGTTTTGGCTACTGCGTCGACCGTTGAGTCTGATGTGCAGAGCGCGGTTACCAACGGTGGCAATGTCGCAGCGGCTGTAGCTGTCGGCAAGTTGATTGCCGAGCGCGCCAAGAATGCCGGTATTGAAACCGTCGCGTTCGACCGCTCCGGGTTCCACTATCACGGTCGCGTCAAGGCGCTGGCCGAAGCTGCCCGTGAAGGCGGACTGAAGTTCTAAGCGAGATCAAAATGGCTAAACCGCAAAGCAAGAAACCGCAGCAGGCCAATGAAGAGCGCGATGACGGCCTGCGCGAAAAGATGGTGTCCATCAACCGCGTTACCAAGGTTGTGAAGGGTGGCCGCATTCTCGGCTTCGCTGCGCTGACCGTGGTGGGAGACGGGGATGGCAGCGTTGGTATGGGTAAAGGCAAATCTCGCGAAGTGCCGGTTGCCGTGCAAAAGGCGATGGAGGAGGCTCGACGCAAGATGCTTCGCGTTAGCCTTAGAGATGGAACTTTGCACCACACCGTGACGGGTAAGCACGGTGCGACGACAGTGCTCATGTCACCTGCTGCGGCCGGTACCGGCGTTATTGCCGGCGGGCCTATGCGAGCCGTATTCGAGGTAATGGGAGTAACTGATATCGTCGCCAAGACTATTGGTTCGACCAATCCGTATAACGTTGTTCGGGCAACGTTGAACGGTCTACAAGCGATGAATACCCCTGCCGAAATCGCTGCCAAGCGTGGCAAGAGCGTGCAGGAACTCAAGGAGTAAAGGCATGGCCGAGAAGAAAATCAAAGTGACGCAGATCAAGAGCGTCATCGGCACCAAACAGGATCACCGCGCCACAATTCGCGGCTTGGGCCTGCGCCGAATCGGCCACACGGTCGAATTGATCGATACGCCTGCTGTGCGCGGGATGGTTAATAAGGTCGCTTACTTGGTTAAGTGCGAGGGCTGATTCATGGAACTGAACAATCTTAAACCGAGTCCCGGCGCCAAGCATGCAGCGAAGCGCGTCGGCCGTGGTATCGGAAGTGGCTTGGGTAAAACGGCCGGTCGCGGACATAAAGGACAGAAGTCGCGAGCTGGAGGTTTCCACAAGGTCGGTTTTGAAGGCGGTCAGATGCCGCTGCAACGCCGCCTGCCAAAACGCGGTTTTGTTTCGCTGACACGAGGCCTTAACGTTGAGGTTCGTCTTTCAGAACTGGATAAACTGCCAATCGAAGAGGTTGATCTGCTAGCGCTCAAGCAGGCCGGTGTGATCGCAGCTGACGCTCTTTCGGCAAAGGTGATTTTGTCCGGCAAGATCGGTCGCAAAGTGATACTCAAAGGTGTCGGTGCCACCAAGGGCGCAAAGGCGGCTATCGAGGCTGCCGGTGGCTTGATCGCTGAGTAAGCGGAAATAGAGCGATGAACCAATCGACTACCAATACGCTCGGGAAAGCAGGAAAGTTCGGCGATCTGTGGCGCCGGCTTTGGTTCCTGCTGGGCGCTTTGGTGGTTTATCGCATCGGTGCGCATATCCCTGTGCCAGGGATTGACCCTGCCCGCCTAGCTGAGCTGTTCCAGTCGCAACAAGGCGGAATCCTGGGGGTGTTCAACCTGTTTTCCGGTGGGGCGCTGTCCAAGTTCACGATTTTCGCGCTGGGCATCATGCCGTACATTTCTTCCTCCATCATCATGCAGTTGATGACGATCGCGGTTCCGTCGCTGGAGGCGCTGAAGAAGGAAGGTGAAGCGGGCCGTCGCAAAATCACCCAATACACGCGCTATGGGACTGTCGCGTTGGCATTGTTTCAGGCGCTGGGGATTGCGGTTGCGCTTGAATCGCAGTCTGGTTTAGTTCTTGACCCGGGCGTAATGTTCCGCCTCACGACGGTTGCTACGTTGGTTACCGGAACGCTATTCCTGATGTGGTTGGGCGAACAAATTACCGAGCGTGGCTTAGGCAATGGTATATCGATCATCATTTTCGCCGGTATCGCCGCCGGTTTGCCTAGCGCCTTGGGCGGGCTGTTTTCGCTGGTGAACACGGGCGCGATGCATCCTGTGACCGCCCTATTTATAGTCGCCTTGATTGGTTTGGTTACGGCCTTTGTGGTGTTTGTTGAACGCGGTCAGCGCAAGATTCTGGTTAATTACGCGAAAAGACAGGTCGGAAACAAAGTTTACGGTGGACAGAGCTCGCATTTGCCCCTCAAGTTGAACATGTCGGGTGTGATCCCTCCGATCTTTGCATCGTCCATTATTCTTTTCCCGGCAACCATTGCCCAATGGTTTGGCTCCTCTGAGCAGATGAACTGGCTGAAAGACGTTGCAGCCAAGTTGTCACCGGGGCAGCCGATATATGTTTTGTTGTACGCTGCAGCAATCGCTTTCTTCTGCTTTTTCTATACGGCGCTGGTCTTCAATTCGAGAGAAACTGCCGACAATTTGAAAAAAAGCGGCGCCTTCGTTCCTGGCATTCGGCCGGGGGAACAGACATCACGTTATATAGATAAGATTTTGATGCGGCTGACTCTGGTCGGCGCTATTTACATCACCTTGGTTTGCTTACTGCCGGAGTTCCTTGTCTTGAAGTGGAATGTGCCGTTCTATTTTGGCGGCACCAGCTTGCTGATTATCGTTGTAGTGACGATGGATTTCATGGCGCAGGTGCAGGCGTATGTGATGTCGCATCAGTATGAAAGTCTACTCAAAAAAGCGAATTTCAAAGGCGCTGGGTTCCCGACGCGTTGAAAGCATATGGCGAAGGAAGATGTGATCGAGATGCAGGGAGAGGTAACGGAAAACCTCCCCAACGCGACTTTCAGGGTGAAGCTGGAAAATGGGCATGTTGTACTTGGGCACATCTCCGGCAAAATGCGGATGCATTACATCCGTATTTTGCCGGGTGACAAGGTGACCGTTCAATTGACCCCTTACGATCTAACAAAAGGGCGCATTGTCTTCCGCGCCAAGTAGTAATTATTCCGGAGAAATATTATGAAGGTCCTGGCTTCGGTCAAGCGTATCTGCCGTAACTGCAAAATCATCCGCCGCAATGGTGTTGTGAGGGTCATCTGTACCGATCCTCGCCACAAACAGCGTCAAGGTTGATTGGTGCTGCTTAGTCCGATATAATTTTATGTTTCGCAATTTTTGGCGATAAACAGCTAAGGTAAGAATATGGCCCGTATCGCAGGTGTCAATATCCCGAATCACCAGCATACCGAGATCGCGTTGACGGCGATTTACGGTATTGGTCGTCCCCGCGCGCAAAAAATCTGCGGCCTAGCCGGCGTCAAGCCGTCAGCCAAGGTTAAAGACCTGACAGACGCAGAAATGGAACGCCTCCGCGAGGAGGTGTCGAAGTTCAGCGTAGAAGGTGACTTGCGTCGTGAAGTGACGATGAACATCAAGCGTCTTATGGACCTTGGCTGTTACCGTGGCGTACGCCATCGCCGTGGCTTACCCGTGCGCGGTCAGCGCACGCGTACCAATGCCCGTACCCGCAAGGGGCCGCGCAAATCCATCGCCGGCGCGAAGAAATAATCAGGAACCAGAACCATGGCGAAGACCGCTACTAAAGTTCGAAAGAAAGTAAAGAAGAATGTTGCAGAGGGCATAGCCCACGTGCATGCTTCTTTTAACAATACGATCATTACGATCACCGATCGCCAAGGGAACGCACTTTCCTGGGCAACCTCCGGGGGCGCCGGTTTTAAGGGCTCGCGGAAGAGTACTCCGTTTGCGGCTCAGGTTGCTGCCGAGGCTGCCGGCAAAGCGGCTCAGGAGTGTGGCGTGAAGAATCTCGAAGTGCGCATCAAGGGCCCGGGCCCCGGTCGCGAATCGGCGGTTCGTGCGTTAAACGCGCTCGGCATGAAAATTACCAGCATTACCGACATAACGCCGGTTCCCCATAATGGCTGCCGCCCTCCCAAGCGGCGCCGTATCTAACGCGCCCCAGAATAATTTAAGGAGTCACAAGTGGCCCGCAATCTAGACGCCAAGTGCCGCCAATGTCGCCGTGAAGGGGAGAAACTATTCCTCAAGGGCGAAAAGTGCTTTACTGATAAATGCGCCATCGAGCGCCGTTCTTACGCTCCTGGGCAACATGGACAGAAGTCCGGCCAGCGACTGTCCGGATACGGCCAGCAACTGCGCGAAAAGCAGAAGATTCGGCGTATTTACGGCTTGCTGGAACGTCAGTTCCGCAGGACGTTTGCCGAAGCGGAACGTCGCAAAGGGCAGACCGGCGAGAATTTGCTCAAGTTGCTCGAAGGCCGTCTGGATACCGTTGCTTTCCGTATGGGGTTCGGTGCCTCGCGTGCTGAGGCGCGTCAGGTTGTTCGCCACAACGGCATTTTGGTGAATGGTAAGCGGGTGAACATCCCGTCTTACAACCTTCGGCCCGGCGACGTCGTGCAGTTGACTGATGCCGCACGCGGTCATCTGCGCACCAAGGCTGCACTCGAGGCAGCGGAATCGCGGGGCTTCCCTGAGTGGCTCGAAGTCAACAGTAAGGAGGCCAAGGGCGTATTCAAGACCTATCCGGTCCGTGCCGAGCTGCCACCTACGATCAACGAAGGCCTTGTTGTCGAACTGTACTCACGTTAATTCGTTTGTCACGCCTGGTGCCTCACTGAGGCGCCAGGCGTTTACTTTTTGAAGGAATGCAGATGCAAAGCAATGCACTTCTGAAGCCGCGTATCGTTGATGTTCAATCAGTATCGCCGGTTCATGCTCGAGTGGTGATGGAGCCGTTTGAGCGTGGTTACGGCCATACTCTTGGCAACGCGCTGCGTCGAATCCTGTTGTCCTCCATGCCCGGCGCTGCGCCGACCGAGGTGACCATCGAGGGGGTGCTGCACGAGTATTCGACCCTGGATGGCATTCGCGAAGATGTGGTCGATATTCTGCTTAATCTAAAGGGGCTTGTGCTAAAGCTGCACCATCGTAGCGAAGCCACATTGACCCTCTCACGTAGCGGCGAAGGTGTGGTTACGGCGCGCGACATCGAACTGCCGCACGACGTCGAGATCATCAACCCCGATCATGTGATTGCGCATCTGACTGCCGGCGGCAAGTTGAACATGCAAATCAAGATCGAAATTGGCCGTGGTTATGAGCCGGCGAACACGCGTCCGGCGGCCAAGGAAGAAGGCAAGGTTATCGGACAAATTCTGTTGGATGCGTCTTTCAGCCCTGTTCGCCGTGTCAGCTACCACGTTGAGTCGGCGCGTGTCGAGCAGCGCACCGATCTCGACAAGCTGATTATTGATCTGGAAACCAACGGTGCTGTGGATCCTGAAGAATCGATTCGGAACGCCGCGCGCATCTTGATGGACCAGCTTTCGGTATTTGCCGATCTGGAAACGACCACGGCAGCTCCGGTCGAACAGAAGCAGCTCCCGGTTGCTCCCGAATTGCTGCGCCCGGTTGATGATCTCGAATTGACGGTACGTTCCGCTAATTGTCTCAAGGCGGAGAACATCTACTACATCGGCGACCTGATTCAGCGTACCGAAACGGAGCTGCTGAAAACTCCGAATCTGGGCCGCAAGTCGCTTAACGAAATCAAGGAAGTGCTGGCTGCACGCGGCCTTACCCTTGGTATGAAGCTCGAGAACTGGCCTCCGGTTGGCCTCGAAAAGTTGGGCTGAACGATTGTTCTGACTATCCCATAACGATCAACCGGCTGCTTGCCTGTGCGGCAGCCACATAAGATAAAGGGAAAATATCATGCGTCACGGTAATGGACTCCGTAAACTCAATCGCACCTCATCGCACCGGGAGGCCATGCTGCGCAACATGGCGGTATCGCTGCTGCGCCATGAGGCAATCAAGACCACCCTCCCGAAAGCCAAGGAATTGCGCCGCGTGGTTGAACCGCTGATCACCCTAGGCAAGAAGCCCAGTTTGGCCAACCGCCGGCTGGCGTTCGACCGCCTGCGCGACCGCGAAATTGTATGCAAAATCTTCGACGTTCTGGGCCCGCGTTTCAGCGCCCGCAATGGCGGCTATTTGCGCATTCTGAAGATGGGCTTCCGCGTTGGCGACAATGCGCCCATGGCCTACGTTGAGCTGCTCGATAAGCCTGAAAAAGCCATTGCCAGCGAGGCTGCTGCCGCTTAAGCACTAGCCGCAAATGCCGCAACAACAAAAAAGGCCGGTTGTCCGGCTTTTTTGTTGTATATCTGGCGCGAATCAGGTTTTAGGTTTTGCCCATCTCCTGCCACAGGGCGCGGGCGAAAGCTTTCCATGCTTTGCCGCCGTGGGTAAGAACCCCACCGTCGGCGCTTTGCTCCATGACTTTCAGCATCAGTTGAGCGAGACCGAACAGTTCCAGCTTGGCCATCCCCTCAGGACTTGATGGATTGCAATCGAGCTGAATTGTCTCCCCGTGGCACGCCAGCGCCTGTCGGGCGAGCTTTCTCACCTGCGGTTCGTTATCCCAGTCGATACCTACGATAATGCCTTTGCGGGCTATTTCGCTTTCCAGTTGTTCTGCTTCAGCGGCGAAGTTTTCGAAATTGGCCATGATCAAGGTCTCCTTTTTCTGCTGCTTTTCCCTTTCAGTGCTTTTGCCAGAAATTGCCCTGTGTAGCTACCTACACATTTTGCGACGGACTCCGGTGTTCCCTCGGCAATGATAAGCCCGCCACCCGCGCCGCCCTCCGGGCCGAGATCAACCACCCAATCCGCAGTCTTGATGACGTCGAGATTATGTTCGATAACCACGATGGTGTTGCCATGATCGCGGAGGCGATGCAGCACTTGTAGCAGCAACTCGATATCCTGGAAATGTAGTCCGGTAGTTGGTTCGTCAAGTATATAGAGGGTGCGACCGGTATCCCGCTTGGATAGTTCCAGGGCAAGTTTAACCCGTTGCGCCTCTCCTCCAGAGAGCGTCGTCGCGCTCTGTCCCAACTGAATATAGGAAAGACCCACATCCATCAGGGTCTGTAGTTTCTTCGCAACCGCCGGGACGGGATCAAAAAAATCGCGGGCCTGTTCCACCGTCATCATCAGCACATCGTGGATCGATTTGCCCTTGTAATGGATATCCAGAGTTTCCCGGTTATAACGTTTGCCATGACACGTATCGCAGGGTACAAACACATCCGGCAGAAAATGCATTTCCACTTTGATCATGCCGTCGCCCTGACAAGCCTCGCAACGGCCGCCCTTGACGTTAAAGGAGAACCGGCCAGGTTCGTAGCCCCTCTGCCGGGCTTCGGGGACGCCCGCCAAGAGTTCTCTGATCGGCGTCAGCAAGCCGGTGTATGTGGCGGGATTGGAGCGGGGCGTTCGCCCGATCGGCGCCTGGTCAACGCTGATCACCTTGTCGAAAAATTCAATGCCTTCAAGTTCATCGTGTGCCGCAGGTTCGGTTGTCGACCCGTAGAGATGGCGGGAAATCGCAGCGTACACCGTGTCGTTGATCAGTGTGGATTTGCCCGACCCGGAAACACCGGTCACGCAGGTCAGCAAGCCTACCGGTAACGCGAGAGTCACATTTCGTAGGTTGTTTCCGCTGGCACCGCGAATGCGGAGTTGGCGCAGAGGATCGGGTACCGATCTTTTCGCCGGCACCTCGATGCGGCGCCGACCGGAAAGATATGCCCCAGTCATCGACTCGGGATTCGCTTCCACCTCTTTGGGCGTTCCCTGCGCGACGACGCAACCGCCGTGCTCGCCGGCGCCGGGTCCCATATCCACCACGTGATCAGCCGCTTCGATGGCCTCCTGGTCGTGCTCGACGACGATTACCGTGTTGCCCAAGTCGCGCAGATGCACCAGGGTCTCAAGCAGGCGGGAATTGTCGCGTTGGTGGAGGCCGATCGATGGTTCGTCGAGCACGTACATAACGCCGGTGAGTCCGGAGCCGATTTGCGACGCGAGCCGAATACGCTGCGCTTCGCCACCGGATAGCGTCTCTGCCGAACGATCAAGAGACAGATAGTCGAGACCGACGTTGATGAGGAAGCCCACCCGGCTACCAATTTCCTTGACGATCTTCTGCGCCACTTGCGCCTTTTGCCCGGTCAACGGCAGATCGATGAAAAAATCGCGGCAGTCGCGCAGCGACATGGCGCTGATTTCCGATATGGTCTTGCTGGCGATCAGAACGTGGCGGGCCTCGCGGCGCAGCCGTGCACCGTGGCATTCCGGGCAGGGTTTCGCATTCAAGTATTTCGCCAGTTCTTCGCGCACCATCAGCGAATCGGTTTCGCGATAGCGCCGCTCAAGATTCGGCACGATACCTTCGAAGGGATGGGTGCGGTCGAAGCGCGTGCCCTTCTCGTTGAGGTAGCGGAATTTGACTGCCTCCTTGCCGGAGCCGTAGAGCACGATGTTTTGAATCTGTTCCGGCAACGCTTCAAATGCCACATCGGTGTCGAAGTCGAAATGGGCAGCCAGGCTTTCCAGCATCTGGAAATAAAACTGGTTGCGCTTGTCCCAGCCTTTGATGGCGCCTGCGGCGAGCCCCAGATGCGGATAGGCCACCACGCGCACCGGGTCGAAAAACTGAATCGAGCCGAGCCCGTCGCATTTGGGGCAAGCACCAACCGGGTTGTTGAAGGAAAATAGTCGCGGTTCCAGTTCCTGTAGAGCATAAGAGCAGGTTGGGCAGGCGAAGCGGGCGGAAAACAGATGTTCGGCACCGCTGTCCATTTCCATGGCGATAGCTCTTCCTTCCGCGTGCTTCAGCGCCGTTTCGAACGATTCCGCGAGGCGCTGGCGCTGATCGCCGCGTACCTTGAGCCGGTCGACCACCACGTCGACGGTGTGCTTGGTGTTCTTTGCCAGTTTGGGCAAGGCATCGATGTCGTGCACCTTGCCGTCTACCCGCAAACGCACGAAGCCTTGGGCGCGCAGTTCGGCAAACAAATCCAACTGCTCGCCTTTGCGATTGGCAACGACCGGCGCCAGCACCATCAGCTTGGTATCTTCCGGGAGCGCTAAAACGTGGTCCACCATTTGTGCAACGCTCATCGCCTCCAGCGGCAGGCCGTGATCGGGGCAATGCGGGGTGCCGGCACGGGCGTAGAGCAGGCGCAGATAGTCGTGAATTTCGGTGACCGTTCCTACCGTGGAACGAGGGTTGTGGCTGGTTGCCTTCTGTTCGATCGAAATTGCCGGCGAAAGCCCCTCAATCAGGTCGACGTCGGGTTTTTCCATCAACTGAAGAAACTGCCGCGCATAGGCGGAGAGCGATTCGACATAACGCCGCTGGCCTTCCGCATAGAGAGTGTCAAAGGCCAGTGAACTCTTGCCGGAGCCAGATAGGCCGGTGATTACCGTCAACTTGTTGCGCGGCAAATCGAGGCTGATGTTCTTCAGATTGTGCGTACGGGCGCCCCGAATCTTGATAGTTTCCATGGCCTTAAGGCTTGATTGGGCAACCTGTTAATATACGCGATCCCCAAACCCCCAGCCAACGCGACCATGCCGTCAACGGTCAAGGACGCGATGACCCGCGAAGAAAAAAAGACGGGCATCGCTCTAGCTTCAGTATTTTCCCTGCGTATGCTGGGATTGTTTCTTATCCTCCCCGTCTTCGCCATTCACGCAAAGACCATCCCCGGTGGCGACAACCTGACGCTTATAGGGATCGCCATGGGCGCCTATGGATTGACTCAGGCGATTTTTCAGATTCCGTTCGGCATGGCCTCTGATCGCTTCGGGCGAAAGCCGGTGATCGTTTTCGGCCTGCTCTGGTTCGCTCTCGGTAGCGCCGTTGCTGCAATGGCACCGGACATCTGGTGGACAATCGTTGGTCGAGTGTTACAGGGAGCTGGCGCTATCTCCGCAGCGGTCACCGCCCTTGCGGCGGACCTAACGCGTGATCAGCATCGCACCAAGGTCATGGCCATGATCGGCTCATCTATCGGCTTTGCCTTTGCCTTCTCTCTGGTGGCGGCTCCGGCAATCTATGCGGTCATCGGCATGGCCGGTATTTTCTGGCTGACGGCAGTACTCGCAATCAGCGCCATCTATTTGATTACCCACGTGGTCAGCGCGCCGCCGCCGCCGCATCCGGGCCCGGCTGTGCCTTTCCGCGAGGTGCTGCTCAACCCGGAACTGATGCGGCTCAATTTCGGTATATTCACTTTGCACATGGCGCAGATGGCCATGTTCGTGGTGATTCCCGGCGAGTTGATGGTAGCCGGGCACATCCCCCTACAGTCGCACTGGCAGATATATCTTCCGGCGGTGTTGGTGTCCTTCGTGCTGATGGTTCCGGCCATCGTTCTCGGCGAACGCAAGGGCAAGATGAAGCAGGTATTCGTTTCCGCTATTGCGCTGCTATTGGCGACCGAAGGTTTGTGCTGGATCGGCGGCGACAGTTTCTGGATGCTGGCACTGTCCTTGGTCAGTTTTTTTGTTGCGTTCAACATTCTGGAAGCCAGCCTGCCTTCGCTGATCTCCCGGATCGCGCCGCCGCGTGCCAAGGGTGCGGCGCTCGGCGTTTACAACACGACACAGGCGCTCGGCTTATTCGTTGGCGGAGCGGCAGGCGGATTCATCGCCAAAAACTTCGGCGAAGGCGCCGTGTTCCTGTCGGCCATGGTGCCGATTTCGATCTGGCTCCTGCTTGCACTGTCGATGCGGCCACCGGCCCATCACGGAAGAGCGGTCGCTTCGAGATAAACTCAGCTTTTTGACCGGCGCATTCGCCAATTGACGGGAGGAGGGAGCGATGGCTTCTGTAAACAAAGTGATTCTGGTGGGCAACCTGGGCGCCGATCCGGAAACACGCTATACACCGAATAACGACCAAATTACCAATATCCGTCTCGCCACTACTGACAGTTGGAAGGACAAGGCCACCGGTGAGCGCCGCGAAGCAACCGAATGGCATCGGGTGGTGTTCTTCGGCAAATTGGCGGAGATCGCCGGTCAATACTTGAAGAAAGGGTCTCAGGTCTATATCGAAGGCCGTATCCGCACCCGCAAGTGGCAGGGGCAGGACGGGCAGGATCGCTACACTACCGAAATCAGCGCCGATGCGATGCAGATGCTCGGCCGGCGCGAAGGCGGCGGCAGCCCCGAATATGAAGGTCGTAGCAGCGCGCCCGCTGCGTCGCGCCCGACACCGAAGCAAAGCGCTTCCGCTCCGGCGCCCGGATTGGGCGATTTCGAGGACGATATTCCGTTCTAAACGACGACACCCAATTTTTCGCGTCGCTTAGGACATGGTTCGCAAGGCCTTCGTTGTAAGGCTGCGCAGTATTTCATGGCGCGATGCGGTGTTCGTTGCCCTGCCGGCCTTGTTACTGTTGGTTGCCGGGTTTTGGGGTGCCGCCCAGTTTATTCGTCCGGCACCGCCTTCGCGACTGGTGATCGGCACGGGCGAAGCCGGAGGGGGTTACCAACGATATGCCGCCGAATACCGGAAGATCTTCGCGCGTTACGGCATCGACCTGATCGAGCGTCCGACTTCGGGTTCGGTGGAAAACATCGCCCTGCTGCGTGACGAAAGCGAAGCCGCCGATGTCGCCTTCGTTCAGGGCGGTACGGCGGATGTGCGCGAAGACGAAGCGATTTATTCACTCGGTGCTATAGGTTATGAGCCGCTGTGGATTTTTTATCGCGAAACGGACCTTCACGCCACGCCGTTGACGCGCGTAGCCCAGCTCAAGGGGCGGCGCATAGCCGTCGGTGGAATCAAGAGCGGTACGCGAGAGTTGGCCCTGGAGATACTCAGTGCCAACAATCTGAATGCCTCCAATACCCGATTGAAAGATATCGGCGGCATGCAGGCCGCCCTTGCTTTGAGTCAGGGCCGGGTGGATGCGGCTTTTCTGGTCGGCCCGGTCAGGTCGGCGGCGACGTGGACCCTGCTGTTTGCGCCGGGAATCCGTCTTATCAGGCTGGAGAATGCCGACGCTTATGTCCGGATGATGCCTCAGTTGTCGAAGATTGTGCTGCCGGCCGGCGCCGTCGATCTGGTGCGGAATATTCCATCCAGCGACGTTACTCTGCTCGCGCCGATGGCGACGGTGGCCGTCGGCGGCTGGACACATCCGGCGCTGGTGGACATGCTGATCCAGGCGATTGCTGAAGTGCATGGCCGCCCCGACCTACTTTATCGTGCCGGCGAGTTTCCCAAGGCGCAGGCGGTGGACTTTCCGCTCGCCGACCAGGCGGTGCATTTCTACACGTCCGGTAAGCCGCTGCTGCAACGCTATCTGCCCTTCTGGGCGGCGACATTCATCGATCGCATGGTGGTGATGCTGATCCCAGTGGTGGCGTTGCTGTTCCCGCTGCTTAAGGTCGCTCCGACGGTCTACGGCTGGAGGGTGCGTTCCCGCATCTACCGCCGCTACGGTGAGCTGAAGTTTCTCGAAGCAGAGGTGGAGAGCGACCCTGGGCGGTACAGCCGCGCCGAATGGCTGGAGCGACTGGATGTCATAGAGCACGCGGTAAACCGGATGCCGACGCCGCTGACGTTCGCCGACATGTTCTATACCCTCCGCGGGCACATCGACATCGTTCGTGCCGTGGTGTTGCGCAAGACCGTGGCCTAAAGCGTGCGGATCTTCGCCACCAGTGCAGTGGTCGAACGCGCGTGAAGGAAGGGAACGGAATGCACCTGTCCGCCCCAGCCTTTGACTTCGCTGTAACCGACGATCTTTTCCACCGGCCAGTCGCCGCCTTTCACCAGCACGTCGGGGCGGCTTTCAAGTATGCGCTGCAACGGCGTGTCCTCGTCGAACCAGGTCACCAGTGAGACGCACTCCAGTGCCGCCATCACCGACATGCGATCGGACAGCGAATTGATCGGCCGATCGTCGCCCTTGCCCAGGCGCTTTACCGAAGCGTCGCTATTCAGCGCCACGATCATGCTGGCACCGAGGGCCCGCGCCTGAGCCAGGTAGGTGACATGGCCGCGATGCAGAATGTCGAAGCAACCGTTGGTGAATACCAGCGGCCGCGGCAATTCGGCGATGCGGGCGCCAAGATCGGCGGGCTCACAGCGCTTAGCTTCAAAGGCCGGCGCGGGATAGTCGATGACCACCTTTACTTGCCTGTTGCAGGGGCAGCGCTGATCGGGCGATTGTCGAGGCGACGCGCATCGTCGTCCGAAATCACCTCGAATACCCGAACGACCCTGAGCACGCCGCCTGTGGTCCGGGCGATATCGACCGCAGCCTCGGCTTCGCTGCGGGTGACCATTCCGATCAGGTAGGTGACCCCTCCCTCGGTGACCACCTTGACCAAATTGGCTGGAAATTTGTTGTGATCGACGAAGCGCGCCTTGACCTTGGACGTGATGTAGCCGTCATTGCTGCGTGAACCCAGCGAACTGAGGCCGGAAATTTGCAGCTCGTTGACCGTCGCCTTCACTCCTGGCAGTGCGGCGACGATCTTTTCCGCCTCGGCCTTGGCCGTAGAGTCGGGGACCTCGCCGGTCAGCAGCACGGTACGATCGTAGCTGGTCAGGTTGATATGGACGCGGTCGCCGAACTTCTCGTTGATGCGGGTGTTGCCGCGGACTTCCGTGGCTTCGTCGGCGATGTAGATTTCGGACGGCCGGCGGTCGGCGAGCATCAGGGCGCCGCTGCCCATGCCCACGGCGGCGACTCCGAAGCAGCCGGCCAGCAGCGGCGTGAGGCCGAGCAGCAGCGACAGGGTGGCGAACTTGCGTTGCAGAGTCATTCGGGGTCTCCGAGCAGGGTGTGATCGATGCCGTCACACAAGCAGTGCAGCGTCAGCAGGTGCACTTCCTGGATGCGGGCGGTTTTGTCGGCCGGGACGCACAGATGCACGTCGTTGACACCGAGCAGAGCGGCCATCTTGCCGCCACCCTTGCCGGTGAGTGCGACGATGGCGATGCCCGCTGCGGCGGCGACCTTCATTGCCTCGATGACGTTGGGCGAGTTGCCGCTGGTAGAGATGGCCAGTAGTACGTCGCCACGGCGCCCGAGAGCCCTCACCTGCTTGGAGAACACTTCCTCGTAGCGGTAATCGTTGGCGATCGAGGTCAGCGTCGATGTGTCGGTGGTCAGCGCAATGGCCGCCAGCGGGGCGCGCTCACGCTCGAAGCGGTTGAGTAGTTCGGCGGAAAAATGCTGTGAGTCAGCAGCGGAACCGCCGTTGCCGCAGGCCATGATCTTGCCTCCAGCCTGTAGGCTGGTTACCATCAGGGCGATGGCGCGGGTGATCGGGCCATCCATCGCTTCAAGCGCGCTCCGCTTGGTGGCGATGCTGTCTTCGAATTGTTTGCGTACACGTTGTTCGATGCTCATCAGAGTTTGCTCTTCTGTGTGACGGCCGATTCTAGCCGTTGCAGCGTTGCGGAATGCAGTAAATAGTCAGCTCAAAGAACGACAAATACCTCGATACGCACGCGTTTCCAGGGGTTTTTGTGTTCGGTCAGCGCGGCGATACGCGCTTCGACCCGGCCTCCGCGATCGAGTTCCGCCATCACGGCGCCATTCTCCACGCGTGGCAGGTAGCCCAGCTTCTCGCCGCGCCATTCGACGCGCACCGCATTCCTATCGTGGGGGTTTTCCGGCTCGCGGATCAACGTCAGCGCATCGCCGACCTTCATTTCTTTCCAGCGAATGCTTCCGGCGTAATACTGAAAGCCTGCCAGCGGTGAGCTCTGTACCAACATCCTGATGCTCTGGCCGTGAGCCAGGATGGCCCAGAGTGTGGCGACGCTAATCAGCAGCGAACGCATCGCGTATCCATTCGATCCGGCGTGCGTCGAGCGCGTCGAGCAGTACGCAATCGAAACGGCAGTTGCTGTCGCCATGCTGCGCCAGATAGTGGCGGGCAGCGAGGACGATGCGCCGTCGTTTCGCCGCCGTGATGCTGGCTGCCGCACCACCGAAGTCGGCATTGCTGCGCAGGCGGACTTCGACGAATACCCGGGTTCCGCCTTCTATGCAGACGAGATCGATCTCGCCGCCACGGACGCGGAAATTTCGCGCTTCGATATGCAGCCCCCGCCGCGCCAGATAGTCGGCCGCCAGCTGCTCTGCATCGGCGCCGCGCTTGCGTGTCAGCGCATCACGCCGGAGAATGCGCCCGATGAGCGACATCCAAGACACTCCCAGGAAAAAAACATCGGCATTGTATGTGGTGGCGACGCCGCTTGGAAATCTGGCCGACATCACCCTGCGTGCCCTCGATATCCTTAGATTTGTCGATGCAGTGGCCTGCGAGGACACCCGCCACGCCCGACGTTTCCTCGACCACCACGGCATCCGCGCGGCGACCTTCGCGTTGCACGAGCACAACGAACAGGAAGCCACCGCCAAGCTGATCGACCTGCTCGGCCAGGGCAAGGCTGTGGCATTGATCTCCGATGCCGGTACACCGGCTATTTCCGATCCCGGCGCGCGGGCTGTGGCGGTAGTGCAAGCCGCCGGTTTTCAGGTGATTCCTCTGCCGGGGCCGAATGCCATGGCTACCGCGCTGTCGGCCTCGGGAATCACCGATCCACATTTCCTTTTCGTCGGATTCCTCCCATCCAAGCCGCAAGCCCGGCGTGCCGAGATCGAACGACTGAAGGACATCGATGCCGCGCTGGTGTTCTACGAGGCGCCGCATCGGATCAGCGAAACCGTAGCCGACCTGGCTGCGTTGCTGGAAGCGGATCGGCAACTGGTGGTGGCGCGGGAACTGACCAAGCTGTTCGAGCAGATCGTGCGCTTGCCGCTGGCCGAAGCACCGGGATGGTTGGCGGGCGATAGCAACCGGCAACGCGGCGAGTTCGTCCTGATCGTGTCCGCTTCGGCGCAACGTAGCGATCTGGGCGGCGAAGCGGAACGGGTGCTGCGTCTGTTGCTGGCCGAATTACCGGAATTGCCGACCAAGCAGGCGGCGAAGCTGGCGGCGGAGATCACCGGTGCGGCGAAAAACGAGCTTTATCAGCGTGCGCTGGCGATCAAGAGCGACGCTCGCTGAAGGGGGCGTCAGCCGAGCGCGTCGTTGACCTGTTCGTGAAACTCGGCCACGCTCACTGCCGTGTCGATTTCTCGGGGCAGCGCGTCGCGCACCGAGAACACGCCGAGAATCTTCTGCTGCGCGGTAACGACGGGCAGGTGGCGGAAGCCGCGTTCGATCATGATCAGCACGGCGTCGGCGACCTTCGTCTCCGGCAGTACGCAATACGGGCTGCGCGTCATCACCTCGGCGACCGGGGTGACCTGCGGATCGATGTCCTTGGCCATCACCCGGGTCATCAGGTCGCGCTCGGTAAGAATTCCGATCAGTTCGTTGTTTGCGTCGATGATCAGCACGCTGCCACAGTTGGCGCGGGTCATCACGCAAGCCGCCCGGTAGACGCTGTCCTGCGGCCCCAGGCTTATGACGTAGCGATGCGATAAGGATTGATAAACAGTGCGTTCGCTCATGGTCTGGCTCCTTGCAAGAGAACTGCGACGTAACTTCGACGCAGCAACACGATCATTGTTCTAATTCTGTGTCCCGCCACCGACTCAAACCGCAGGGCGTGCTGCTCACATTACCCACTCCCGATGGACAAGCGCCAGTTTTATTCTAGGAAACCAGACTACCATCGGGGAAGGATTTTCGCCGAGGATTCCGGAGGCTCAATCGGGATTGGCTCGTCGCCATGTCAAAAATGTAACGCATCCGTTCGCGGGCCGCCTAATAGGCTTCTGCTGCCAGGGCAGAAATGGTAATGTGCCGCCCTTGGCGACCAAGATACCCCGCTGGGGTGGGGTTCGGGCGGTGGATCGCCGAAGTCGAGTGGCAAAAAATCTAGAGGAGCATTACTTTAATGGCTACAGATCATCAGACTTTTTTCATCGACGGCGGTTGGGTCAAGCCCGCCACGTCGAATCGTATGGACGTGATCAACGCGACCACGGAAGAGGTGATCGGCAGCGTGCCCGATGGCAGCAATGCCGATATTGATCGGGCCGTCGCTGCCGCTCGCCGCGCTTTCAAAGAAGGCCCCTGGGCCTCCAGCACGCCGGCCGACCGCGGTGCGGCGCTCAACCGCCTGGCTGATGCCGTCGAAAAGCGTGGTGGGCAACTGGCGAAGACCGTGTCGATGCAGAACGGCATGCCGATCAATGTTTCGGAACAGCTCGAAAGCGCCTTTGTGGTGGGCATGCTGCGCTACTATGGCGCGCTGGCTGCCGGTCTACAGGCCGAAGAAAGCCGCCCCTCGCCGATGGGTTTCACCTCCCTCGTCCGCCGCGAACCGGTCGGCGTGGTCGGCGCCATCGTGCCGTGGAACTTCCCCGTGGCGCTGTCGATCATGAAGATCGGCCCCGCCCTGGCGGCCGGTTGCACCATGGTGATCAAGCCGTCTCCGGGCACGGTGCTGGACAGCTACCTGCTCGCCGAAGCGGCCGAAGAAGCCAAGCTGCCGCCGGGCGTACTCAACTGGGTGCCGGGCGGCCGCGAAGTCGGTGCCTATCTGGTCTCCCACCCGGGCATCGACAAGGTCGCCTTCACCGGCTCTACTGCCGCGGGGCGGATCATCGCCCAGGAGTGCGGCAAGCTGCTGCGCCCGGTGAGCCTGGAACTCGGCGGCAAGTCGGCCGCGATCATCCTCGAAGATGCGGATCTGAACACCGTGTTGGCGGCCATTCCGTCGGCGTCGATGCTCAACAGCGGTCAGGCCTGTTTTTCCGGCACCCGTGTGCTTGCACCGGCCAGCCGTTACAAGGAAATCGTCGATGCCTACGCGGCCACCGTTTCCTCATTCACGGTCGGCGATCCGCTGGATCATGCGACGGTGGTCGGCCCGATGGCGTCCGCCATTCATCGCGACCGCGTCAACGGCTACATCGCCAAGGGCAAGACCGAGGCCAAGCTGGTCGCTGGCGGCGGCAGTCCGGCGCAGAGCCGCGGCTGGTTCGTGCAGCCGACCGTGTTTGCCGATGTCGCCAACTCGGCGACCATCGCCCAGGAAGAAATCTTCGGGCCCGTGCTGTCGATCATCAAGTACGAAAACGAAGACGACGCAGTGCGCATCGCCAACGATTCCGAGTACGGTCTGGGCGGTTCGGTCTGGTCGGTCGATCGCGAACGTGCTGCCAAACTGGCGCGCCGCATCGAATCCGGCACCATCGGCATCAACGGCTACATGCCCGACATGAACGCTCCGTTCGGCGGCATCAAGGCCAGCGGTCTGGGTCGCGAGCTGGGTCCGGAATCCATCGGCAGCTATCAGCAGTACAAGTCGATCTACATGCTCGGCTGAGTATTCCGGCTGGGGATACTCGATGAAAAACGCCGGCCGCCTAAATGCGGCCGGCGTTTTTCCCTTGGAATTGCCGGTTCCTCAGGTGGCTCGGGCCAGCGCCTTGGCAATTCGGTGGCGCCCGACCTGCGTCCGCGGCACCCGTACATCGAACCAATGGCGCACGTCCTCTTCCAGTCCGATGCCGTGCATGTAGTTATAGAGCGCCTTGTTGAGCGCCTTGCCCAGTGCATCATGGTCCGCTCCGGTCGGATCGATGAAGCCCACGTCGTTCCTGGCGAAAGTCGCGTGGGGCAGGGGCTGTAGGGTGATGCCGTATTCCTCTGGGTTGCGGCCGACCGGCGAATGCACCGTGCACGCGAATCGGTGAAAGAATCCTGACTGAATGCAGCCAGCTTCGAACAGTTGGCGTACGTATTCCAGCGCATCCACCGTATCCTGAACCGTCTGTGTCGGGAAGCCGTACATCAGGTAGGCATGCACCAGGATGCCGGCGTCGCTGAAGGCGTGAGTGACGCGTGCCACCTGATCCACTGAGACGCCTTTCTTCATCAACTGTAGCAGTCGGTCGGAGGCCACTTCGAGACCACCGGACACGGCGATGCAGCCGCTCTCGGCGAGCAGCTCGCAGAGTTCGGAGGTGAAGGATTTTTCGAAGCGGACATTGCCCCACCATGAAATTGCTCGATTGCGCCGCCGCAGTTCCTCCGCCAACGCCCTGAGGCCTTTCGGCGGTGCCGCCTCGTCTACGAAATGAAAACCGGTCTGGCCGGTCTCGGCGATGATGGTTTCGATCCGGTCGGCCAGCGTACTCGCCGCGACGGTGTCGTAGCGGGCGATGTAGTCGAGGCCGACATCGCAGAAGCTGCATTTCTTCCAATAGCAGCCGTGGGCCACGGTGAGCTTGTTCCAGCGCCCGTCGGACCAGAGCCGGTGCATCGGGTTGAGCATGTCGAGCAGCGACAGATAGCGGTCTTGCAGCAGGCCGTCCCAAGTCGGCGTGCCGGCCTCGGCGAAGGGCACATCGGGTTCGGCATGATTGCAGTAGCGCACCGTGGCGGTCTGTCCGTCGCGCAGAAAGGTGCGTACCAGGTGCTGCTGCGGCCGCTCGCCGCGCAAATGTTCGAGCAGCGCCAGCAGCGGCCGCTCGCCGTCGTCGAGCGTGACGTAGTCGAAATAGTCGAATACCCGCGGTTCGGCCAGTTCGCGCAATTCGGTGTTGACGAAACCGCCGCCGAGAACCGTAATGATCCGCGGGTCGTGTGCCTTGATCGCCTGGGCGATGCGGAACGCGGCGTAGACATTGCCCGGGAACGGCGTCGAGATCAGTACCAGTTGCGGTGTATGGCGGGCAAGGGCCTCCGCAGTCAACATGCGCAGCGTGTCGTCGATCAGATTCGTCGGCGCTGCCAATGCCGCGGCCAGCGGATCGAAGGTGGGCTGGCTCTGGGCCAGCGATTCGGCATAGCGGACGAATTCGAAGCGCGGGTCGACGGCCTCGCGCAGCACGTCGGCAATGTCATTCAAGAACAGCGTCGCCAGATGTCGCGCGCGATCTTGTATGCCGAGCGAACCGAAGGCCCAGGCAAGGGGATCGCCGCCATCGGGATCGTCGGGGTCGACATACACGTCGAGCGACTGGAAGCGCGGCCCTTCGGGCAAGAACAGACGTCCGGCGATGCGGTATGCGGCGCTCGGGTCGCGGCCCTGGAGGAAGGCTACGGCCGGTCCGATGCTGGCCGCGTAGCGATCGAAGCGCGCGTCGAACGCGGTGAGCCGTGGCGAACGGCTGCTCGCCGGTAGTGCGCTGATGCAGGTGCGCACCGCACGCAGACCCTCCACCGAAAAAAGCGCCAGCACAAGGCCCAGGGCGAGATCTTGCTGAACTGCATTGATGCCGCGCGAGCGCAGAAACCCGGTCAGGTAGGCGGTGGACGGATAGGGCGTATTGAGTTGTGTCATCGGTGGGATGACAGAGAGGACGCGCATGTGAGGTCGGTGCCGGTCAGCGAACGCAAAGCCGGATGATAGCGGGTCGGGAAGCCGCAGCCGCAACACACAGACTGCCGGCGAGCCGGATTTGCGATAATCGGCGCATGACTAGCCCAACCTCCCTTACCCTCACCCGGCCCGACGACTGGCATCTGCATCTGCGCGATGGCGCTGCCATGAGGGCGGTTCTGCCCGATACCGCGCGCCGCTTCGGTCGTGCCATCGTCATGCCCAACCTGAAGCCGCCGGTGACTACCGTGGCCCTGGCCGCCGCCTACCGCGAACGCATTCTGGAGGCATTACCGGCGGGCCTTGTATTTGAGCCGCTGATGACGCTCTACCTGACCGACAACACATCACCGGGCGAGGTCGACGCGGCGAAGGCCAGCGGCTTCGTTCATGGCATAAAGCTCTATCCGGCCGGCGCCACCACCAATTCGGATGTTGGGGTGACCGACCTGGCCAAGTGCAGCGCCGTGCTGGCGCGCATGGAAACGTTGGGGGTGCCACTGCTGGTGCATGGCGAAGTGACCGATCCAGCGGTGGACGTGTTCGACCGTGAAGCTGCCTTCATCGATACCGTGTTGGTGCCGCTGTTGCGCGATTTTCCGGGTCTGCGTGTGGTGCTGGAGCACATCACCACACGGGAAGGGGCGCAGTTCGTCGTTGCAGCCGGTGCCAACGTCGCTGCGACCATCACCGCTCACCACCTGCTGCTCAACCGCAACGCGCTTTTCGCCGGCGGTATCCGCCCGCACCATTACTGCCTGCCGGTGCTCAAGCGCGATCTGCATCGTCGGGCGCTGGTGGCGGCCGCGACGTCTGGCAATCCCCGGTTTTTTCTCGGCACCGACTCGGCGCCGCATGCGAGAAGCGCCAAGGAACACGCCTGCGGCTGTGCCGGCTGCTATACGGCCCATGCCGGTATCGAACTGTATGCCGAAGCTTTCGAGGCCGCTCGTGCGCTGGAGAAACTGGAAGCTTTTGCCAGCTTTCACGGCGCGGATTTCTACGGCCTGCCCCGTAACCGGCAGCGCATCACGTTGCTGAAACAGGCGTCGCAGGTGCCAGCGGCCCTGCCCTATGCTGACGGCGACGCGCTGGTGCCGCTGCGCGCCGGCGAAACGGTCGGTTGGACATTGTCGGAGGAGTAGCCATGCGCCGTGTTTTCTGCGTTCTCTTCGTCCTGTGGCTGGCCGCGTGCGGCCGAGACGATTCGGCGTCGTACATGGTCAGCGGCAACCGCGATCATGCGCTCAGCCTGTTCCGCACAAAGGCTTGGTACTGGAGCGATTGGGAGTTGGCCCTGGTCGTCGCCCGCCAGCCCGAATGCTTGCGCCGCCATCTGCTGGCGGTAGCGCCGGCCGCGGGGGAATTCAAGGTCGAGCTTTACCGCACTGGCGAGGGCGGCTTCATTTTGCATCAGGACCGGAACTGGTTCGTTGCCGAGACAGGAAAGTGCCGGATGCAAGCGTTCAAGACCCCGCCGCCGGAACCCGGCGAGTTGCTTGGCAGTTGGACCGACAGCGACGGCGGTTTCAAATTCGTTGCCGCCGCCGTGCCTGCCGCTTCGCGTTGATTCTCCGCTTTTCCATCGAGCGCCCGTTAGGTCGGGCATGCCGTACCATCCGGGCTACAATGGCCGCGGGAAGTTCGCTAGGCAGTCGCTGTGAGCGCAAGCTCATGGAGGAAAGTCCGGGCCCCATAGAGCGGGATGCTGGCTAACGGCCAGGCGTTATAAGCAGCGGCAACGCTGCCCAAGGCGACAGACAGTGCAACAGAAAACATACCGCCGATGGCCCCGCGAGGGGATCAGGTAAGGTTGAAATGGTGGGGTAAGAGCCCACCGCGGACGTGGCGACACGGACGGCACGGCAAACCTCATCCGGGGCAAGGCCAAATAGGGGAGCAATAGGCGTGGCTCGCGCTGCTCCCGGGTAGGCTGCTAGAGGCCGTCGGTAACGGCGGCCCCAGAGGAATGACTGTCCACGACAGAACCCGGCTTATCGGCGGGCTTCCCACCTCATTCTCCTCAATTCCAGTAAAACTTCTAACAAATCACTTTGGGTTTGCTTTCTATCCTTATTGATTTTTAATAGAAAAATTATTTCAATTTTTCTCGAGCAGACCTCTAAGTCCTTGTTGGCACTGCAAAAAGCAGTGAATTCCCTTGACGTCCCAAAGAATGGGTAATAAAGTGGGAACAAGTGGGGAATGGTGGGAATTTATTGTGAATTTCCCCAGGCGAGAGGGGTCGAATGTTCCAGGGAGCAACATCGCTGAATCTGGATGCCAAGGGACGCATGGCTGTTCCAGCACGCCATCGCGATGTCTTGTCAAACGCCGGAACGACTGAGTCCGCTGGCCGCCTGATTCTGACGACCCATCCACATCGCTGTCTGTTGCTTTATCCGGAGCCCGCCTGGGCGCCGATTCGCGACCAGATTCTTGCTGCACCCTCCTTCGATCCCCGTTCGGCCGCGGCCAAGCGCGTGCTGGTCGGCAATGCTCGCGAAGAGTCGATGGACGCGGCCGGACGGTTGCTGATCGCGCCGGAACTGCGCGATTACGCCGGCTTTGAGAAACAGGTTTGGCTGGTCGGCATGGGCAGCCATTTCGAGATATGGAGCGACGCCGGCTGGAAACGCCAGCACGAAGCGGCGTTCGATGCCTTGGTCAGTCATGAACCGCCCCCGGGATTCGAGGGCATTTCGCTGTGACCGGCGGCCACGTCAGCGTGTTGCTGGCGGAGGCGATCGAGGCCCTGAACATTCATTCCGCAGGGACTTACGTCGATGCCACGTTCGGCCGCGGCGGCCACAGCCGGGAAATTCTCTCCCGGCTCGGCCCACAGGGGCGGCTGATCGCGCTCGATCGAGACCCGGCAGCGATTGCCGCCGGTCAGGCTGTGCGCGACCCGCGTTTTACGCTCGTCCATTCCTGGTTCGGCGGTCTGGATCAGGTGATGGACGGGTTGGGGGTTGCGCAGGCGAATGGCGTCCTGATGGATATCGGCGTGTCCAGTCCGCAACTCGACGAGGGTGGCAGGGGATTCAGTTTTCGCTTCGATGCGCCGCTCGACATGCGCATGGATACGAGCCAGGGAGAAACCGCGGCGGAGTGGCTGGCGCGGGCCGAGCAACGTGAGATAGAGGAGGTACTGAGAGACTATGGCGAAGAACGGTTTGCTCATGCGATTGCAAAGGCGGTTGTGGCTGCTCGGAGCGCAGGTGGTATTGCAACCACAGGGGAATTTGCCGCGCTCGTGGAAAAAGCCGTGCGCACGCGGGAACCGGGCCAGCACCCGGCGACGCGCAGCTTCCAGGGGCTGCGGATTTTCATCAATCGCGAACTTGAGGAGTTGTCGCTAGTCTTGCCGAACGCCGTAGCGCGCCTTGCGCGCGGCGGTCGGCTGGTGGTCATCAGCTTCCACTCTCTAGAAGATCGCATCGTCAAACAGTTCATGCGCGATCAGGCCCATTCCCTCCAGCCGCCGAAAGGCGTTCCGGTGCGGGCCGCAGACCTGCCGCCGCCGCGGATGCGTCTGGTCGGCAAGGCAGTCAAGGCTTCGGCTGCCGAAGTGGCGGCCAATCCGCGCGCGCGCAGCGCCGTGATGCGGGTGGCGGAAAAGGTGAGCTGAGGTGGCTCGCCTGAACCTCATCCTGCTTGCCGTCGCGGTGGCCTGCGCCTTGTCGGCGGTTGCCGCCAATCACCGCGCACGCAAGCTGTTCGTCGAACTGGAGCGTGAGCAGACGCGGATGCGCCAACTCGATGTCGAGTGGGGGCAACTGCAATTGGAACAGAGTACCTGGGCCAATCCGGCGCGGATCGAAAAGATCGCCCGCGAAAAATTGCAGATGAAGACGCCTGCGCCCGGAGGCCTGTTCGCTCTGGAGCCGTTGCCGCGGCCATGAAATTTTCTCAGAGCCCCATTCTTTCCCAGGCCGTTCCGGCGTGGCGCTCGCGCCTTGTGCTGCTGGTTTTGCTGGCGGCGTTTATGATTCTGGTCGGCCGTTCGCTTTATCTTCAGGGGTTCCGCAACGATTTCCTCAAGGGCAAGGGTGAAGCGCGCTACGAGCGCGTACTCGAAGTGTCGGCGACCCGCGGTCGGATTGCCGATCGTCATGGCGACGTGCTGGCGATATCCACTCCTGTCAAATCGATCTGGGCCATACCGGAGGACGCGCGCCTACAGCCGGCGCAGATCCGCGAACTGGCGCAATTGCTGGAAATGAACGTCGCCGAATTGAGCCGCAAGCTGGCCAGCGACAAGGATTTCGTATTCATCAAAAGACAGATTCCGCCCGACCTGGCCGAGCGGGTCGCCGCGCTGAAATTGCCAGGCATCCATCAGCAGCTCGAATATCGCCGCTACTATCCGGCCGGCGATCTGACTGCCCACATTCTCGGCTTCACCGGTGTCGAGGATGCCGGCCAGGAGGGCGTCGAACTCGCCTTCAACGATCGTCTCGCCGGCAAGCCCGGCAGCCGGCGTGTGATCCGTGATCGTCGCGGCAACGTCGTCGAGGACGTCGAGTCGATCCGCGAACCACAGGACGGCCAGGACATCACCCTGGCGCTCGACGACAAGATCCAGTATCTCGCCTACTCCATGCTGAAGCAGGCCATCGAGCGGCATCGCGCCAAGGCCGGCGGCGTGGTGGTGCTGGATGCCAAGACCGGCGAGGTGCTGGCGCTGGTCAATCTGCCCACCTACAACCCAAACAATCGCGAGCGGCTGATCGGCGCACAGTTGCGCAACCGGGCGCTGACCGACACCTTCGAGCCGGGATCGACGATGAAGCCATTCACCATCGCCCTCGGCCTGGAGCAGGGCAAATACCGTTACGACACGCCGATCCAGACGGCGCCGGGGCGCCTCACCGTCGGCAATGCGACGATCCACGATGCACATGTGCATGGTGTGCTAACGGTGGCTCAGGTGATCCAAAAATCCTCCAACGTCGGCTCGGCCAAGATCGCCCTGTCGATGCCGGCCGAATCGATGTGGGACACCTTTGACAACCTCGGCTTCGGCACGCCGTTGCGACTTGGTTTTCCCGGCGAAGTGGGGGGGCGCCTGCGGCCGTGGAAGAAATGGCAACCGATCGAACAGGCGACCATGGCCTACGGTCATGGTATCTCGGTAACCCTAATCCAACTGGCCCGCGCCTACATGGTCTTCGCCCGTGATGGCGATCTGATCCCGCTCTCACTGACCAAGGTCGATGCGCCTCCCGTCGGCGGCAAATCTGTTTTTTCCGCCCAGACGGCACGGGAAGTACGGGCTATGCTGGAATTGGTGGTCCTGCCTGGCGGCACGGCACCCAAGGCCCAGGTTGCCGGCTACCGCGTCGCCGGCAAGACCGGTACGGCGCACAAGATCGAAGGCGGCGGCTACGCCAACAAATACGTCGCCTCCTTCGTCGGTTTCGCCCCGGTGTCCGACCCGCGACTGGTGATCGCGGTGATGGTTGACGAGCCTTCGGCCGGCATTTATTACGGCGGCGACGTCGCCGCCCCGGCGTTTTCACAGGTCATGGCCGGCGCCCTGCGGACCCTCGGCGTCCCCCAGGACGCCCCGTTGCAGCCTATTTCGGCGACAGCGACGCCGGACGTCAAGGAAGAAATGTGAGCGCGATGGCCGTTCTTGAACAACTCCGCGAGCGAGGCGTGACTGCCGTCAGCCTTTGCATCGACTCGCGCCGGGTGGTGCCGGGCGACGTTTTTGTCGCCTATCCGGGCGCCCATGCCGACGGCCGCCGCTTCGTCGACGCCGCTGTGGATCGGGGCGCGGCGGCGGTGTTGTACGAAGCCGCCGCGGCGAACCTGCCGGCGCTTGCGGTACCGGCGATTGCCGTTGCCGGGCTGGCGCAATTGAGCGGAGAGATCGCCCATCGGGTCTATGGCTGCCCTTCGGAAAACCTACAGTTGATTGGCGTCACCGGCACCAACGGCAAAACCTCCGTTTCGCAGTGGATTGCCCAGGCGCTGGATGGTCTCGGACAGCATTGCGCGGTGATCGGCACCCTGGGCAACGGTTTCGTCGATGCGCTGGAGGACAGCCCCAACACCACGCCGGATTCCGTCACCCTGCATCGCGACCTGGCACAATTCGTCACCCGGGGCGCTCGGGCATGCGCGATGGAGGTGTCGTCGATCGGCCTCGAACAGGGTCGGGTGAATGGCGCACGAATTCGCACAGCAGTGTTTACCAATCTCACCCGCGATCACCTCGAATACCACGGCAGTATGGAAGCCTATGCTGCCGCCAAGGCGCGGTTGTTCGAGCATCCAGGCATCGAGACCGCGGTGATCAATCTGGACGACGCTTTCGGCCGTGAGCTCGCGCAGCGCCTGTGCGGGCGGCGGCCGACCATCGGCTATACGCTGGAAAACAGACCGGGTGCGGATACCGTGCTGGCTGCCAGTGACCTCGAAATGAATGGAGCCGGCCTGCGCTTCCGGCTCGGCGATGAGACGGTGAGCGCGCCGTTGATCGGGCGCTTCAACGCATCGAACACGCTGGCGGTAATCGCTGCACTTATGGCCGGTGGCGTCGACCGCAATCTGGCGATCGACGCGGTCGCCAGATTGCGCCCACCGCCTGGGCGCATGCAGCGCGTTGGTGGCGTGGATGCGCCGCTGGTGGTGATCGATTACGCCCATACGCCGGATGCTCTGGAAAAGGCGCTGATCGCGCTACGCGCAACCGCGGCGGCACGCGGTGGCAAGCTGATCTGCCTGTTCGGCTGCGGTGGCGAACGCGATCCGGGAAAGCGGCCGTTGATGGGCGCGGTGGCCGAGCGCTTGGCCGACCGGGTCATCGTCACCAGCGACAACCCGCGTAGCGAGGAACCGCAGGCCATCGTCGCCGCGATCGGTGCCGGCATGACTGCGCCGGTGCAGTCGATCGTCGATCGCCGCGTGGCGATTGCCGCAACGATTGCCGCCGCCGATCGCCACGATACTCTTCTGCTTGCCGGTAAGGGGCACGAGCCCTATCAGGAAATTGCCGGCGTGCGTCACCCCTTTTCCGACCTGGCCGAAGCGGTCCGGGCCCTGGAGCAACGCCTATGATTATGACCCTGGTCGAGGCTGCCCTCGCCACAGGCGGTACGCCTTCCGACGGTGCGATCGGCTTTACCGCCGTTGCCACCGATTCGCGCAGTATTCGTCCCGGCGAGCTGTTCATCGCGCTCGACGGCGAACGTTTCGACGGCCACGATTTCGTTGCCGATGTGCTCGGCCGCGGCGCTGCCGCCGCCATGGTCAGCCGGGCCTGGGCGGCCACCTGCGGTAAGGACCTGCCGCTGCTGGCGGTGGACGATACGCGACTGGCCCTCGGTCATCTCGCCGCCCATTGGCGCGACAAGTTCGACATTCCGCTGATCGGGATTACCGGCAGTAATGGCAAAACCACGGTCAAGGAAATGTGTGCGGCGATCCTGCGCGACCATTGCGGCGACGAAGCCGTGCTCGCCACGGCCGGCAATTTGAACAACGATATCGGCCTGCCGATGACGCTGCTCGGTTTGCGCGCAGGCCATCGCGCCGCGGTAATCGAGATGGGCATGAACCATCCCGGGGAGATCGCCTATCTGACGCGCTTGGCTTCGCCCACGGTGGCATTGGTAAACAATGCCCAGCGAGCCCACCTGGAGGGGCTCGGTTCGCTGGTGGCGGTGGCCCGGGCTAAGGGCGAAATCTTCGAAGGATTGCCGGCCGAGGGGATCGCGGTGATCAACGTCGACGATCCCTATGCGCCGTTGTGGCGCGAACTGGCTGCCGGCCGCAGGATACTCGGCTTCGGGCTCAACGCTGCTGCGGAGGTAGGCGCAACGGTGGATCCCGGATTTTTCTCCAGCCACATCCATCTGGCGACGCCGTCCGGCCACACCGATTTCGATCTCCCGGTGCCTGGCATGCACAACGCCAGCAATGCACTGGCGGCGGCAGCGGCCTGCCTCGCTGCCGATATTCCACTGTCGGCGGTTGCCCGCGGGCTCACGGCCTATGCCGGAGTTAAGGGACGGCTGCAACGCGCGCCGGGGCTGCACGGGGCACTGGTGATCGACGACAGCTACAACGCCAACCCCGATTCAATGCGTGCCGCGGTCGATGTGCTGGCCGCACTGCCGGGGCGGCGCATCCTGGTCATCGGCGATATGGGTGAAGTCGGCGCCGCCGGCGGGCAGTTCCACGACGAACTCGGCGGCTACGCCAAGAGCATGGGCGTCGACCGGCTGTATTGTCTCGGCGAACTGTCGGTCGCCGCCGCCCACAATTTTGGCGAAGGCGGGGTGCATTTCACCCGCCTCGACGAACTCGTTCGCGCTTTGCGCGCCGAGATGGATGAAACCGCCACGGTGCTGGTGAAAGGGTCGCGTTTTATGCGCATGGAGCGCGTGGTCGAGGCCGTCACAGCCAACGGAGATAAGAACGATGCTGCTTGAACTTGCCCAGTGGCTGGCGAAGGACTTCCGCGCCTTCAACGTATTCAACTACATCACCTTGCGCGCGGTGCTCGCCACGATGACCGCACTGACCATTTCCTTCGTCGCCGGGCCGGCTTTCATCCGCTGGCTGGCGCTGAAAAAGATCGGCCAGTCCGTGCGCAGCGACGGTCCGCAGACACACTTGTCCAAGTCCGGCACGCCGACCATGGGCGGCGGGTTGATCCTGATTTCGCTCGGCCTGGCGACGCTGCTGTGGGCCGACCTGTCGAATCGCTTCGTCTGGATCGTGCTCATCGTCACCCTCGGCTATGGCGCGGTCGGCTGGGTGGACGACTGGCGCAAGGTGGTCTACCGCAATCCCGACGGCCTTTCCGCCCGCGCCAAGTACTTTTGGCAGTCGGTGATCGGCCTCGCCGCCGCAATCTATATCGCTTTCTCGATCTCTGCGCCGGATAACGAAAAGGTGGTGCAACTGTTCTTCCAGTGGGTCGGCAGCGGATTCACGCTGGAGCTGCCGGCCAAGGCCAATCTGATCCTGCCATTCTTCAAGAGCGTGACCTATCCGCTGGGTGTCTTCGGTTTCATCGTCCTCACCTATTTCGTCATTGTCGGCACCAGCAATGCGGTGAACCTCACTGACGGCCTCGATGGTTTGGCCATCATGCCGACCGTGCTGGTCGGGTCAGCACTCGGCATCTTCGCCTATGTCGCGGGGAACGCCGTGTATTCGAAATATTTGCTGCTGCCCTACATCCCCGGCGCTGGCGAGTTGACGGTGTTCTGTGCGGCGCTCGCCGGCGCCGGGCTCGGCTTTCTCTGGTTCAACGCCTATCCGGCGGAGGTGTTCATGGGTGATGTCGGCGCGCTGGCGCTGGGCGCTGCGCTCGGCACGGTGGCGGTGATCGTGCGCCAGGAAATCGTGCTGTTCATCATGGGCGGCGTGTTCGTCGCCGAAACCCTGTCGGTGATGCTGCAGGTCGGTTACTTCAAGTACACCAAGAAAAAATATGGCGCGGGCCGTCGCATCCTGCGCATGGCGCCGCTGCATCATCATTTCGAGCAGAGCGGCTGGAAGGAAACCCAGGTTGTGGTGCGCTTCTGGATCATCACCATCCTGCTCGTGCTGTTCGGTCTGGCGACGTTGAAGATCCGTTGATGAATACCGCTTTCAACACAAAGAACGCAGAGAAACAGAGGGCACAGCGTGAAGTCGTGCTGCTCGGCGTGATCTCTCTATCTCTGTGTCAACAGAAGTCGCTTGTATGCAGTTGAATGGTCGCCACGTCCTCGTCCTCGGTCTTGGCGAATCTGGGCTGGCCATGGCGCGCTGGTGCGTTCGCAGCGGCGCACGTGTGCGCGTCGCCGACACGCGGCAGGAGCCGCCGTTTAAGGCCGCGCTGGAACACAGCCTGGGCGGCGTCGAATTCGTCGCTGGCGAATTCGACAAGCGCCTGCTCGACAGCATCGATCTGGTCGCGCTTTCGCCCGGGCTCTCCGGCGGGCTGATGGTGGTGATTCATGCTCGCGCCAACGGTATTCCGGTGGTCGGCGAGATCGAACTGTTTGCTGCGGCATTGCGCAATGCAGGGGTGCGACCGCAGACGCGGGTGATCGCCATCACCGGCACCAACGGCAAGACCACCACCACGGCGCTCACCGCCCATCTGTGCAATGCGGCCGGGCATCGCGCCATCGCCGCCGGCAACATTTCGCCTTCGGCACTGACTGCCTTGATGGCCGCCGAGGAGTCGGGGCGGCAGCCGGATGTCTGGGTGCTCGAACTCTCCAGTTTCCAGCTTGAGTCACTCGAAAGCCTCGACGCCGATGCTGCTGCGGTGCTCAACATCAGCGACGACCATCTCGACCGCTACATTGACGTTGGCGAATATTCCAGCGCAAAAGCGCGGATCTTTTCTGGCGATGGCGTGCAGGTGCTGAACCGGCAAGATCGCCGGGTGAAGCGCATGGCGCTGGCCGATCGCCCGGTGATCAGCTTCGGCCTCGATGCGCCTGGAACATCGGCGGACTACGGCATTCGGCCGAACCGCGGTGAGCCCTGGCTGGTGCGCGGCGACAGCTTCCTGCTGCCGCTGTCGGACCTGCCAATCGCTGGCCTGCACAATGCTGCCAATGCCATGGCAGCGCTGGCCCTCTGCGAAGCCGTCGGCCTTCCGCTGGTGGCCCTGCTGTCGGGGCTACGCAGCTTCAAGGGGCTGCCGCATCGGGTTGAGAAGGTCGCCGAGATCGGCGGAGTGATCTATTACGACGATTCCAAGGGGACCAACGTCGGTGCCACCCTTGCCGCCTTGAAGGGCCTTGGTCCAACCCTTTCCTCCCGCCGGGCGGAGCCAACTCGCCGCCTCCCTTCCTTGGAACGGGAGGACGGGAGGGATGGCTCACCCTTGCTCGGCGAAACAACCAAGGATAGGAGCGATCCAAAGATCGTTCTTATCCTTGGCGGCGATGGCAAGGGGCAGGATTTCTCCCCTCTCAAGCCGGCCGTGCGCGATCATGCTCGCGCCGTCGTGTTGATCGGCCGCGACGGTGCGAAAGTTGGCGACGCGCTGATCGGTAGCGGCGTGCCGACCCGCCATGCCGGCGATATGGACGAGGCGGTTCGCCTCTGCGCCGCCGCCGCCCAAGCCGGCGATGCGGTGCTGCTGTCGCCGGCCTGCGCCAGTTTGGACATGTTCCGCAACTACGAACATCGCGCCGAGGTCTTCGTCGCCGCGGTGCATGCATTGGGGGCGGCGAGCGCATGAAGATGCCTGCTTCCCCGCGCTTGGGCGGCGCCATTCCCTCTGCGCACGCGCCGGCCGAACTGGATCCGCTGCTGCTGTGGCCGGCGCTCGGGCTGCTGTTTTTCGGGCTGGTGATGGTCTATTCGGCGTCCATCGCGACCGCCGAGGGCAGCCGGTTCACCGGTTTTTCTTCGTCTTATTTCCTGATCCGCCACGGTTTCTTCCTCGCCATCGGATTGGTGGCCGGCGTCATGGCGTTCCAGATTCCGGTACGTTTCTGGCAGCAGGTGGCACCCTGGCTGTTCGTTGCCGGGGTGGTGCTGATCGCAGTGGTGCTGGTGCCCCATATTGGCCGCGCGGTGAATGGCGCCCAACGCTGGATTCCGTTGGGGCCGGTGAATCTTCAGCCGTCCGAGCTGATGAAGCTGTTTGCCGTGCTCTACGCCGCGGACTACACCACGCGCAAGCTGGCCGACATGGATTCATTCCGCCGCGGTTTCGTACCGATGGCGGTGGTGATGCTGCTGGTCGGCGGGTTGCTGCTGCGTGAGCCGGACTTCGGCGCCTTCGTGGTGATCATCAGCATCGCCATGGGCATCCTGTTCCTCGGCGGCATCAACGCGCGGCTGTTCGGCATTCTCTTCGTCGTGCTGCTGCTGGCCTTCATCTTCCTGATCTGGACCTCGCCCTACCGCCGCGAGCGCATCTTCGGCTTCATGGACCCCTGGCAGGATGCCTTCGGCAAGGGCTACCAACTGTCCCACGCGCTGATCGCCTTCGGTCGCGGCGAATGGTTCGGCGTCGGCCTCGGCGCCAGCGTAGAGAAGCTGTTCTACCTGCCAGAGGCGCATACCGACTTCCTGCTGGCCGTGATCGCCGAAGAACTGGGTCTGGCCGGCGTGGTGGGCGTGGTCGGATTGTTCGCGTTGGTGGTGCAGCGCTGCTTTGCCATCGGCCGTCAATCGATTGCCCTCGACCGCGTGTATGGCGGCTTGGTGGCGCAAGGCATCGGCCTTTGGCTTGGTGTGCAGTCGTTCATCAACATGGGGGTGAACATGGGTCTACTGCCGACCAAGGGCCTCACCCTGCCGCTGATGAGTTTCGGCGGCTCCGGCCTCCTCGCCAACTGCATCGCGCTGGCGATCCTGCTGCGCATCGACTACGAGAACCGATCCGTGATGCGGGGGCAGCGCGTATGAAAAGAGAAATCAACCACGGGGGGCACGGGGGAAACCAACGTCTTGAACGTGTTGTCCTTGTGCCCCCCGTGTCCCCCGTGGTTATCGCGGCCGGCTTCGACGCATGAAAACCCTCCTCGTCATGGCAGGCGGTACCGGCGGGCACATCATGCCGGGGCTGGCGGTGGCCGACCACCTGCGCAGCCTGGGGTGGCGCGTGGTCTGGATGGGCAATCCGGACGGTATGGAAGCGCGGCTGGTGCCCGGACACGGCTATGAGATGGCCTGGGTGAGGTTCGCCGCCTTGCGCGGCAAAGGACTGCTGCGCAAGCTGTTGCTGCCGTTCAATCTGCTGCGCGGTTTCTGGCAGGCGCGGCGCGAACTGCACCGGGTGCGGCCCGATGTGGTACTCGGCTTCGGTGGTTTCGTCACCTTTCCCGGCGGCATGATGGCGGTTCTGGGCGGAATCCCGCTGGTGTTGCATGAGCAGAATTCCGTCGCCGGTCTTGCCAACCGCGTCCTCGCCGGCGTCGCCGAGCGCGTACTGACCGGTTTTCCGCAGGTGCTGAAGCATGGGGAATGGCTGGGCAACCCGGTGCGCCCGGAAATCGCCGCGCTGGCGCCGCCGGCCGAACGTTTCGCGGGTCGCCGCGGGCCGTTGCGGATTCTGGTGGTTGGCGGCAGTCTCGGCGCTCAGGCTCTGAACGAGAACGTTCCACACGCGCTGGCGTTGATTCCCGCCGATCAGCGGCCCGAGGTGGTGCATCAGGCCGGGGAGAAGCACCTCGATGCGCTCAAGGCTGCCTACGCTGCCGCCGGTGTGGTAGCCAATGCGGTAGCCTTCATCGACGACATGGCCGGCGCCTACGGCTGGGCCGACCTGGTGATCTGCCGCGCAGGTGCCTTGACCGTGGCGGAACTGGCGGCGGCCGGTGTGGCCAGCATCCTGGTGCCGTTTCCGCACGCGGTCGACGACCACCAGACGGGCAACGCGAAATTCCTCGCCCAGGCTGGCGCGGCGATCCTCCTGCCGCAAAACGAACTGACTCCGGAAACCATGGCTTTACTGCGCAGCCTGTCGCGCGAACAACTGCTACAAATGGCCGAAAAGGCGCGCGAACTGGCGAAACCTACAGCGACGGCAGCGGTGGCTGGAATTTGTGCGGAACTGGCGAAATGAACTTTCTGCGCCAAGCGCAATCGGGACGTCCATCATGAAACATAAAGTCAAACGCATTCACTTCGTCGGCATCGGCGGTTCAGGCATGAGCGGTATCGCCGAGGTGCTTGCCAATCAGGGCTTCGACGTCAGCGGCTCCGACCTGACGGCAAGCGCGACCACGCGCCGCCTGGCGGGGCTCGGCATTCGCATTGCCATCGGCCATCGCATGGGCAATGTGGACGGCGCCGACGCGGTGGTGGCCTCCACCGCAGTGAAGGACGACAATCCGGAAGTGCTCGCCGCGCGCGAACGCCATATTCCGGTAGTGCCGCGGGCACAGATGCTGGCGGAGTTGATGCGCTTGAAGCAGGGCATCGCGATTGCCGGCACCCACGGCAAGACCACCACGACCAGTCTGGTCGCCAGTGCGCTCGCCGCCGGCGGTCTCGATCCAACTTTCGTCATTGGCGGCCGGCTCAATTCGGCCGGCGCCAACGCGCAATTGGGACAGGGCGAGTTTCTCGTCGCCGAGGCCGACGAATCCGACGCCTCCTTCCTCTTCCTTTCGCCGGTAATTTCGGTCGTCACCAACATCGATGCCGATCATATGGAAACCTACGGCCACGATTTCGGCCGGCTGAAACAGGCTTTCGTGGATTTCATCCATCGCCTGCCGTTCTATGGCGTTGCCGTCGTCTGTCTCGACGATCCCAACGTCGCCGAAATCATTCCGCGCGTATCCAAGCAGATCATCACCTACGGGCTCAGCGAGCGAGCCAGCATCCGCGCCGAGAACGTCCGCGCGGTCGACGGCCAGATGCACTTCGACTGTGTGAGGACCAACGGCAGCGTAGTGCGCTTCCCGGTGACGCTGAACCTGGCGGGGATGCACAACGTGCTCAATGCGCTGGCCACTGTCGCCGTGGCGACCGAGGTGGGTGTGGCCGATAACGACATCGTCCGGGCATTGGCCGAGTTTAAGGGTGTCGGCCGGCGATTCCAGCGCTATGGCGAGATCGCCGCGGCCGGCGGCGGGCATTTCACGCTGATCGACGACTACGGCCACCACCCGGTGGAGATGGCGGCGACGCTGGCCGCCGCCCGCGGCGCTTTCCCCGGCCGCCGCATCGTGCTGGCCTTCCAGCCCCATCGCTACACGCGCACGCGGGATTGCTTCGAGGACTTCGTCCGCGTTCTTTCGGCGGCCGATGCCGTATTGTTGAGCGAGGTCTATGCGGCAGGCGAGGCGCCCATCGTCGCCGCCGACGGGCGCAGTCTGGCGCGGGCCATCCGCTTGGCCGGCAAGGTCGAGCCGCTGTTCGTCGAGGACGTCGCCGCGATGCCCGCGGCGATCGTCGATGCTGCGCGCGATGGCGACGTGGTGATCACCATGGGTGCCGGTTCCGTCGGATCGGTGCCGGGAAAGCTGACCGGTGGCTGAGCAGACCATGCCCCCTGCACGCGACGAGTATTCGGGCTTGCAGTCAGCGGGGGTGGGCGGCAAGCCCGGTCTTAGAGGTTCGCTGCGCAGCAATGAACCGATGGCCGGCCATGTTTCCTGGCGTGCCGGCGGTGCGGTCGCCTGCGCCTATTTCCCCGCAGATCTCGACGATCTGGCCATATTCCTCCAGCGCCTGCGCCACGACGAGCCGCTGCTGACCGTCGGTCTGGGCAGCAATCTGCTGATCCGTGACGGTGGCTTTACCGGCAGCGCGGTGTTCACTCATGCCGCGCTGAATGTTCTGCGCTTCGAGGGCGATGGCTGTGTCTACGCGGAAGCCGGCGTGGCGTCGCCCAAGGTGGCGCGCTTTGCCGCCAATCACGGACTGAGCGGCGCGGAATTCCTTGCCGGTATCCCCGGCACCGTTGGCGGCGCGCTGGCAATGAATGCCGGCTGCTACGGCGGCGAGACTTGGAACTACGTCGACCGCGTACTGATGCTTGGCCGCGACGGGCGGCGGATTGCGCGCCGGATCGAGGACTTTTCCATCGGTTATCGCCATGTCGGACTCAAGGCGGCGAGCGACGAGATCTTCGCTGCCGCCTGGTTCCGCTTTCCGTCGGGTGACGGAACGGCAGCGCGGCAGCGCATCCGCACCCTGCTGGAGCGGCGTATCGCCACTCAGCCGCTGCAATTGCCCAACGCCGGTTCCGTGTTTCGCAACCCCCGCGGCGACCATGCTGCGCGATTGATCGAGGCCGCCGGCTTGAAAGGAACCGAGATCGACGGTGCGCGGGTTTCCGAAAAGCATGCGAATTTCATCGTTAATCCTCGCGGTAATGCCAGCGCCAGCGCGATAGAAAGGCTAATCGGCCATATTCAGGCCGTAGTGGCGGAAAAATTCGGCGTGCAACTGGTCCGCGAAGTGCGGATTCTCGGTGAGGATGGGCAGTGAAGGGAAAGGCATTCGGCAAGGTGGCGGTCATGTTCGGCGGTGACTCGGCGGAGCGCGAGGTGTCGCTGAAGAGCGGCAGCGCGGTGCTCAAGGCGCTGCGCGCCGGGGGTATCGACGCCCATGCCTTCGATCCGCGCGAAAAGCCCCTGGCTGCGCTGCGCGAAGAAAATTTCCAGCGCGTGTTTATTGCCCTCCATGGCCGCGGCGGCGAAGACGGCACGTTGCAGGGCGCGCTGGAGCTGATGGGCATCCCCTACACCGGCAGCGGTGTGCTGGCTTCGGCCCTGGGCATGGATAAGTGGCGCAGCAAGTTGTGCTGGCAGGCGGCCGGAATTCCGGTGCCGGACTACGTCGTTCTCGATTCGGGCAGCGATTTCGCGGCGATCGAACGCCGGCTCGGCCTGCCGCTGTTCGTCAAGCCGGCCAACGAGGGTTCAAGCATTGGCATCACCAAAGTCAAGGCGGCGGGCGAACTTCAATCCGCCTACGAAATCGCCGTCCGCCACGATCCGATCGTGATCGCCGAACGGTTTCTCGATGGCGGCGAGTTCACCGTCGGCATCCTTGGCTCTGGAAAAATCGCCCGTGCCCTGCCGGTGATCCGCATCGTGCCGGCGACCGAGTTCTACGATTACGAGGCTAAATATCTTCGCGACGATACCGAGTACAGGATTCCCTCCGGCCTTTCCGCTGCGCAGGAAGCGGAAATGCAGGATCTTGCGCTGCGCGCTTTTGCCGTCCTCGGCGGTCGCGGTTGGGGGCGGGTGGACATGATGCTCGACGCCGCTGGTGCGATTTACTGTCTGGAAGCCAATATGGCACCGGGCATGACCGACCACTCGCTGGTACCGATGGCGGCGCGTGCTGCCGGAATCGATTTCGGCCAATTGGTGCAACAGGTTCTGACGGAGGCTCGCCTTGGCTAAGCTGGCGAAGACCTCGCGTCCATCGCGCCCGGCGAAACCTGCCGTCGAAGGTTTCTGGGATAAGCCGCCGTTGCTCAATCTGGCAGCCGATGTGCTATTTCTTGCCGCCGGCACGGCCTTGGTTTACGCGGCGGCTCTGGGCGTGCAGCGTCTGCCGTTCTTTCCGTTGCGCGAGGTGGTGGTGCAAGGTACGCTGGATCAGGTGACGCGCACCCAGATCGAATATGCGGCACGTAGCGCGGTGACGGGAAACTTCTTCACCGTCGATCTCGATGCGGTACGCACCTCCTTCGAAAAACTGCCCTGGGTGCGCCGTGCCGAAGTGCGCCGGCGTTGGCCGGACGGTTTGCTGTTGACCATAGAGGAGCAGTCGGCGGTGGCCCGCTGGCGCCAGGCCGGCGGCGAATACAAGCTGGTGAATCGTCAGGGCGAGGTTTTTGTTGCCGCCACCGAGGCCGCGCTGCCGGTGTTCGCCGGTCCCGAGGGCAGTGCGGACGAGGTGCTGGCGCAGCATCGGGAATTCAGCGCCGCTCTGGCGCCGATCAGCCGCGGCGTGGTCGAAATCGTGCTGTCGCAGCGTGAGGCCTGGCAGCTTAAGCTCGACGACGGACTGGTGCTGAATCTAGGGCGTAACGACGAACGCCATCCGGTGGCCGAACGCATGCGTCGTTTCGTCTCCGTCTACGCGCAGGTCGGAGAAAAACTGCATCTGCACCCGACTTTGATCGATATGCGTTATCCGAGCGGCTTCGCCGTGCGCAGCGCAGGCGCAATGCAATCATCGTGAGAGCTGAATGAGTAAGGAAACCAAAGATCTCGTCGTCGGCCTGGATATCGGCACCTCGAAGATCGTCGCCATCGTTGCCGAACTCGATGCCGAAGGCCGGCTGGTGGTGCTCGGTCTCGGCAGCCAGGATTCGGAAGGCCTGCGCAAGGGCATGGTGGTCAACATCGAGGCGACGGTGAATTCGATCTCGCGCGCCATTCAGGAAGTCGAGCTGATGACCGGATGCAAGGTGCGCGAGGTCTATACCGGCATTGCCGGCAGCCATATCAAGAGCAAGGACTCCAACGGCATGGCGGTGGTGAAGGACAAGGAGGTCACGCCGTACGACGTGGAGCGTGCTATCGAAGCCGCCAACGCGACGCCGATCTCCGCCGACGACCAGATATTGCATACGCTGGTGCAGGAGTTCATCGTCGACGGTCAGGACGGCGTCAAGGAGCCGATTGGCATGGATGCGCGCCGGCTGGAAGTGAAGGTGCATCTGGTCACCGGGGCGGTGACCGCGGTGCAAAACATCGTCAAGTGCGTGCATCGCTGCGGCCTCGAAGTGGTCGACCTGATGCTGCAGCCCCTGGCCTCGGGCTATGCGGTGCTCTCCGAGGATGAAAAGGATGTCGGCGTTTGCCTGGTGGACATCGGCGGCGGCACCACCGATGTGGCGGTTTTTCTCCAGGGTGCGATCCGCCATACCGCGGTGATCCCCATCGCCGGCGACCAAGTCACCTCGGATATCGCCATTCTGCTGCGCACTTCGACGCAGGATGCAGAGGAAATCAAGATCGGTTACGGCGTCGCCCTGCAACAATTGGCCGATCCGGAAGACATGCTGGAAGTGCCTGGCGTCGGCGACCGGCCATCGACCACCCTGTCGCGGCAGACGCTGGCCGGCTTCATCCAACCGCGGGTCGAGGAGATATTCCAGAAAGTGCATGAGGAACTGGTGAAGAGCGGCTACGAGCGCCTGCTGCGCGCCGGCATTGTGCTCACCGGAGGAGCGTCGCAGATGCCGGGGATGATCGAGCTCGGCGAAGAGATTTTCCACAACACGGTGAAGCTGGGCGTGCCGCACTACGACGCGGCGCTCAAGGATGTGGTGCGCAATCCGCGCTACGCCACCGCGATGGGCCTCTTGCTGGAAGGTCAGACCCAGCGGCGGCGGGGTTTGAAGGCTCGCGATACGCGATCCTTCCGCCAGGTGATGGCGAAGATGCGGTCGTGGTTCGAAAAGAATTTTTAGTCGGCAGTTTTTTGTTGCGGTTTACAGAAGGAGGCGAGCATGTTTGAAATCATCGACAAGGACCCGAACCCGACGGTCATCAAGGTCATCGGCATCGGCGGCGCGGGAGGCAATGCCGTCGAGCACATGATCCGCGAGGGCGTGCAGGGAGTGGAATTCATCAGCGTCAACACCGACGCCCAGGCGCTCAAGCATTCCAGTTCGGGCATCAAACTACAGCTCGGGCCGGGGCTCGGCGCTGGCGGCAAACCAGGCAAAGCGCGCGAACTGGCCGAAGCCGAGCGCGAGGAGATCGCCGCGGCGTTGCGCGGCGCCCACATGGCCTTCATTACCGCTGGCATGGGTGGCGGCACCGGCACCGGTGCGGCGCCGATCGTCGCCGAGGTGGCGCGCGAGCTGGGCATTCTCACCGTCGCGGTGGTAACCAAGCCTTTCGAGTTCGAGGGCAACCGCTTGCGCCTGGCCGAGGAAGGCCTGGCCGAGCTGTCGCAGCACGTCGATTCGCTGATCGTGGTGCTGAACGAGAAGCTGATGGAAGTGCTCGGCGAGGACGTAGGTATGAAGGACGCTTTCCGTGCCGCCGACAACGTGCTGAAGAACGCCGTCGGCGGAATCGCCGAGATCATCAACGTGCCCGGCTTGGTGAACGTCGACTTCGAAGACGTGCGTACTGTGATGAGCGAAATGGGCAAGGCGATGATGGGCTCGTCCACCGCGGCCGGCGTCGACCGCGCGCGCCTCGCTGCCGAAGAAGCCGTCGCCAGCCCGCTGCTGGAAGGCGTTGAACTCTCTGGCGCGCGCGGCGTGCTGGTAAACATCACCGCCAGCCATTCGCTGGGCATGAAGGAGGTCAAGGAAGTCATGGCGACCATCCGCAACTATGCGGCGGAAGACGCCACGGTGATCTTCGGCACGGTGTTCGAGGATGCGATGGAGGACCAGCTGCGCGTCACCGTCGTCGCTACCGGGCTCGGGGGCAAGGCGGCGAAGAAGCAGCCGCTGCTGAAGCCGGTGGAAACTGTGGCAGCCGGGTTGCGCACCGGTACCGACAACAGCTATGTCGAAGCCTTCCAGGGGGCGGTCGGCGACGCCGATACGCCGGCGGTGTTCCGCAGTCGGGCGGCGCGTAATGCACACGTCGAAGCGATGACGGCGAGCGGAATGTCGCGCGACGATATTCCGCAGTTCCTGCGCCGCCAGGCAGACTGAGTTTCGCCAACTTTCGCATGCCCCGCGCGGCCGATCGCCTCCGGCCCCGCGGGGCATTGCGTTAAAATCGCCCCATGCTGAAGCAACGCACCCTCAAATCCCTGATCCGCGCCACCGGCGTCGGCTTGCATTCCGGCGCCAAGGTGACGCTGGTCCTGCGCCCGGCTGCGGCCGATACGGGCGTGGTGTTTACCCGCGTGGATTTGAATCCGCCCGTCGAGTTGAAGGCCGATCCGTTCGGCGTTGGCGACACGCGCATGGCGTCCTGTCTGGAAAAGGACGGCGTCAAGGTGGCGACCGTCGAGCATCTGATGTCGGCGCTTGCCGGACTGGGGATCGATAACGTTTACATAGACGTCGATGCGGCCGAATTGCCGATCATGGACGGATCCGCCGGACCCTTTGTTTTCCTGCTGCAGTCGGCGGGCATCGAGGAGCAGAACGCGGCGAAGAAATTCATTCGTGTGAAGAAACCGGTCGAAGTGCGCGACGGCGACAAATGGGCCCGGCTGGAACCGTTCGATGGTTTCCGCCTGTCGTTTTCCATCGCCTTCAATCATCCGGCGGTGGATCAGACCGGTACCCAGGTGACGGTCGATTTCGCCGACAATTCCTATATTCGCGAGGTTTCCCGCGCCCGCACCTTCGGTTTTACCCAGGATGTCGAGGCGCTGCGTGAGCAAGGCCTGGCGCTCGGCGGCAGCCTTGAGAACGCCATCGTGATGGACGAGTACCGCGTGCTTAACGCCGAAGGCCTGCGCTACGCCGACGAATTCGTCAAACACAAGGTGCTCGACGCGGTGGGTGACCTCTATCTGGCCGGCCATCCGCTGCTGGCCGCGTTTTCGGCGCACAAGTCGGGCCACGCGATGAACAACCTGCTGTTGCGCGCGTTGCTGGCCGATGCGTCGGCCTGGGAGCTGGTCAGCTTCGAGGATGCAGCGCGGGCCCCCGCGGCGGTGGTGCACCTCTATCCCCTGGCGGTCTGATCGGCCATGCTACTGATGCGCATCGCCGGCATGCTGACGGCGATCTTTGTCGCGGCCGGCATTCTCAGTTATCTGTTCACCGGCGACAAGCGCTACCTGCGATTGGCCGGACGGGTGGCGAAATGGGCGTTGATCTTCGTCCTGCTGGTGATGGGCCTGATGTTCCTGGAGCGGGTCATCGTCCTCTGATTCGGGCGCGCTCGGCAAAGCGCAACAGTGCCGCTTTCAGCGGCGAACGCTCCGGCAAACCGTCGGCCAGGCGCCGCAGACCTTGCTGCGCAGACTCGTTCATATGCGCCACGGAGCGGATTCCGCTCGCTACGGGCGCATAGCCGGAGGGTTGCACTTTGACTTGGATTTCGCTAACCTGCGCTCCCGCCTGGTTGAAAACATCGGTCAATCGTGGCGCAAGTTGTCTTATCTTGGCTGCAACCCCGCCATTACTGGCGTGAATCACGATTTTCCCCTGCTTCAGATTGGCCACCCGGCCACAACGTGCCAGCGCCACCGGAACCGCGCGCTCGTACACATGCTGAAGCTTGAGCAGGCGGCCGGCGTGGGCTGAAAAACGCGCCAGTCCGGCATCGCCGTCGAGAAATTTGCCTAGGCTGTGGGCGGGCATCGAATAACGTTGAGGAGAAAGCGTTGCATATTATTCTCGTCTCCAGTCGCTCCGCAACAACGCGCACCATCACGCTGACGCCGCGCCTCGTGCTGCTGCTGCTGATCGGTTTTGCGGCCATGGTGTTGGTCATGTCTTCGCTGTTCTCCTACGTCACCGTGCGCCACGCGGCGGAGATCCGCCTGCCCTTCCTACAGGATCTGATTCGGGCGGTGAGCCTGGAGGAAAACCAGCGCCGGCAGGAATACGTCAAGGAAAATCTCAAGGTCATGGCCGTAAAACTGGGCGAGATGCAGGCCCAGCTGACCCGCCTGGATTCGCTGGGAGAGCGTCTGTCCACTCTGGCAGGCGTCCGTCCGCAGGAACGCAAGGCAGCGCTCGGCGACGGCCGCGGCGGTCCGTTGCTGTTGCGGTCGGAGGTATCGCCCAACGAGTTGCAGCGCGCCCTTGATTCGCTCGCGCGCGACGTCGAAGCGCGTACCGATGCTCTTTCGGTGGTTGAGTCGCAGTTGTTCGAGGATCGCGTGCGCAAGAACCTGCTGCCGTCCACGCTGCCGGTAAACGTACAGTGGAACGCCTCTGCCTTTGGCTGGCGCCTTGACCCCTTCACCGGCCAGCGTGCGATGCATGAAGGCGTCGACTTCCCTTCGGATGTAGGCGCCACCATCGTCGCCGCGGCGTCCGGCGTGGTGGTCACCGCTGAGCGCCATCCCGAATACGGCAACATGATAGAGATCGACCACGGTAACGACATGACCACCCGCTATGCGCACGCCTCGAGGGTCACGGTGCACGTCGGAGACGTGGTGCGTCGCGGCGAGAAGATCGCCGAAGTCGGTTCCACCGGCCGTTCCACAGGCCCGCATCTGCATTTTGAGGTACGTTTCCGCGGTGCGGCGCAAAATCCCAACCGCTTCCTCGAGCAGGCCTGGAGCAACACCTTCGCTCAGCGCTGATACGTTCCCGGCGCATCCGCAGGGCTGCGCCGGGCGGCCTTGCGCCGCATGGTAAAATCCGCGCTTTTCCTTGCCCCTGCGGCCTCCAGATGATTACCGGTTTTCTCAAGAAGATATTCGGCAGCCGCAACGAGCGGCTGCTGCGCCAGTACCGCGCCGTGGTGGCCCGGATCAATGCGCTGGAGCCAGCGATGCAGGCGCTCTCGGATGAGCAACTGGCGGGCAAGACGGTTGAGTTCAAAGATCGCGTCGGCAACGGATTGGCGCTCGATGATCTGCTGCCCGAAGCGTTTGCCGTGGTCCGCGAAGCCAGCCGGCGAACGCTCGGCATGCGTCACTTCGATGTCCAGATGATCGGCGGCATGGCCCTGCACCACGGCAAGATCGGCGAAATGCGCACCGGCGAGGGCAAGACCCTGGTGGCGACGCTGCCCGCGTATTTGAATGCACTGTCCGGCAAGGGCGTGCACGTGATCACGGTCAACGACTACCTGGCCCGCCGCGATGCCGAATGGATGGGGCGGCTGCACCGTTTTCTGGGCCTTTCTGTCGGAGTGAATCTGTCGCAGATGGCCCATGCCGAAAAGCAGACCGCCTACGCCGCCGACATCACCTACGGCACCAATAACGAATTCGGCTTCGACTACCTGCGCGACAACATGGTGTATTCGCTCGCCGAGCGGGTGCAGCGCGGCCTCAATTTCGCCATCGTCGACGAAGTGGACTCAATCCTGATCGACGAGGCGCGCACGCCGTTGATCATTTCGGGCCAGGCCGACGATCACACCGACCTCTACGTCAGGATGAACGCCGTACCGCCGCTGCTGACCATCGGCGAAGCGGCGAAAAGCGAGGGCGAGAAGGAAACCGGCGACTACACCGTCGATCTCAAAGCCCACCAGGTATTGCTCACCGAGGAGGGGCACGAGAAGGCCGAGCGCATCCTCGCCCAGATGGGCATGTTGCCGGAGGGCGGCAGCCTCTACGAGCCGGCCAACATCCTGCTGATGCACCACCTGTATGCGGCGCTGCGCGCGCACAACCTGTTCCATCGCGATCAGCAATACGTGGTGCAGGACGGCGAGATCATCATCGTCGACGAATTTACCGGCCGTCTGATGCCCGGGCGGCGCTGGTCCGATGGCCTGCACCAGGCGGTCGAAGCCAAGGAAGGCGTATCGATCCAGGCCGAAAACCAGACCCTGGCTTCGATCACTTTCCAGAACTACTTCCGCATGTACGGCAAGCTGGCCGGCATGACCGGGACGGCCGACACCGAAGCCTACGAGTTTCACCAGATCTACGGTCTGGAGACGGTGGTCATTCCGACCAACAAGCCGGCCCAGCGCAAGGACGCCAATGACCAGATCTATCGCACCGCGCAGGAGAAATACGCCGCCATGGTTGCCGACATCCGCGGCTGTCACGAGCGCGGTCAGCCGGTGCTGGTCGGCACCACCTCGATCGAGAACTCCGAGTTGCTGGCGGAAATCCTGACCAAGGAAAAGCTGCCCCACCAGGTGCTCAACGCCAAGCAGCACGCGCGCGAGGCGGAGATCATCGTCCAGGCCGGCCGCCCCGGCGTCGTCACCATCGCTACCAATATGGCCGGCCGCGGTACCGACATCGTGCTCGGCGGCAACATCGAAAAGACGGTCGATGCGATTCGCGACGACGAAAAATTACCCGCGGCGGACAAGGAGCAGCGCATCGCTGCCCTGCGCGGCGACTGGCAGAAGCTGCACGACCAGGTGTTGGCCGCCGGCGGCCTGCACATCATCGGTTCCGAGCGTCACGAGTCGCGCCGCATCGACAATCAGTTGCGCGGCCGTTCCGGCCGTCAGGGCGACCCCGGTTCATCGCGCTTCTACCTGTCGCTGGAAGATCCGCTGCTGAAGATCTTCGCCGGCGATCGGCTGAACACCATCATGGTGCGGCTGAAGATGCCCGAAGGCGAAGCGATCGAGCATCCGATGGTCACTCGCTCGCTCGAATCGGCGCAGCGCAAGGTCGAGCAGCGCAATTTCGACATCCGCAAGCAGTTGCTCGAATACGACGACGTTGCCAACGACCAGCGCAAAGTCATCTACCAGCAGCGCAACGAGCTGCTGGAATCGGCCGACATCGTCGAAACCGTCACCGCCATGCGCGAAGGCTATTTGCACGACCTGTTCCGCCTATACGTGCCGGCGGAAAGCGTCGAGGAACAGTGGGACATCGCGGCTCTGGAAGTGGCCTTGGAAGGGGAGTTGCGCTTGCGCCTGGCGGTGGCCCAATGGCTCAGGGACGAACCCCAGCTCGGCGAGGAGGATCTGCTGCGGCGCATCCTCGATGCCGCCGACGAGAGCTACGCCGCCAAGGTCGCGGCAGTCGATGCCGAGGCCTGGCGCGGGTTCGAGCGCAATGTCATGTTGCAAAGCCTCGACACCCACTGGCGCGAACACCTGTCGGCACTCGACCATCTGCGCCAGGGCATCCATTTGCGCGGTTACGCGCAGAAGAATCCGAAGCAGGAATACAAACGCGAGGCCTTCGACCTGTTCGAATCACTGCTTAACACCGTGCGCAATGAGGTGACGCGCCTGCTGTTGACCGTGGAGATTCGTTCCGAGGAGCAGATCGAGGAGGTCGAGCAGAACCATCCGCAGGTCGAGAACGTCCAGTATCACCACGCCGACTACGACGAAGCGCTCGGCAGCAGCGAGCCCAAGTCGCCGCAGCCGGCGGTGGCCGGGCCCAAGGTGGGGCGCAATGATCCCTGCCCCTGTGGCAGCGGCAAGAAATTCAAGCATTGCCACGGCAAGCTGGGCTGATGGAAGTGTTGCACACGATCGCCGAGGACGGCGATCGGATTGTCATACTCGACCAGACCCGGCTTCCGCGCGAGACGGTCTTTGTTTCTTTGTCTTCGCTCGATCAGGCGGCACATGCCATCCGCAGCATGCAGGTGCGCGGCGCGCCGCTGATCGGTGTCACCGCGGCGTATGGGGTGGCCTTGGGTTTGACCGTCGAGGCGGACGACCGCCATCTCGAACAGGCGCTGGCCGTGTTGGCCGCCACCCGCCCGACTGCCGTCAATCTGCATTGGGCTTTGGCCCGCATGGCCGAGGTGCTGCGGCCGCTGGCTCCCGCGCAGCGGCGCAGTGCGGCCTGGGATGAGGCGCGGACCATCGCCACCGCGGACGAGGCCACCAATGCCGCCATCGGCCGTCATGGATTGCCGCTGATGGCGACAATCCATGACGGCCGATGGCGGGCTGAACCGGCGACGGTCAATGTCATGACCCACTGCAATGCCGGTTGGCTGGCGACGGTTGCCCACGGTACTGCGCTGGCGCCGGTGTATGCCGCGCAGGCGGCCGGCATGCCGCTGCACGTATGGGTTTCCGAGACCCGGCCACGCAATCAGGGGCTGCTCACCGCGTGGGAACTCGCCGCTGCGGACGTTCCCCACACGCTGATTGCCGACAACGCCGCCGGCCTGCTGATGATGCAGGGCCGGGTCGATTGCGTGATCGTTGGCGCCGACCGCATCGCTGCCAACGGCGACGTCGCCAACAAGGTCGGCACCTATCTCAAGGCCCTCGCCGCCAAGGCGCACAACATTCCGTTCTATGTCGCGGCGCCGCTGTCCACCATCGATTTCGATTGTCCCAACGGTATCTCGATTCCGATCGAGGAGCGCAGCGGCGACGAGTTCGGCGACCTCGGCCTTGCCGCCACGCCGCGCGCCAATCCGGCCTTCGACGTCACCCCGGCGCACCTGATCTCAGGCATCGTCACCGAGCGCGGCGTGCATGCGCCGCAGGACATCGCGTCATTCAAGCCATGACCGAAGCAGAACTCAGATCCGCGGTGCTGGCCGCCGCGCAACGTTTGAACGGTCTCGGCATCAACCGCGGCCGCGCCGGCAACGTCAGCGCCCGCGGCGACCTCGGCTTCGTCGTTACGCCGACCGGCATGGCCTACGAAGATTGCAAGGCCGCCGACATGGTCTTCCTCGACATGAACGGCGTGGCGCGGCCGGGCCGCACGCCGTCCTCCGAGTGGCGCTTCCACCGCGACATCTATGCCGCCCGCCCCGAGGCCGGGGCGGTGATACATACCCACGCGCCGTTCGCTACGGCGCTGGCCTGCATGGAAACCGGCATCGAGCCGTTTCATTACATGGTGGCCCGCTTCGGCGGCCGCGACGTGCGCTGCGCCGACTATGCGACCTTTGGCACCCAGGCCCTGTCCGAAGCGATGTTGGTTGCGCTGCAAGGGCGTTGCGCCTGCCTGATGGCGCATCACGGCATGGCGGTGTTCGGCCGCGATCTGGATCACGCGCTGGATCTTGCCGTCGAGTTGGAATCGCTGTGCGAACAGTACTGGCGGGTGTTGCAACTCGGGGCACCGAAGTTGCTGCCCGAAGACGAAATGGCACGAGTGCTGGAGAAGTTCGCCGGCTATGGCCAACAGTAGCGCGACCGCAAACGGTCCCACCCCAAAAGGGGGTTGGCCGCGCGACAGGGAAGAGTATCGTTCTCCGGTTCAGGCAGGCAATGCGTTCGGCAATGTACCGGACCTGCCGACACCGACGGAGGAGCCGCGTGATACGTGCCGAGGATATCGAGTTCCACATTCCGCCCAACGCCGACCATACGTGGGCGGAGACCAACTATTTCTGCCTGAGCATTCCGCAAGAACGGTTGCTGGCCTCGGTCTATACCGTGACCCGCAAGGCGCTCGGCGTACAGCTGGTAGACGTCGTAGTGTTCGGCGCGCTCGGCGACAGTCGCGCCGAAGCGCTGTACATCGATTCGCAGCAGCACCTGCCGGCGCCGCAGCGGCTGTCGGATTACCGTACGCCGAACGGCCTGCATGTGCAGGCGTTCAGTCCGCGCGATTACCGCGTCGATTACGTCGGCTTCGACGATACCGAGCTGCACTTCGACTTCAAAGGGCTGATGGAGCCCTTCGACATCCACGATCCGGACCATAGTCCGATGGCCCGGCCGGATGCCCGCGCTGCGAGTTCCGGTTTCGGCGCTGCTTATGGCAACCATTTCGACCTGACCGGGCACATCACCGGCACGCTGAAGCTGCGCGGCCGTGAATACAAAGTCGATTGCATCGAGACCATGGACCACAGCTGGGGTCCGCGCGCCGAGCTGGGCATGGCGACCATGGGCTGGACCCATGCGCATTTCAGCGATGACTTCGCGATTCACTGGATCAACAAGTGGAGTCCGGACGATGCCGGGGCGAACGAGCATGAACTGGCCCATGGCTATGTACTCGACCAGGGCGTCGCCTACGGCCTCAAGGGCATGAAACTGGACTGTGTGCATCTGGGCTCCGCGCTGACCGGCATCGAGGCCGAGGTGACCGACAGGCGCGGCAAGGTGTTCCGCCTGCTCGGCACGGCAGTGATCGGTGCGCCCTGGGTACCCTACAGCAGCGGCATGCTCTATGTGAACCTGATGCGCTGGATGCTCGACGACGGCCGCATGGGCTGGGGCCTCGGCTCCTACAACACCTCGATGCAGGCGTTGAATCGTACCTATGGCCGGCGCTGGACCGGGCGGCAACCCAAGGCCACGTCGTGATTCGGCAAGATCAAAATAGAAATTGAGGAGAAGACTCGACATGCAGATCGTAGACAAGAACAATCCACCAGCGGAATGGATAGAGGCGCTGCGCAAGCGCTACCCCTGCGAAGCCGAGGTCGACCGGACGTTGACGCGCAAGATGTACCGCCGCGCTGGACCCGGCTATACGCCCGTGCCCCTGGAAACGCTGATCAAGGGCACCGAATCCCTGCTGCGCGCCGAACTCAAGGGCGACTTTGAAATTTCCGACGCGCGCTGGCTTTCCGGTGGCGCATCGAAATTGCAGATGGCATTTTCTCTGACCTGGAACCGTCCCGGTACCGGCCGCGAAAAAGCGCCGATGGTGCTGCGCATGGAGCCGGCCGAGTCGATCGTCGAAACCAGCCGACTGCGCGAATTCCAGCTGATCAAGGCCTTCGATGGCATCGTTCCGGTGCCGCCCGTGGTGGCGGTCGACGTCAATGGCGATCACTTGCCCTATCCGGCCATGGTCTACGGCTTCGCCCAGGGCGTGACCAAGCCAAGCAATTCCACCAGCAAGACCACAGGCATGGGCACGTACATCGCGCCGGAGTGGCGCGCCAAACTCGGCCCGCAGTTCGTCGATTGCCTCGCCAAGATCCACAATCGCAACATTCCCAGCGCCGGCCTCACGGCTTTCGATCCACCGCAGCCTGGCACGCTGTGCCAGGAACTGGCGCTCAATATGTGGGAGCGCATCTGGGAGGAAGATTCCGACGAGGACATTCCGCTCCTGCGTCTGGCGAACGTCTGGCTGCGCGAGAACGCGCCGCCCTGCGCCAAGCCGGTGATCCTGCACTGCGATTACCGCATGGGCAATTTCCTGTTCACCGAACACGATGCCAAGATCACGGCGATCCTCGACTGGGAGATGGCGCGCCTCGGCGACCATCACCACGATCTGGCGTGGACTTCGGCCAATTCCTACGGCCACTATGCCGAGGACAACAAGACCTTCCTCGTTGGTGGCTTCATGTCCCGGCCCGAATTTTTCGACGCCTACCAGAAGGCCTCGGGAAACACCGTCGACCCGAAGACGCTGTACTACTACAAGGTCTATACGGCGTATGTGCAGGGTGTCATTTCCGTCTCCACCACCTACCGCATCGCCCGCAACGGCAAGACCCACCAGGATGTGCTACAGGCCTGGATCATGGGCTACGGCTACAAGATGATGGATGACCTGCGCGTTCTGCTGGAACAAGGAGCCTGATATGCAATTGCGTCCCGACATTTCGATCCACGCGATGATCAAGTCCCTCACCGATGCCGTGTTGCCGGCGGTGGACCCGAACAACAAGCTCGCCCTCGAACAGCTTCAGCTCACCATCGGCCTGCTGTCGATGATGGAGCAGCGCATGCCGCTCGAATTCAAGTTCGATTGCGACGAACTCGACCGCCTGCTCGGCTTCGCCGTCGAACTCAAGCGCCACGCCCGCGGCGGCGAGGCGCTGGCCGATCTGGTGGCCAGCGAGACCCAGGGTGCCGACGTGCGCCGCCGCGCCCAGGCCAGCCCGGCGGAAGTGGTTGCTGCGAATCGCGCCCTGCGCGCCGCCAGCGGCGCGGTGGCGGCCTCGGCGTATCGCGATGGAACGCCGGAACAGCGTGCGGCGATCATGAAGACGGTGCTGTCGATGTCCGGGCAGCAGTTGCTGCGCGACCGCGCCTGGGTGATGCCGCAAGGCTGGGAAGCGCAGCCGGAGCTGGTGCCGCCGATTGCGGACCTGCTGGCAACGTCATGATCCGAATCCCGCCGTGGGCAAGAACTCACGGCGGGACGGCTACCGTACCGAATCGAAATGACCAAAGTGACAGACCCCACATCCCCGGCCACCCCATCGTCGCGCAGCGTGGGATTGCAGGGTGCACCCAACTGCCGTGACCTGGGCGGATATCCGGCGGCGGACGGACGCCGGGTGAAATGGCGGCACCTCTATCGTTCGGACTCCTTTGCCGACCTCACCGATGCCGATCTGCCCGTGGTCCAGTCCCTCGGACTGCGTACGCTGGTCGACCTGCGCCATGCATCCGAGCGGGAGCGCAAGCCGAACCGGGAATTGCCGGGAATGCCGCCGAAGGTTCATACCTTTCCGTTTCTGCCCTACGGCCACGTGGACATCTTCAAGCGTGTTTCGGAGGGCCGCATGACCCTGGTACAGCTCGAACAGGACGTCTGGGAGGCCTATCGCCGCTTTCTTCCCGAGCCGGTCTTCCCGAAGATGATCGACCTGCTGCTGACTCCGGGCGTGTTTCCGATGCTGATCCACTGCACCAGCGGCAAGGATCGCACCGGCTACACGACAGCGGTGGTGCTGCTGGCGCTCGGTGTACCCCGCGACGTCATCATCGAGGACTTCCTCGTCACCAACCGCCATCGTCGCGACATCGGCTATCTGGTGGGGGACAAGGCCGACCCGGCAGTGGTGGAGGTGCTTTCGGGTGTTCATGCCAGTTATCTGGAAGCGTCCTTTACTGCCATGGAGCAGCAATGGGGATCGACCGACGCCTACCTGCGGGATGCCCTTGGCCTCAGCGACAGGCGTCGGCAGCAGTTGCAGGATCTGCTGCTGGAGCGCGTCGCCGAAAAGTAATCCGCCCCCATACCTTTTATTCCCCCATTTCCGGTCACGTATTGTGAATTTCAGCCAAATGCCCCTGCGCCGCCTACCTTTGCAGGGCGCCGTCAATTTCCGTGACCTGGGCGGCTATCGAACCTCCGATGGGCGCCAGGTCAAATGGAATCGGATCTATCGTTCCGATTCCCTCGCCGAACTGACCGACGCCGACGTGGATGCGGTGGCCTCCCTCGGTCTGCGCACGCTGCTCGATCTGCGTTACCAGTTGGAACGGGATAAAAAGCCGAATCGCCCGCTGCCTGGCCCGCTGCCCGAAACCCACGCCATCGGCTTTTATCCGCTCAACAATCTCAAACTATTCGACCGCATTTCGGAGGGGACGCTGACTGTCGAGGAACTGGACGCCTGGTGCTGTACTTCCTACCGCCTGTTCCTGCCCGAACCGACGTTCGCCCAAGTGCTGGAAAAACTCCTTGCGCCGCAGGCCTTTCCAGCGCTGATCCATTGCACCAGCGGCAAGGATCGCACCGGTTTCGCCAGCGCTGTCGTGCTTGCAGCGCTGGGCGTGCCGCGGGAAACCATCATGGAAGACTTTCTTCTTACCAACCAGTACCGTCGCGACATTTCCTATCTCGTCGAGGAAAAATCCGACCCGGCGGTAGTGTATGCACTGTCCGGCGTCCAGCCGGAATACCTGGAAGCCTGTTTCAACGCCATCGACAGCACCTGGGGTTCCGACGAAGCCTATCTGCGCGGCGGCCTCGGTTTGTCGGCAGAAGATCAGCAGCGCCTCCAGGACATTCTGCTGGAGCCGATTCCCGCTGCGTGAAGCGGGGCATTCTCCGGCGCAGGGTAGACTGGGAAAAAGTCTGCGTCCGAGGAGGAGTGGATGGGGATCACAAGAAAGCCCGACCGCGGTTCTTCGCCCGAGGTCTACGCACATAAACTGTTCGCGCCGCCGCTGCATCCCGATGCGCTGCGGCGCACTGCCGTTCTCGACCGCGTGTTTTCCGTCGCCACACCGGTGGTGCTTCTCCAGGGGCCGGCCGGCCACGGCAAGACCAACCTGTTGCAGCAGATCGCCGCGGGCTGCGCGAGTCGCGGATCGCACACCGGCTGGCTGACCCTGGATGCCGCCGACAACGACGCACGGCGCTTTTTCCTCCATCTACAGGCGCTGCTTACCGCCCTGCTGGGCGAAGCCGGACCGCGCCCGGCGGCGGGCGCCGAGGCGGTTGCCGAGGAGCGTCGCGGCCGGCGCTCGGATTGGGTGGTTGATCGTTTGCAGAAAGTGGACGGTCCTCTGGCGCTGTTCTTCGACAATTTCGAGACCCTGGAAAACCGTAACCTGCTGGCCTTCTTTCGCGAGCTCTGTGAACGACTGCCATCGCACGTGCGGGTCTTCATCGGTACGCGCTCGGCCCCGGAAATCGGCTTGCCGCGCTTGCTGGTCGGCAATCAGGCACTGCTGCTGCGGCCCGACGACCTACGCTTCTCGCGCAGCGAAGTGGCGCTTTTTTTTGCCGATGCACGTGGGGCTGCGGCGGTCAGCGGCGACGAGGCCGAAGCGATCTACCGGCGCACCGAAGGCTGGCCCGCTGCGCTGCAATTGTTTCGCCTGACACTGGCCAATCCCCAGGTGCGGCGCTCACTGGACAGCCTGACCAGCTACCGTCCGCGCGAACTGGCCGAATACCTTACCGACAATGTGCTGGCCTTGCAGGAACCGGCGATCCAGGATTTCCTGCTGCGCACGGCATTGCTCAAGCGGCTCAACGCATCGCTGTGCAACCGGGTCAGCGGGCGCAGCGATGCACAGGATATCCTGCTCCGCCTGGAGCGCTCGGGCCTCTTCCTGCGCAGTCTCGACACCGACCTCAACTGGTTCGAATACCACGGCCTGTTCGCGTCCTGCCTCGCCGAACAATTGAGCCAGCAAGCCCCGGCCAGCGTGATCGAAGTGCACCGTCTGGCAACCCAATGGCATCTCGACCACGGCGATACCGAGGAGGCCCTGCATCACGCAATCGCCGCCGGCGATTGTTCCGCCGCGGCGGACATCCTCAATGCCTGCGCGTCGCGCCTGATTGCTGGCGCCTATCTGGTGACCGTGGAGCGCTGGTTCAAGCAGTTGCCGCTCGCCGAAGTGGCGCGGCGGCCCGATCTCACGATCAAGGTCGCCTATGCGCTCGCCTTCCTGCGCCGCAATCAAGAGCTGAAGCCGCTGCTGGCGCTGCTGCGCGAGTATCCGGCCGATGCCGACATTGGCGCCACGCTGAATCCGACGGTCGTACTAACCATGGCGGCCATCGCGAGCGACGACGTTGCAACGGCCTTCGAGCTGGCCGGACGGATTCCGGTCAATGCGCAGGACAGCGAAGGCCTCGCGCGTTTCGAACTGGCAGCGGCGGCCAATTTCCTCGCCTATCGTGCGCTGGCGCTCGGCGACTTCGAAGGTGTGCGCAGCAACCTCGCCCTGGCGCGGACACGCAATTACCGCGGCGATGCCAGCTTCAGCCGCGGCTACACCTTCGCCATTGCCGGCGTCGATCTGCTGGTTCAGGGCCAGTTGGGCGAAGCGCTGAATTGCTTTCGCGCCGGGATGGCCGAGCAGGGCCTGCATGCCGACAAATCGGTGGCCTCGGCGGCGCTTGTGGCGTGCTACCTCTGGGCGCTGTATGAGGCCGACGAACTGGATCAGGTCGAAGCGCTGTTCGGCCGCTACCACGACACCATCGCCGACTCGGTGCTGCTCGACTTTCTCGCCGTTGGCTACCTGTCCATGGCTCGCGTGCACGATGCCCGCGGTCGCCACGCGAAGGCCCTCGAAGTGCTCGACGAAGCGGAAGCGATCAGCCGCGCCAACGGCTGGTCGCGTTTTGTCGCCACGCTCGATTGGGAGCGGGTACGGCGCGCGCTGCTGGCCAAGGACCCGGTGCGCGCTCAGGCCATAGCCGCGCTGCAACCATCGTCGACCAACGCTGGAGAGAACTGGGTGCTGTTCTCGCAGGACATTGAGGACGAGCGCCTGGGCCGCATCCGGTTGGCGGTGCGGCGCAAGGATTTCGATAGAGCAGCCGCTGCGTTGCGGGTCGAGTTTGCCCGCCAACCCGGCCGCATCAACCGGCAGATCAAGTTGCATCTGCTCGACGCCCAGTTGCAGCAGGCCCGCGGTGCGCGGCCCGCAGCGCTGCTCAGCTTGCGCGCCGCACTCGGGCTGGCGGCGCCCGGTGGGTTCGTGCGCTGCTTCCTCGACGAAGGCGAAGAGGTGACGCAGCTGCTGCGCGAGAGCGAACGCGAAATCGCTCCAGCCGAGCGCGATTTCGTCCGCCGCTTGCTCGGGGCATCGGGTGCCGCCGCCGTGCCGGCGACGACGCTGGATGCGCTGACCGAACGCGAAAGGCAGATCCTGGTCTTTCTCGCCAACGGTGTTTCGAACCGCGAAATGGCCACGCGTATCTTCGTTTCGGAGAACACGGTGAAGTTCCATCTGAAGAACATCTACTCGAAGCTTGCCGTCAGTACCCGCCTACAGGCCGTGGTTGCCGCGCGGCAGATCGGCCTGATCCGCTGACGCGGACAAGGTGCCGTGTTACCGGGCGATCAGTGCAGAGTGGCGCCGGGCGGCACCAGGCGCAAACCGATGTTGACCACGAGCACCCGGTCGCCGAGCAGCACCACGCTGCCGTTGCGCCGGTTGTTCCCGGTGTCGCTGAACTCGAATTTGTAGACCCGGCGCAGCGCCATCCGACCCTCGTCGTCGCGTGCCGGCTTCAGACTGGCAAACGCCACCGTGTCGTCGAGCAGTTGCAGGTTCTCCGTTTCACAGGCGGCACGTGCGGCCGCAATGCCCGCTTCGCGCGCGGCGAAACCGCTGAACCAAAGCCAGGCGATTGCGCCGAGCGTCATCAAACCGACAACATCGAAGAGGGACATGAGTAAGGGCCGGCTGGCCGGACAGGCGTACCGGGTGAACGTTACCATTCTCCCTGCTGCCGTTGCCACGGCAGGCGCCAAACGCCGGGAAAACGGCGGCAGAGAAGAGGGTGTCCCGATGAGCAAGCCCGGCCCGTCCATTGCCGACCACAACGTCCGCGCCTTCATCCGCTTCCGCGTCTTTTTCAACGCGCGCTTCTACTATCCGGTGTTCGGCATCCTGTTTCTCGATTACGGGCTGACCATCGCGCAGCTCAGCCTGCTCAATTTCGTCTGGGCGATCGCCATCGTCGGGCTCGAAGTGCCGAGCGGCGCGCTGGCCGACCAGTTCGGCCGGCGGCCGCTGCTGATCGCGGCGGCGAGCTGCATGGTGTTGGAAATGGCGCTGCTGGCCTTCGTCCCGCTGGGCAATCCGACGCTGTTGTTCGCCGCCTTCCTGCTCAATCGCATTCTCAGCGGCGCGGCGGAAGCGGCGGCGAGCGGGGCCGACGAGGCGCTGGCGTTCGATTCGCTGGCCGGGGAACAGCGCAGCCGCGAATGGCCGGACGTGCTGGTCCGGCTCGGTCACTGGACGACCTGCGGCTTTCTGCTGACGATGTTGCTCGGCGGTGCGGTTTACGACGCCGATCTGCTGCACCGCGCCGCCGCCGCATTGGGTTTCGACCTGAGCCTCGACCCACGCACGACGATGCGTTTCCCCGTCTATCTCACGCTGGCCAACGCGCTGTGCGCTCTCGCCGTTACGCTGGGCATGAAGGAGCCGCCGTGCGAAAACCGCCACGCCGCCTCGGTGGCCGCTTCGTTCGGCCTCATCCGCCGTGTCTTCGGCGGGCTGCGGCGTAGCCATCGGGTACTGTTTCTGATCGCGGCCGGCCTGCTGCACGACTCGATCATCCGCCTGATCATGACGCTGTCGAGCAACTACTACCGCCTGATCCAGATTCCCACCGCCGCGTTCGGCATCCTCGGCGCCGTGCTCGGTCTGTCCGGCTTCTTCGTCCCGCGCCTCGGCCGTCGGCTGGCCGCGCAACGCTCCATTGCCTTCAACTTCGCGCTGCTGGCGGCGCTCACCGCGACCGGACTCGCCGGGCTGACCCTCTGCATCCCGCTCTACGGCGCGCTCTTCGTCGCCCTGCTCGGCATCGCGATGGGGTTGCTGGGCTTCTTTCTCTCCCACTATCTCAACGCCCTGGCCGAGTCCGCCGAGCGCGCTACCCTACTCAGTTTCCGCGGCCTGGCCTGCAACCTCGGCTACGGACTGGTCGGCCTGCTCTTCGCCGGCCTGATGCGGCATCTCGCGTTCGGCACGGCGGCTACCGCATCCGAGCAACAAGTCTTCGCCGCCGCGCTCGACTGGCTGCCGTGGTACTTCCTGATCTCGCTGCTGCCGCTGATGGTTTTTGCGCGCCTCAGCGGGTGTCTGGGCGCCAAGGCAAAGGGCGCATAGACAAGCAACCATCGATATGTTGCCAGCAACCAACCGCCTTACTACGACGACAATCGTAAGGATAAAGGGAGATTGCAATGTCAAACGACGCCACGCTTACGAGCAAGGGGCAAACAACGATTCCCAAGGAAATTCGGGATAGTCTTTCCATGAAAGCCGGCGACCGGATGACGTTCACGTTGATGCCGGATGGTACCGTGGTCATCCGGGTGAAGAGCAAGAGCATCGTCGAGCTGGCTGGCGTGTTGCACAAGAAGGGTCGCAAGTCCGTCCCGGTTGAGCAATTGTCGCGGTGATGCTGGGGGTCGATACCAACGTTCTTGTCCGTTTTCTGGTTCAGGATGACGAAGCCCAGTTTGAGAAGGCACGCAAGCTGATCAAGCGCGAAGTTGCGGCAGGTCGCCGCGTTTTCGTAAGTCTGTTTTCTCCTGGAAACCGAATGGGTGCTGCGCAGCCGATACGGCCTACCGAAGAGCCGGATCATTGAAGCCATCTCGGGCTTGCTCGACGCGACCGATGTTCGATTCGAGGATGAGCCGGCCATCGAGCAGGCTCTTTTCGTCTGGAAGGATACGGCTAGTTCAGGTTTGGCTTCATCTCCGGGTCGCCCTTGGCCATGGCGCGCTGGTAGGCGGGGCGTTCGCCGATGCGCTTGAGGTAGGCGCGCAGGTGGGGGAAGTCGGCCAGGTCGACGGCGCAGAAGTTGCGCATGGTGGTGAGCGGGAAGAGCATGATGATGTCGGCGGCGGTGAACTCGGGGCCGGCGAAATAGGGCACTTCGCCGAGGCGCTTTTCGATCAGGGCGAAGGCGCTGTCCTTGCGCGAGAGCAGCGACTTGAGGGCGGGGATGTGGTCACCGCTGGCGCCGGCGAACTGGAAGGCCATCGGCAGCATCAGGTTGGGCATCATCGAGGCGTTGGCGAAGTGGAACCAGAACAGGTAGTCGGCGAAGTGCGGGCTGGAGGGTGGCACGGCGAGACGGCCGTTGCCGTATTTGCCGATGATGTAGTCGATGATCGCGCCGGATTCGGGCAGCACCCGATCGCCGTCGCTGATGATCGGCGCGGTGCCCAGCGGGTGCAGGGCCTTGAAGTCGGCCGGGGCGAGCATGGTGTCGGGGTCGCGCGCGTAGCGCTTGAGCCGGTAGGGAATGCCAAGCTCCTCGCACAGCCAGATGATGCGTTCGGACTGGGATACGCCCAGGTGATGGATGGTCAGCATGCGTGTCTCCTCGGTTGTTTTCATGTGCCGCAGAACGTGCGGTAGCTGGCGGTGAATTCGCCGGGTGCGGGGTCGGCCAGGTGTTGGCGGGCCGGCGTTTCATTGTAGGGCGTGCGCAGGGCGGCGAGCAGGGCGTTGAAGGGGCCCAGGTCGCCGTGGTCGGAGGCGGCGGCGAGGGCTTCTTCGACCCGGTGGTTGCGCGGGATCAGCCAGGGGTTGATGCTCCGCATGCGCTCGCCGCGCCGCGCCGCGGTCCTGCCGTCACCGCCATCCTCGGCGCGGCAGCGGGTTTGCCAGCGGACGAGCCAGGCGTCGAGCGCCGCGCTGTCGGCGAATAGCGTCCGCAGCGGTTCCGCCATGCCCTCCGCGGCGGCGGCCAGGCGGCGCCAGGCCAGGGTGAAGTCGACCTGCGCGGTTTCCAGCAATGCCAACCAGTCGTCGATCAAGGCGCTGTCGGCGTCGTCCGCCATGGTCGCGTTCAAGCCGAGCTTGTCGCGCATGCCGGCCAGCCAGCGCTCGCGGTAGAGCGGCGGAAATTCTTCGATAGCGGCCGTCGCCAGGGCGACCGCGCGTTTCTGGTCGGCGTCGATCAGCGGCAGCAACGTTTCGGCCAGCCGGGCGAGGTTCCACTGCGCGATGCCGGGCTGGTTGCGATAGGCATAGCGGCCGTGCGTGTCGATGGAACTGAAGGCGCGTTCCGGAACGTACTGCTCCAGAAAGGCGCAGGGGCCGTAGTCGATGGTTTCGCCGGCGATGCTCATGTTGTCGGTGTTCATCACGCCGTGGATGAAGCCGACCTGCATCCATTGCGCGACCAGCGTCGCCTGGCGGCGTATCGCGGCGCGCAGGAAGTCGAGGTAGGGCGTGGCGGAGCCGGCGATGTCGGGGTCGTGGCGGGCGATGGCATAGTCCGCCAGTCGCCGCACGCGTTCGATGTCGTCGCGGGCGGCGAAATACTCGAAGGTGCCGACGCGCAGATGGCTCGCCGCCACGCGGGTGAGCACCGCGCCGGGCAACACCGTCTCCCGCTGCACCGGCTCGCCGGTGGCGACCACGGCCAGGGCGCGGGTGGTGGGAATGCCCAGCGCGTGCATGGCCTCGCCGATCAGCACTTCGCGCAGCATCGGGCCGACGGCGGCCTTGCCGTCGCCGTTGCGCGAGAAGGGCGTGCGTCCCGAGCCCTTGAAGGCGATGTCGCGGCGGCGGCCGTGGCGGTCGATCACCTCGCCGATCAGCAGGGCGCGGCCGTCGCCGAGTTGCGGCGAGAAGCCGCCGAACTGGTGGCCGGCATAGGCCTGGGCGATGGGTGCGGCGCCGGCGGGCAGGGCGTTGCCGGCGAAGAGTTCGGCGTGGGCCTGCGCAGCATCGGCATCGAGGTCGAGGTGCAGTTCGTCGGCCAGCGCCTGGTTGAGAAACAGCAGGTGCGGCGCGCGCACCGTCTGCGGCGGGCAGGGGGCGTAGAAGCCCGGTAGATCGCGGGCGTAGGAATTGTCGAAAACGAAACGGGCCATGGCGGTGCGGGGTGCGTCGGGTACGCAAGACAAGGTCGAGGCACAGTAGCAGACCCGGCCTCGACAAAGAACCCTGCCGAAAGGCTGGTTTTTCGGCGGTTGCGCAATCCGCCGCGGCTGCCGATAATCCGCCCCTCGCCAGGTGAGGGGAATGCTCCTCACGGGAACGCGGTGCGGGGTCAAACCCAAGTCCGCGGCGGGCCCGCCGCTGTAACCGGGGACGAACGTCGCATGAAGCCACTGGAGCGATCCGGGAAGGCGCGGCGGGAGGACGATCCGGAAGCCAGAAGACCGACCTGAGCGAATTTCTGGAAACCTTTGGCAGGGGTTTCGCCATGCTTCCTGGCCGGAGCGGTGGCGGGACCCTTTTGCTTTTGCGGAGATGAATCGGATGCATTCGCCCAGCTTCACCCTCGTTGCGCCCGGCCGCGAACTCGCGGCCGCGCTGCAACACAAGATCGACACCAAGACCAAGCCGCTCGGCGCCCTCGGCCGGCTCGAACACCTCGCCCTGCAACTCGGGCTGATCCAGAATTCGCTGACGCCGCAATTGCACAAGCCGCATGTGCTGGTCTGCGCCGGCGACCATGGCGCGGCCCGGGCCGGCATTTCCGCCTTTCCGCAGGACGTGACCTGGCAGATGGTGGAGAACTTCCTTGCCGGCGGCGCGGCGATCAACGTCCTCGCCCGTCAGGCCGGGCTCGCGCTGGTGGTCGCCGATGCCGGCGTGGCACACGATTTCGGCGTGCGGCCGAATCTGCTGGACACCAAGGTCGCGTCGGGCACCAGCAACTATCTTGAAGGCGCGGCGATGAGCGCCGAACAGTGCGCGCAGGCGATGCAGCACGGTGTCGACGTGGTGGCCGGTCTTGCCGCGCAGGGTTGCAATGTGCTCGGCTTTGGCGAAATGGGCATCGGCAACACGGCCTCGGCTTCGCTGCTGACCCACTGCCTGACCGGCCTGCCGCTGGCCGATGTGGTCGGTCGCGGCACCGGCCTCGACGATGCCGGCGTGACGCGCAAGCGCGCGATGTTGCAAAAGGCTCTGGATATCTGGACCGAACGCCGCAGCGATCCCTTGGCGGTGTTGGCGCGTTTCGGTGGATTCGAGATTGCGATGTTGGCCGGCGCCATGCTTGCTGCTGCCGAACGCCGCATGACCCTGCTGATCGACGGTTTCATCGTCACCAGCGCATTGCTGGTGGCGGCGAAGATTGCGCCGGCGATCCTCGATTACTGCGTGTTCGCCCACTGTTCGGAAGAGAGCGGCCACCGCCTGCAATTGCAGCACCTGCAGGCCACGCCGCTGCTCAACCTCGGCCTACGGCTGGGCGAGGGCACTGGCGCCGCGCTGGCCTATCCGCTGCTGGCGGCGGCCTGTGCCTTCCTCAACGAAATGGCGAGCTTCGATTCGGCCGGGGTGAGCGAGAAATCCGCATGAGCAATCCGCTGCGCGATTTCCTGGCGGCACAGGGCTTTTTTACCCGCCTGCCGGTGCCGCAGTGGGTCGGCGGCAGCACAGAGTCGCTGCCGCGGGTGGCGTATTATTGGCCGCTGCTCGGCATCGTGGTCGGCCTGATCGGCGCCGCGGTCACCGAGTTGGCGGCATGGGTGCTGCCGCTCAGTCTGGCGGTGTTGCTGGGTATGGCGGCGACGCTGCTCGCCACCGGCGCGCTGCACGAGGACGGCCTCGCCGACAGCGCCGACGGTTTCGGCGGCGGTTGGGACAAGGCGCGCGTGCTGGCGATCATGAAGGATTCGCGCATCGGCAGCTACGGCGCGATCGCCCTGGGTTTGGTGCTGCTGGCGAAGTTCAATGCGCTGCTCGAAATCGACGCCGCGTTCGAGCCGCCGTCGCTGGCTATCGCGCTGGTGGCCGGACATGCCGCGTCGCGGCTGGCGGCACTGTGGCCGATGCGGCTGCTCGATTACGCGCGCGAGGAGGGCGACGAAGCGGCCCGTTCGCGCTCGGTGGCCAGCCGCCCGAACGGATTGGGACTGGTGTTTCCGCTGTTTTGCGGTCTGGTGCCATGCCTGCTGCTGCCAGCCGGCGACGCGCTCGCCGGCGTCCTCGCGGCAGTGCTGACGGCGTTGGCGGCGAGCGCCTATTTCCGCCGCCGCATCGGCGGCTATACCGGCGATTGCCTGGGCGCGACGCAGCAGTTGTGCGAAGTCGCGTTTTATCTGGGTTTGCTGTGCAGCTCTATCTGATCCGCCATCCGCGGCCTGCCGTCGCAGAAGGCATCTGCTATGGCCGTACCGACCTGGCGCTGGCCGAAGCGGCCGCGGAGTGCGCGGCGCGGTTGCGGTCTTTGCTGCCGGCGGAGATCGCTGTCTATTCGAGTCCCCTGCGCCGCTGCCGGGAATTGGCCGAGCATTTGCATCCGGCGCCGCAATTCGACGAGCGGCTGATGGAAATGCATTTCGGCGCATGGGAGATGCGTCCCTGGAATGCCATCGGCCGTGCCGCCCTGGATGATTGGATGGCCGACCCCCTCGGTTTCGTGCCGCCGGGCGGCGAATCGGCGGCGATGCTGCGCGACCGGGTCGCCGCTTTCATCGCCGAGCGGCAGCGGGAAGGCTGCGCCGCCCTGGCGCTGGTGACGCATGCCGGCGTGATGAAGGTGGTTGCCGGAGCCCTGCGCGGGCGTCCGACGGCGGAATGGTTTGCGATGAGCTTCGACTACGGGACGCTGACCACGGTCAGGTTGTCGCATCGAGCCAGACGTAGGTGAAGTAGATGCCGGCGAAAATCAGCGCGAACACCATCAGGTCGCCGAAGGTGTTCTGCCGTTTGCCGACGACCAGTTTGCCGTTCAGGCAGGCCCAGCCGAGCGCCAATGCGGCGATGCCGAGCGGGATGGCGGTGGCCGGGTGGGCCGTGCCGGCGTCGATCGCGCGTCCCGTCAGCCGGGTCACCCAGCCGTCGGTCTTGAACATGTGGAACGCCAGGCCGCCGATGCCGATCAGCATCATGACCATGGCAAAAAAGCTCCAGGCGTCTTCCAGCAGCTTGCGCATAGACCGGCCTCCTCCGCGAATGCGGCCAATATGCCGCGCTTCCCGGCGCCTGGCAAGTCATGCGTGCATGGCACAATGCGCGCCATGACTGAAACCGCCGTTCCCTTCGACCAGTTGCGCCGCGCGCTGGTGGTCAAGCTGCGCCACCACGGCGACGTGCTGCTGACTTCGCCGCTATTCGCCGCGCTGAAGGCCGCTGCGCCGGGCTGCGAGATCGATGCGCTGGTGTATGCCGATACGGCGCCGCTGCTGGAAGCGCATCCGGCCATCGCGCAGATCCATCGCATCGATCGCGACTGGAAAAGGCAGGGCGTTGCGGCCCAGGCCATCGCCGAATGGCGTCTGCTGGGCGATTTGCGCGCGCGTAACTACGATCTGCTGATCCACCTCACCGAGCATCGCCGTGGCGCCTGGCTGGCGCGCCTGCTGCGGCCGCGTTGGAGCGTTGCGCCGGCACGGCCGGAGCGCGGCGGTCTGTGGCGCAATGCATTCACCCATTCCTTCGCACCGCCGCGCGGCAGGCCGCGCCATACCGTAGAGCGCAACCTGGACGCCTTGCGGGTGCTGGGCCTGCATCCGGCGCCGGAGCAGCGCCGGCTGGTGCTGGTGCCCGGTGCGGCGGCTGCCGCGAAGGTCGATGCGCTGCTCGCTGGGCACAGTCTGCCGGCCGGCGGCTTCATCCACCTGCATCCGGGGTCGCGCTGGTTGTTCAAGTGCTGGCCGGCGGAGAAAATGGCGGGGTTGGTCGAACTGCTCAATGCCGAGGGTTACCGCCTGGTGCTTACCGCCGCGCCCGATGCGCGCGAGCGCGAGATGATCGCGGCGATCCGCGCCCGCAGCGCCGCACCGCTTGTCGACCTGTCGGGCCAGCTGTCGCTGCGCGAGCTGGCGGCGCTGACTGCGCGGGCAAAACTCTTTATCGGCGTCGATTCGGCGCCGATGCACATCGCCGCGGCGATGGGTACGCCCACGGTGGCGCTGTTCGGCCCCTCCGGCGAACAGGAGTGGGGCCCTTGGCAGGTGGCGCAGCGGGTGATGGTCAGCGGCCACAGCTGCCGCCCCTGCGGCCGCGACGGCTGTGCCGGCAGCAAGGTCAGCGACTGCCTGACGACCCTGCCGGTGCAACGTGTTTTCGCCGCCTGCCAGGAGTTGCTGGGCGCGTGAACCTGGATAAAGCAATTAACCACGGGGGACATGGGGAGCACGGGGAAAGACAAGCCTCGATGCGGAATGCCGCGGACACCCGGCAGGCGAGATGCAGCGAACCGTTCTCCCCGTGCTCCCCGTGGTTCAAACGATTTTCCAGCTTGAACCTCACCCCATGAAACTTGCACTGGTCAGACAAAAATACACGCCCTTCGGCGGCGCCGAGCGCTTTGTCGAACGGGCGCTGACGGCGCTGCGCGGTCGTGGGGTGGATGTCACGGTGATCACCCGCAAGTGGTCTGGCGGTGGCGATGCCGGCGGCCCGGTTGTGCGGTTGTGCGACCCATTTCACATAGGCCGCCTGTGGCGCGATGCGAGCTTCGCCGGCGCCGTGCAGAGAATCGTCGCCCGCGGGGAATTCGACCTGGTGCAGAGCCACGAGCGAATTCCCGGCTGCCATATCTATCGCGCCGGCGACGGTGTACACGCCACCTGGCTCGACCGGCGTGCCGCGGTGCAGTCGCCGTGGCAGCGGCTGGCCACCCGCCTGCACCCGTGGCACCGCTACACGTTGCGCGCCGAGGCGGCAATGTTCCGCGATCCGGCGTTGCGCGCGGTGATCTGCAATTCGCGGATGGTGCGCGACGATATCGCGCACCGCTTCGGCGTGGCGCCGGAAAAGCTGCACGTGATCCACAACGGCGTCGATCTGCAACGCTTTCATCCCGGCTTGCGCGCCGAGCATCGCACGGCGCTGCGCACAGCGCAGGGCATTCCCGCGGAGGCGCCGCTGTTGCTGTTCGTCGGCTCCGGTTTCGAGCGCAAGGGGCTGCGGCCGCTGCTACAGGCCGTGGCGAGACTGCCCGGGGTCTGGCTGGCGGTAGTCGGCAAGGACAAGCGTCGCGCCGAAATGGAAAAACTCGCCGCGATGCTGGGCATCGGCGACCGTTGCCGCCTGGCCGGCCCGCAGCCCGACGTGCGTCCCTGGTACGGCGCGGCCGATGCGATGGCGCTGCCGACGCTCTACGACCCTTTCCCCAACGCCGTGCTGGAAGCCCTCGCCTGCGGTTTGCCGACGCTGACCAGCCACGGCAGCGGCGCCGCCGAACTGATCGACGACAACAGCGGTGCGGTGGTCGATGCGCTCGACGTGGCTTCGATGGCTGCCGCGCTGCAACGCCTGCTCGACGGCGATCGCGCGGCAGGCGCGCTGGCCGCACGGCAGGCGGCGGAGCGCTGCGCGCTGGACGATATGACAGACCGCCTGCTCGATCTGTATGCCGGGCTGGGCGTCTTCCCGCGCCCGGTATAATCCGCGCTTCTTTAGTTGCAGCGGCGACCAAAGCGGACGGAACCCCGGTTCGCCAACGACCCAATGACCCAAGTTCCTATTGTTCACGATCTGGCTCCCGCTTCGGTGATCGCTGTGATCGGTCTCGGCTACGTCGGCCTGCCGCTCGCCGTCGAATTCGGCAAGCATTTCCGTACCATCGGTTTCGATCTCTCTGCGGCCAAGGTCGATGCCTATCGCCGCCATGTCGACCCGACCGGTGAACTTTCTGCCGCAGAACTGAGGGCGGCGCGTCTGCTGGAGCCGACCGACGATCCGGCACGGTTGGCGGAAGCCGATTTCATCGTCGTCGCCGTGCCGACGCCGGTGAACCAGGCGCATCAGCCGGATTTCGGTCCGCTGATCGGTGCGTCGGAATTCGCCGGCCGGTACATGAAGCGCGGCGCGGTGGTGGTCTACGAGTCGACGGTCTATCCCGGTGCCACCGAGGAAGTCTGCATCCCGGTGCTGGAGCGCGAATCGGGGATGAAGTGGCGCAGCGATTTCCACGTCGGCTATTCGCCCGAGCGCATCAATCCGGGCGACAAGGAACACACGCTGACGCGCATCCTCAAGGTGGTCTCCGGCGATTCGCCGCAGACGCTGGAGCGCGTCGCCGCACTCTACGAATCCATCGTTACCGCCGGTGTGCATCGGGCATCGAGTATCGCCGTGGCCGAGGCGGCGAAGGTCATCGAGAATACCCAGCGCGATCTCAACATCGCACTGATGAACGAACTGGCGATCATCTTCGACCGGCTCGGCATCGATACCGGCGAAGTGCTGCAAGCCGCCGGCACCAAGTGGAATTTCCTCAAGTTCAAGCCCGGCCTGGTCGGTGGCCACTGCATCGGCGTCGATCCCTACTATCTGACGCACAAGGCCGACATGGTCGGTTACCACCCGCAGGTAATCCTTGCCGGACGCCGCATCAACGACGGCATGGCGGCCTACGTCGCGCAACAGACGATCAAGCAGATGATCCTCCGCGGCGCGGGCATCCGCGGCGCGAAGATCGTCGTGCTCGGCCTGACCTTCAAGGAGGATTGCAGCGATCTGCGCAACTCCAAGGTCGCCGATCTGGTCGCCGAGTTGCAGAGCTACGGCGCCGAGGTGAGCGTGCATGATCCCCTTGCCGACGCCGCCGAAGCCCGCCACGAATACGGTATCGAGCTGACGCCCTGGGCCGCGCTGCCGGAGGCCGCCGATGCGCTGGTGCTGGCGGTGGCGCACGCGGATTACCTGTCGCGCCCGGTGGAGGAACTGCTGGCGCGGGTCAAGCGCGACGGCGTGGTCAGCGACATCAAGGGTGTGTTGCCGCCGGCCGCTGTCGCCGCGCGCGGCTGCGCGCTGTGGCGACTTTAAGATTCGGTTCGATGCGGCCTAAAGCGGTTAACCACGGGGGACACGGGGAAGGCTTAGCGGATTGCCTCGTTGTTCAACGCCTGTCGAATGAAAAGGATAAAGGCACCCGCCTGTTCTTATGTGGCGATTTCCCCGTGCTCCCCGTGGTTCAAATAAGATTTCCGAGATGATCGAATACACCAGCCGTCAGCTCTATCTGCGCCTGCTGGGCTACGTGAAGCCCTACTGGCGGATGTTTGTCTTCGCGCTGTTGATGATGGCGCTCTCGGCGGCCACCGAGCCGTTGTTCCCGGCGTTGATGAAGCCGCTGCTCGACGGCCGCTTCGGCGGCGAGTCGGCGCTGAGCGGCTGGCAGATGGGGCTGGCGATCGTCGGCATCTTCCTGTTTCGCGGCTTCCTCGGCTTCGTTGCCGACTATGCGCTGTCATGGGTATCCAACAAGGTGGTGCTCGATCTGCGCAATGCGATGTTCGCCACGTTGGTCAGGCTGCCGGTGCGCTTTGTGGACAACCAATCGTCCGGTGCCCTGATCTCCCGCGTCGCCTACGACGTTACCGGCGTCACCGGTGCGGCGGTCGGCGTATTGACTACGCTGGTCAAGGATTCGCTGGCGGTGATCGGCCTGCTCTCCTGGTTGCTTTGGCTCGACTGGCAGCTGACGCTGATCGCGCTCGCCATGATCCCGCTGATCGCGCTCGCCGTGCGCGGCTTCAGCGGTCGCCTGCGCGAGTCGAGCCGAGCCGTGCAAAAGGCGATGGGCCAGATCATGTGGGTGTTGCAGGAGACCATCGAGGCGCACAAGGTGGTGAAGATCTTCGGCGGGCAGGACTACGAGAAGGCGCGCTTCAACCGCGCCAGCAACGAGCAGCGTTCCTACGCGATGCGTCAGACGATCGCTGCCGCCGCGTTGGGACCGATCGTTCAATCCTTCGCCGCGGTCGCGCTGGCGGTCATCATCGCCGTCGCGTTGCGCGATTCGGCCGGCCGTGGTGCCACGGTCGGCAGTTTCGTTTCCTTCATCACCGCGACGCTGATGCTGCTGGCGCCGCTGAAGCGGCTGACGGATATCAACGCGCCGCTGCAACGCGGGCTGGCGGCGGCAGAGAGCGTGTTCTCGCTGATCGACCAGCCGCTCGAAGAAGACGCGGGCACCATCGATCTCGGCCGTGCCCGCGGCGAAGTGGCTTTCGATCACCTTGGCTTCTCCTATCCCGAGGCGCAGCGTCGTGCCCTCGACGACATCCACCTGACCATCCGGCCCGGCGAGACGGTGGCGCTGGTCGGCGCGTCGGGTAGCGGCAAGACCACCCTGGCCAATCTGCTGCCGCGCTTCCATCATGCGGATATGGGCCGTATCCTGGTCGATGGGTACGACATCGAACACCTGACGCTGAAGAGTCTGCGCGCCAATATCGCGCTGGTGAGCCAGGACGTGGTGCTGTTCAACGACACGGTGGCCGCCAACATCGCCTACGGCATACTTGCCAGCGTCAGCCGCGACGACGTGCTGGCGGCGGCGCGGACGGCGCATGCCACCGAATTCATCGAAGCCATGCCCGAGGGTTTCGATACCCTGATCGGCGAGAACGGCGTCAAGCTCTCAGGCGGCCAGCGTCAGCGTCTCGCCATCGCCCGCGCGGTGTTGAAGAATGCACCGATCCTGATCCTCGACGAAGCTACCTCGGCATTGGATACCGAGTCCGAGCGCCATGTCCAGGCGGCCCTTGAGGAGCTGATGAAAAACCGCACGACGCTGATCGTCGCCCACCGCCTGTCCACCATCGAGCATGCGGACCGCATTGTTGTGCTGGAGCACGGGCGCATCGTCGAGATCGGCAACCACGCCGAACTGCTGGCGAGGGAAGGCGCCTATGCCAACTTTTACCGCATGCAGCGTTCGGCGGAAGCGGAGCAAAACACGTGACCGGCCCGTTGCGCGTACTGCATACCGAGTCTTCGACCGGCTGGGGCGGGCAGGAAAACCGCACCCTCAACGAAATGCGCGCCATGCGCGAGCTTGGCCACGAAATGCTGGTCGCCTGCCAGCCCGGCGCGCGGCTCGGCGAACGAGCCGCGGAAGCGGGTTTCGAAGCGGTCCATGTGCCCATGCGCGGTGCCCTCGACCTGCCCGCAATTCTGGCCCTGCGCCGCTTGATGCGGCAGCGGCGCATCGACGTGGTGAACACCCATAGCGGCCGGGACACACAGCTCGCCGGCATGGCGGCGAAGAGCCTCGCCGTGTTCGGCGCGGCGCGACCGCGCATCGTGCGCACCCGTCATCTGGCGCTGCCGATTTCTTCCCGCTTCGGTTATGTGACCCTGCCCGACCATGTCGTCACCGTCAGCCGCTTTGTCGGCGACTACCTCGTGTCTGCCGGAGTGCCGGCCGAACGGATCACCGCGGTGCCGACCGGCATCGACCTCGCACCCTACCGCGATGCGCCACCGGGCACCCTGCGCGCGGAACTGGGTCTGCCCGCGGATGCGCAACTGGTCGGCACCGTCGCCATCCTGCGGCGCAAAAAGGGGCATGCCGAACTGCTCGAAGCCGTGCCCGAGGTACTCTCGCAGTTCCCCGATTGCCATTTCGTCTTCGCCGGCGACGGGCCGCAGCTGTCCAATCTACAGGTGCGCATCGCCGAGCTGGGTCTCGGCAATCGCGTGCATCTGCTCGGCCTGCGCCGCGACGTGATCAACGTGCTGCGCTCGCTCGATCTGTTCGTCCTGCCGACGCATCAGGAAGCGCTCGGTACAGCCTTCATTGAGGCCGCGGCGGCCGGCGTGCCGGCGATCGGCACGCGGGTAGACGGTGTGCCGGAAGCGATTGCCGACGGCGAAACCGGCGTGCTGGTGCCCGTCGGCGTCAGCCCGGCGATTGCCCATGCGATCACCTCGCTGCTGGCGGCGCCGACGCGGCGACTTGCCATGAGCGAAGCCGGTCGCGCCCGTGTTGCGGCCGGCTACTCGCGCGAGGTGATGGCGGCCCGGATGGCCGAGCTGTACCGCCGCCTGCTTGCTGCCTGAGCCGCACAGCCGATGCCTTCCGCCCGCGCCCTGCCGATCCTGATGTATCACCACGTCAGCCCGCAGCCCGGACTGGTGACGGTGTCGCCGCAAACCTTCCGCGATCAGATCGCCGGACTGGCGCGACGCGGCTACCGCAGCGCCGGCTGCGACGAGCTTGCCGCTTTTCTCGCCGGCACCCCGCTGCCGGAAAAGAGCGTGATGATCACCTTCGACGACGGCTACCTGGACAACTTCGTCCATGCCCATCCGGTGCTGCGGGAATTCGGCTTCACCGCCGTGCTGTTCCTGATCACCGGCCGCATCGGCGACGGCTTGCCGCGTCCCGCCGGCGCCACGCCGGACCACCGCACCTGCATGGCAAGCGTCAAGGCCGGTCGTGCCGACGAGGTGATGCTGCGCTGGTCGGAAGTCGAGGCAATGCGCGCCGCCGGTAGTTTCGAGTTCCACTCGCATACCCATACCCATGCCCGCTGGGATCGGGAGATCGCCGATCCGGCGGAACGCGACGCTCGCCTCGCCGCAGATTTAGAGCAATCCCGTACAACGCTGATTGCGCGCCTTGGTGCCGCGTCGGCGCATCTGTGCTGGCCGCAGGGCTATCACGATGCCGCGTATCGGCGCACGGCGCGGGCGGCTGGTTTCCGCTATCTCTATACGGTAGAGAAGGGCACCTGCGTTCCCACCACCGACCCGCAGCACATTCCCCGCGTGGTGACCAAAGAGCGCACCGGCAATTGGCTGCCCTCGCGCCTGTGGCTCTATCGTAGGCCGCTGCTGGCAGCCGCCTACGCAGCGATTTCCTGAGTGAGAGGCGTCTAGCATGCAGACACCGGAAGACAAGACTTGTGGTCGGGTTAAGGAAACGCTGATTAAGTACCCCACAGCTCAGTCGTTCCTTAAAAAACTTCCGCGGACGTTGTGTGCGTTTTCCCGGCAGGTATGGAATGCGACTCCGCGTGCGTGAATCCCTACTCCGCGGTGCGCTGCGGATCATCAAACGTCTGGACTGGCGCGATACGTCAGCCGCCGCCTTCGACCCGGCCGGCGTGTCCTCGATTCTGCTGATTTCCTCCACTGCGCTGGGGGACACGGTGATATCCACCGCGGCGATGAACGCAGTGCGCGCCCGCTACCCGGATGCGCGAATCGTTGCGCTGATCCACCGGGCTTATGTCAAGCTGTTTCGCAACCACCCGGCGCTGGACGATGTAGTCACCTACCGTGGCGGCTATCGGGGCTTCTTCGGCCTCGTGCGCATCCTGCGCTGGTACCGCTTCGATCTGGCGCTGATTCTCCACGGCAACGAGCCTCAGGCGACGCCGCTGGCCTACCTTTCCGGCGCACGCTTCATCTTCAAACTGCCCAATGCCAACAATTTCCGTTTCCTGCTCGCGAATGCAGAACCCATCGTTGGGCGGGCTGTCTTTCGTCACGGCATGGAGCACCGCTTGGCAACTGCCCGATTGGCAGGCGCATTGACCGATGGCGCGCGCATGAGCCTGCCGCGCATGCCTGCGATGGAGCGGTACGTCGCCGAATGGCTGGGTAAAGGTGGGGCAACGCCGGGTGGGGCAATGCCGCGAATCGGTTTCCAGTCCGGCGCATCGAGTCGGGCGCGGATGTGGCCGGAGGAATATTTCGCCGATCTCGCCCGACGTGTAAGCCTTCGCCATCCGGGGGCGGTATTCGTGCTCCTCGGTTCTCCCGACGAGGCCGAGCGCTGCCGTCATATCGCCGGATTGATCGGCGCGTCGGCGCGGGTGGCTGCCGGGACACTGCCGATCGAGGCCCTGCCGTCGCTGGTGGCCGCCCTCGATCTGGTGGTCAGTGGCGATACCGGCACGCTGCATGTGGCTGTGGCGATGGATGTGCCGACGGTGGGGTTGTTCGCCGTGTCGGACCCGGCCGTGTCGGGCGCGGCCTACGATCCGGAACGCCACACGGCCATCCACCGCCCCTACGAACGCAAGGTCACCACCAAATCCCAGGATCAGGAAGGCATGTGCCGGATCGACGTAGACACTGTGGAGCGGGTCGTGCTAGCCCGCCTTGCCGCCGGAGCAGGCGCGTGAAAAGGATCCTCGTCCTCGACACCGGCCATGAATGGGGTGGCGGCACCAACAGCCTGATCGAGCTGTTGAAGCGACTTGATCGCACGCGCTTCGAGGTGACCGCCTGCTTCTACGCCAACTATGCCCGCGGCGATTCGACACTGGAACTGGAGTTGGCGGCCATCGGCATTCCCTTGAGACGGCTGCCGGTGCGGCGCCAGCCGCGATGGGCCAAATTGGCCAAGGAAGTGTTGCGGGGCCTGCTGGCCTGGCATCGGCCCTGGCGCAACGGCGCGGTCTTCGCCGTCGAGATGGCGTGGCGCATCCGGCCGCGGGCGCGGCAACTGGCCATATGGTTACGCGAAGGCGGCTACGATCTGCTGTACATGAACAATCAGCCGTCATCCAATCTAGAGGGCTACTTGGCGGCGGAAGCTGCGGGTGTCCATGCAGTCCAGCACTGCCGCATCGAGCCGAAGATCAATGCCTTCGAGCGCGCCGTGGTGAATCGCGTCGCCCGCAGAATCGTCTGTGTCTCCCACGGTGTCCAGGATGCCCTGCATGCCCAGGGCGTAAATTCTGAGCTGACGTGCGTGATCCACAATGCCATCGACGGATCGATCGCCCCGCCAGAACCCGTTGCGTTACCTTGGGGCGAAGGCATTGTGATCGGTGCGGTGGGTTCGTTGATCAAGCGCAAGTCCTTCAACCAACTGATCGAGTGCCTGCCCGCGCTGGGCGAAAACTATCGGTTGCTGATCGTCGGCGAGGGACCCGAATTCCAGGCGCTGACAGCGTTGACGCAGCGTCTCGGAGTGGCTGGCCGCGTCCTATTTGCCGGCTTCCAGAAGGTGCCGCTGCCGTGGATTGCGGCGATGGACATCTTTGCGCTGCCGTCGAAGCAGGAAGGTCTGCCGCGCGTGGTGCTGGAAGCGATGCTGCTCGGCAAGCCGGTGGTGGCGTCCGATATCGTCGGCACGCGCGAGTTGGTGGTGGACGGAGAAACCGGTTTCCTTCATGCCTGGGGTGCCAGAGAAACACTGGAGGACAGGCTGCGCGTGCTGGGTGGCGATTCGGCGGCACGTCGGCGCATGGGCGAAGCGGGGCGGCGGCGCGTGCTCGACCGGTTCGGCATTGGGCATTACGTCGCTGCCGTTTCCAGTGTCCTGGAGGCCGGGTGATTCCAGGCAAAGGCAAATTGAACGCTCCCCATGCTCTGCGTTGGGACGGGGCTATGGACGGTTCGCCGCGTGAAGCTTTTTCCCGGCCATGATTCATTTATTGATCTCCTGGTTGCTGCGTCCACTGCTGCAAAGGCTGGCCGGCCATGCGCCGAACCCGCCGCAACACGTGCTGGTGATCCAGATGGCGAAGATCGGCGACTTGATCTGTTCGACCGCGGTGTTCCGCGAACTCAAGCGCCGCTATCCCGATGCGCAAGTGCACGTAATGGCGAACCCGATCAATGCGCCGTTGCTGCGCGCGAATCCGCATGTGGATGCGGTGATCGAAGCCGATGCGCGCCACTTCGGCGGCGGCATCGGCAAGGCGCTGCTGGCACGGCGCATGAGAGAAGGGGGCTATGACACGGTGATCTGTCTCAACGCCGGCGCGGCCTATGCAACAGCGGCGCTGTGGGCCGGCATTCCGCGCCGGCTGGCCGTGCTGTCGAATTACGGCGGTACGTCGCATCGCCTGGCGGCGCGTCTGTGGACCGATGTGGAGCCCCATCGCCCGACGCGCTTGATCCAGGAAACCTATCGGGCGCTGTTGGCGCGGTTGGACGTGGACGGCAGCAGCGCCAAGGAGGTCCATGCCGCGCCTGGCGCAGCAGAGCGGGTCGATGCCGTGCTCGCTGCGGCGACGGGGCCGCTGGTGGGCATCGCGGTCAGCAGCGGCAACCGGTTGAAGGCATTGGGCGTAGAAAAAATCGTCGCCGTGGCGCGGCGACTGATCGAACGCTGCCCTACCGCGACGCTGGTGCTGATCGGCGGCCCCGAAGATGTGCGCGAGGCGCGTGAAATTGTCGCCGCCCTGCCGCACGGGCGGGTGCTGGACAGTTGCGGCCGCCTCGGACTTGCTGACCTTCCGGCCTTGCTGGTGCGGATGGCTGTATTCCTCGGCGTCGATTCGGGGCTCACTTACATGGCGGACGCGCTGGAAGTACCCATCGTCTCCGTTGCTGGACCGGTGGATATGGTCGAAACGCGCCCCGTCGGCGAGCACGTCGCCATCCTGCAACGCGAGGATCTGCCATGCGCTCCCTGTTCGCACACCTTCCGCGCGCCGTATACTTGCCGAATGGGTACGCGGGAGTGCATCGTCGGCATCGACGTGCCGCGAATCGTCGCAGCCGTGATGCGCTTCCTTCCCGCGGATTCGAGGAATGGAGATACTCCGCGTGCTTCGTGAACGTCCAACATGATCAGATCCGAATTCAGCCGCCGCTCATAAATACCCCGTACAGATCCTTTCGTATCGCCAACGCTGGCCGAGGCCTGACGATCCGAACTGCGTGAACCCTCAGAATGCCGCCAACTGTGCACCGCCCATTTCCCCTTCTCCCCATCCTTCTTTGCGCTGCCCTGCTATTTGTCTGGCCTCTGCCGGGGACCATCGCCCTGCGTTATCTGTTGATATCGCTGGCGGGCATCGCCGTTTTTGCCTCGTTCCGCACAAAAGGGAGGGGGTTGCGCCGCCAGGAGCCGCTGGCGGCAGTTCTGGTTGGGCTGTCGTTGTGGTTCCTGTTCCAGGCCCTGGCAATTTCTGCGGAGACGTCGTGGGCCTTAGACGAACTGCGTGGCCAGTGGGTGCCGGCTGTGGCTGCCTGTGCCATCGGCATTTTTCTGGCCGTCGGCGTCGGCAGGCAAGGGCAACCTAAAGCTCTTGCCATGCTCGCCGCGCCACTGTTGCTGCTGGTCGTGCTCGGCATCGGCCAATCCGTTTGGCATCTAGTTCGCTACCATCAACTGCTGCGCATGGAAGTGCCGCTGACGGGTGGACACCTTGAAATGAGTGTCGTGATCAACGCGCTTCTGTCAGTCGCAATAGCCGACCTCCTCTGTCGCGCCGCCAGCGGGATTAGGCTATTGCCTGTGACCACCCCGATCGTATTGTTCGCCATCGGCTGTGCGCTTGCGGAGGGATATATCGCGAATGCTCGCAACGGCATTATCGGTACGGCCTTTCTGGCAACAATGGCTGTTTTTCTGGCGCTGCGGGAACCGAAGCTGAGGCAGATGCTGCGGTCCCGATGGCGGATCGCCTTGGTGACGGTGACGGCTTTCGTAGCTATTGGAGCCGCGATACTGGCGAGGGATGCGCGCTGGGATTTCCTCGATACCGTTCCAGTGGCTTGGGACATTCGGAACAATACGGCTTGGCTCGCAGAGAACCGTCCCGTGCCACGTCTACCGGACGGTCAGCCAGTGGAAATATCGGCCTATATCCGCGTCGCCTTCATCCGTGCCGGTCTGGAATTGATTGCCGAACATCCGTTCGGCGTTGGCTATGGGCGCAATGCCTTTGGCCATGCGCTGGTTCAGGCCTATCCCGATTCCAATGTCGGTCACGCACACAGCGGTTGGATTGACCTGGGCATCGCTACTGGCTTGCCTGGGCTTCTGTTGTGGTCGCTTTTTATGACCATCCTGGTGCGAATGGGTTGGGTCGGTTGGCGTGACCGCCGCGATGGATTCGCCCTTGCGCTGCTGCTGCTTACGACCGAATATTCGTTACGCATGGCGCTCGATAGTGTGAACCGCGACCACATGCTTCAGACTTTCCTGTTTCTCGTCGGATTCTTGAGTGTGAGGGAGGCGAAAAACGATGAGCGGACAGGAGATGTCGTTGTTCGACGACGCACCTGCGATGTCGCGTGATAGTCTGGTTTCGACGATGAAATGTCCTAACGCTTGGAACTGACGAGCCACTATGGGTATGCGCTTCAGGAAACTCCGCAATTCGCTGATCAAACGGTATCGTCATTTGCGCTGCAAATTGTCAGGAGGGCGCCGTATCCTGATACTTGGGGACTCTCATGCCGGGGTATTCGAATACATCTTCGATAACGGACTGCTTCTTCCGCATGTGATCAATTGCGAAATAGTAGGCGGAGCAACGGCCTACGGGCTCAATAACGAGGCGTCCTCAACGGGGGCCTTCCGAAAATTTCAAGAGGGATTTCACCGCTTCGAACACTACGATGTGATTGTTGTCATGTTGGGCGAAGTTGATTGCAGTTCGGCTCTCTGGCTCAAGGCGACGAAGGAGAATCGGCCTGCCGGCGAATACCTGTCCCATTCCATGCAGGGAGTGCGACGTCTTGTCGACTGGATTCGGAGACAGGAAGGCAAGCGAAAGCTGGTCCTTGCCGGCTCGATTCTGCCGACCGTGAAGGACTCGCAGCTCGATAATCAGGCGCTTGAGGCTCGCCGCAAGATCCGGGTTGGACAGAGAGCGCGTACCGACCTTGTGCTTCGATTTAACGAAGAATTACGGAACCTGGCTGCAACGCTGGACGTTTCCTATATGGATATTACTGCGCCAACCCTCGACCCCGAGACGGGCCTGGTTATTGACGACGTTCTCGTTCAAGGGCGGGTCGATCATCATCACTCGCAATCGGAGACCGCGGCCTACTGGGTGTCTGAGTTGCGTCGAGTATTGGCTGATTGTGCGGAATTTCAAGCGCACAGATAGAAATGAGTCCATTCGACAAACATGGACAGGCATATTCTGCGATGCAGGAGAACATTCTTATCGTCCGCCGCGATAACATCGGCGACCTTGTATGTACAACGCCGCTGATAGCCGCTCTGCGTAGCGCATTTCCAAAAGCGCATCTGGCCGCATTGGTGAATTCCTACAACGTCGCGGTGCTCACCGGCAATCCGCATCTCGACGCGGTCTATGCCTACGACAAGGCCAAGCACAAGCCCGGCGAATCGCGGCTGCGGCTCTACTGGCAGCGCTGGAAACTGTTGCGCCATCTGCGCCGCCAGCGTTTCGAGTGGGCCATCGTCGGCGGCGGCGAGCCGCGGCAAGGTGTGCGTCTGGCGCGCATGGCCGGCGCGAAACATGTGGCGGCCTTTGTCGCGGAGGGGAAGTCGATCGAGGGTGTCGACTTCCCCGTGTCGCTCGATAACGTGCCGCGGCACGAAGTGGTCGACACCCTGCGCCTGTTGCAGCCTCTGGGGGTACCGGCCGACCCGCCGCCGCTCTCGCTGCGCGCTGACGTCGCGGTTGTCGGGCAGATCGAGGGCACGTTGCCTCCCGGCTGGGGTGGGCGGCCGCTAAAAATCGCCGTGCATATCAGTGCGCGTAAGATTTCGCAGCGCTGGCCGGAACAACGTTTCGCCGAATTGATCCGCTACCTACAGGCCCGCGGCGCTGCCGTGATGCTGCTCTGGGCGCCGGGCTCGGCCAGCGACCCGGCCCATCCGGGCGATGACGAAAAGGCCGCGGCGATCCTCGCCCGCCTCGGCGAGACGGATGCGCTGGCCGCGGTGGCGACCACCACGCTGCCGCAACTGATCGCGGCGTTATCCCTGGTCGATGGCGCGATCTGCGCCGACGGCGGGGCGATGCATCTGGCGGCAGGGCTTGGCAAACCGATCGTTGCGCTCTTTGGCGGTTCCGACGCGCGCCGCTGGCATCCTTGGGGCGTGGCGCATCGCGTGTTGCAGGCGCCCAGCCGCGAGGTGGTCGACGTGACCCTTGAGGAGGTGATGGCCGCAGTGAGTGAGCTATTTCCGCCGCTCAACCGGTAATTTCGGCGGCCGCATTCAGTGCGCCTGGTCCCAGTTGTTTCCTGAGCCCACCTCCACCAGCAGCGGTACTGCCAGTTTTGCCACGCTGCCCATCAGCTTCGGCAGGGCGCTGCGGACTTCGCTCAGCTCGGCTTCCGGCACTTCCAGCACCAGTTCGTCGTGCACCTGGAGGATCAGTTTCGTTTCTGCGTGCTGCTCGTCGAGCCAGCACTGCACGGCGATCATCGACAGCTTGATCAGGTCGGCGGCGGTGCCCTGCATCGGCGCGTTGATGGCGGCGCGCTCGGCGCCCTGGCGGCGGCCGGCGTTGCTCGACTTGATTTCGGGCAGCCAGAGGCGACGGCCGAAGACGGTTTCCACATAGCCCTTGTCGCGCGCCTGTTGCCGGGTTTCCTCCATGTAACGGGCGACGCCGGGATAGCGGGCGAAGTAACGTTCCATGTAGGCGGCCGCGGCGCTGCGTTCGAGGCCGAGTTCGCGGGCCAAGCCGAAGGCGCTCATGCCGTAGATCAGGCCGAAGTTGATCACCTTGGCGGCGCGGCGCTGGTCGGGGCCGACTTCGAGCGGGGTGATGCCGAAGATCTCCGCCGCCGTGGCGCGGTGCACGTCCTCGCCCTGGGCGAAGGCCTGCAACAGGCGCTCGTCGTTGGAGAGGTGGGCCATGATGCGCAACTCGATCTGCGAGTAATCGGCAGAGACCAGCACATGCCCCGCCGGCGCGATGAAGGCGGAGCGGATGCGGCGGCCTTCGGCGGTGCGGATCGGGATGTTCTGCAGGTTGGGGTCGCTCGACGCCAGCCGGCCGGTGACCGCGACGGCCTGCGAGAAGCTGGTGTGAACCCGGCCGGTCGCCGGGTTCACCATCCGCGGCAGCTTGTCGGTGTAGGTGCCCTTGAGCTTGGCCAGGCTGCGGTGCTCCAGCAGCAGCTTGGGCAGGGGGTAGTTGTCGGCGAGCTGGGCCAGCACTTCTTCATCGGTGGAGGGGCCACCCGACGGTGTTTTTTTCACCACCGGCAGGCCCTGCTTTTCGAACAGGATTTCGGCGAGCTGCTTCGGCGATGCCAGGTTGAAGGGCTGGCCGGCGAGGACGTGGGCTTCCTGTTCCAGTTGCATCAGGCGTCGACCGAGCTCGTCGCTCTGCGCGGCGAGGGCGAAGACATCGATCAGCACGCCGTTGCGTTCCATGCGGTAGAGCACCTCGGCGGAGGGCAGTTCGATGTCGCGGTAGAGCGCGTCGAGCTTTTGCTCTGCGGCCAGTTGCGGTGCGAAATGGCGGTGCACGCGCAGGGTGATGTCGGCATCCTCGGCGGCGTATTCGGCGGCCTGTTCGAGCGCCACTTGGGCGAAGGAAATGCGCGCGGCGCCCTTGCCGGTGATGGCGTCGTAGGAGATGGTGGACAGGCCGAGATGGCGCGAGGCGAGGGAGCCCAGATCGTGGGATTTGTCGCTCTCCAGCACATACGATTCGAGCAGGGTGTCCTCGGCGATGCCGCGCAGCTCGATGCCCTGGTTGGCGAAGATGTGGCGGTCGTACTTGAGGTGCTGGCCGAGCTTTTTGTGCTGCGCCGATTCGAGCCAGGGCTTGAGTTTTGCGAGCGTCTCGCCGAGCGGCAATTGATCCGGCGCGCCAGCGTACGTGTGGCCCAGCGGCAGGTAGGCGGCGTCGATTTTGTCGTCACGTGCGATGGCGAAGGAAATGCCCACCAGCTGCGCCTGCATCGGATCGAGGGCAGTGGTCTCGGTGTCGAGGGAAGTCAGTTCCGCATTGCCGATTTTCTCCAGCCAGCGCTCCAGGTCGGCCCAGGTAAGCAGGGTTTCGTAGTTCTCGCGCACATGCTCCACCAGCGCAGCCGCTGGAGCCGCCGGCACGAAGGCGGCCGGGCTGCCCGTCTTTGCGGCGGGTACGGCGTTCATGCCGCCGTTCTGGACTTCCTTCAGCCAGGTCTTGAACTCCAGGCGGGCGAACAGTTCCGCCAGTTGGGCGTTGTCGTGCGGCTGCGGCAGCAGGTCGGCCGGCTTCTGCGGCAGGTCGAGGTCGCAGGCGACGGTGACCAGCTTGCGTCCGAGGGGCAGAAAGTCGAGGTGGCGGCGCAGGTTGTCGCCGACGGCGCCCTTGATCTCCGCCGCATGCTCGACGATGGCGTCGAGGGAACCGTACTGGGTCAGCCATTTCACCGCGGTCTTGGGGCCGACCTTGTCCACGCCGGGCACGTTGTCCACCGTGTCGCCGACCAGCGCCAGATAGTCGACGATACGGTCAGGCGGCACGCCGAACTTGGCCAGCACGCCGGCTTCGTCGAGCATCTCGTTGCTCATCGTATTCACCAGCCGCACATGGGCGTTGACCAGCTGGGCCAGGTCCTTGTCGCCGGTGGAGACGATGCACTCCATCTGCTGCGCCGATGCTTGGCGCGTGAGCGTGCCGATCACGTCGTCGGCTTCGACGCCTTCGATCATCAGGATCGGCCAGCCGAGGGCGCGCACGCAGGCATGCAGCGGTTCGATCTGCGCCGCCAAGTCCTCGGGCATCGGCGGCCGCTGGGCCTTGTAGTGCGGATACCAGTCGTCGCGGAAGGTTTTGCCCTTGGCGTCGAACACCACGGCGCGGTACTCCGCGCTATGATCGGCCTCAAGGCGGCGCAGCATGTTGATCACGCCATACACCGCGCCGGTCGGCTCGCCAGAGCGGTTGCGCAGATCGGGCATGGCATGAAAAGCGCGATAGAGATACGACGAACCGTCGACAAGAAGAAGCTTTGACATGGGGGAAGCGATGAACGCGAAAGACAAGTTGCCGAAGGCGGCCGACGCATGGTCGGAGACGCCGGGTGCCTCGGCCCGCGAGGCCTGGCGGATGTTCGGCATTATGGCAGAGTTCGTTGCCGCCACTGAGCGTCTGGCCAACGTGAGGCCGGCGGTGTCGATCTTCGGCAGCGCCCGCGTTGAGCCGGGTTCCGATTATTACGCGCTGACCGAAAAGATCGCCAAGCTGCTTTCCGATGCCGGCTTCTCGGTGATCTCGGGCGGCGGTCCCGGGATTATGGAGGCGGCCAACAAGGGTGCCTTCGAAGGCAAAAGCGTCAGCGTCGGGCTCAACATCCAGTTGCCGATGGAGCAGAAGGCGAACCCCTATCAGGACATTTCGCAGACCTTCCATCACTTTTTTGCGCGCAAGTACATGTTCGTCAAGCTTGCCAGCGCCTATGTGGTGATGCCCGGAGGGTTCGGCACCCTCGACGAGCTGCTCGAAGCGTTGACCTTGATCCAGACTGGAAAGACCCCGCGCATGCCGATGATCCTGGTCGGCAGCAAGTTCTGGGGCGGTCTGGTCGATTGGTTCCGTGACCGGCTGGTGGTGGAAAAAATGATCCACCCGGAAGATGTGGATCTGCTCCAGGTGATCGACGAGCCGGAAGCGGTGGTCGAGGCGATCTTCAAATACTACGAAACCCGAGGTTTCGCGCGGCCCGCCGCCGAGCACGAACTGCTGCTCAATCTGTGATGCCTGATAAAATCGCCGCATCCCGACGAAAGGACTCCCCATGCGCCGCCTGACCCTGTTGTCTGCGTTTGTCATTGCTGCCGCGGCCCATGCCGAAAAGCCGGCGGATCTTCAACCCCTGCCCGACATTCCGCCGCCACCGCTTTCCGTTGCATCCGATGCGGACCTCGAACCCCAGGTCACCATCACCAAGCGCGGCGAGGACAAGGTCGAGGAATACCGCGTCAATGGCAAGCTCTACATGCTCAAGGTGACGCCGCCGCACGGCGTTCCCTACTATCTGGTGGACGATAAAGGCGACGGCGTGATGACCCGCCGCGACACCATCGGAGCCGACGTCAAGCCGCCGATGTGGGTGATCTACCGCTTCTGATGAGTGAGCTTTTCCATCAGCCTGGCGCTGCGCCGGTCGTCCATACGGTTGCTGCTGAGCGCGCGATGCCTTGGCTGGCTGCCGGCTGGCGCCTATTTCTCGCCGCGCCGGCGATCTGGGTGGCGGTCAGCATCGTCCTGCTGCTGATTCACGGCCTGCTCGGCCTGGTGCCGGTGCTCGGCGGTCTGGCGTCGCTGGTGCTGATGCCGGTTCTCGCCGGCGGCCTGATGGCCGGCTGCGCCGCCGTCGATCGCGGCGAAGGGCTGCGCTTCGATTGTCTGCTCGTCGGTTTTCGCGACAACACGCGCGCTCTGGTGACGCTGGGGCTGCTACAGCTCGCCGGGTTTGGCGCCGTCGGCCTGCTGGTGTTCGCCATCGGCGGCGGCGCGATGATGGGATCGATGATGGGCCACGGCGTCGGCGGCGGCTTGGGCGCGACCATCGCGCTCGGCGGCCTGCTGTTCGCTTCGTTGTTGGCCATGCTGCTGCTGGTGCCGCTGACCATGGCGATCTGGTTTGCACCGGCACTGGTGATGCTTTCCGGCATGGCGCCGCTGGCGGCAATGAAAGCCAGTCTCGACGGCTGCATGAGAAATTGGCTGCCCTTTCTGGTCTATGGCATCGTGCTCTTCGTCCTCTGCATCCTCGCCATCCTCCCTGCCGGTCTAGGCCTGCTGGTTCTGGTGCCGGTGCTGACGGCATCGATTTACGTGTCCTACCGCGAGATATATTTCTAGACGCTATGCAGGCCCGTCGTTTGCCCGCCCGCGAGGGCCTGGCCTGGCTCAAGTCAGGATTCCGCCTCTACTGCGCCAATCCGCCGCTGTTGAGCTTCCTCACCCTGTCCTACCTGATGGCGGTGTTGCTCGCCAACCTGATTCCGGTGATCGGGCCTTTCCTCCTGCCGTTGCTGCTGCCGACACTCACCATCATGGTGGCCAATGGCTGTCGTGCCATCGATGCCGGTCCGCTGAAGGGGTCGCTATGGCCGCCGCTGCTGGATGGGGTGAAGGACCGGCGTATCGCCTTGCTGCATCTCGGCGGGCTCAATCTATGCGCTTCGCTGGTCGTCCTGCTGCTTAGCTACCTGATCGGCGACGGTGCGATGGACCTGAGCAGCGCCGATGAGAGCGAAATCGCCTGGATGCTGCTGCGGCTGATGGCCCTGGCCTCGCCTTTGCTGCTGGCATTCTGGTTCGCGCCTCTGCTGGTGGTGTGGGCCAGAGTGCCGGCGCTTAAGGCGGTGTTTTTCAGCTTCTTCGCCAGTCTGCAAAACTGGCGCGCTTTCCTGGTCTATGGCGCTGCCGTGTTGGCGTTCGGCGTGCTTGTGCCGGGGTTGGTGATCGTCGTGGCGGGCATGATTTTGCCGGCCTTCGGCAGTGCGCTGGCTTTCCTGTTGCGCATGGCCTTGCTGCTGGTGTTGGCACCGACCTTGATGGCCAGCGTTTACTTGAGCTATCGGGACGTGTTCGTCGGTGAATGAGCTGCCGCCGCTGGGGTTGTTGGGCGGCACCTTCGATCCGGTGCATTTCGGCCACCTGCGCCTCGCCGAGGAGGCGCTCGACCGGCTCGGCCTGGCCGGCGTCAGGCTGATTCCTGCCGGTGTGCCGCCCCACCGCGAGCGGCCGCATGCGGCGGCGGCGCAGCGCCTCGCCATGGCACAAGCCGCTGCGGCAGACAATCCGCGGCTGGAGGTCGACGCCGCCGAGGCGGTTTCCGCCGATCCCAGCTATACCGTCCCGACGCTCGAACGCGTGCGTCGCGAGATCGGTCCGCAGCGGTCGCTGGTGCTGCTGCTAGGCGCCGATGCGTTTCTCGGCTTGACCGCCTGGCATCGCTGGCGCGAGCTGTTCGAACTGGCCCACCTTGCCGTTGCAACGCGGCCAGGCCACGTACTGGATGCGGATGCGATGGAATCCGGTCTGGCGGTTCAGTTCGCCGTCCGCGTTCGCCACGATGTCCTGGCGCTGCGCGAAACGCCCGCTGGCTGTATCGTGCCTTTCGGCATCACCGCACTGGATATCTCGGCCACCGCCATCCGGGCCGCCTTGCACGGCGGCGCCAGCGCCCGCTATTTGCTGCCGGCGGCCGTTCTCGACTATATTTCCCGCAACCGACTCTACGCCCCCGACTGATGGACATCCGCAAGCTGCAAAAAATTGTTGTTTCCGCCCTGGAAGACGTCAAGGGCACCGATATCGAAGTTTTCAACACCACCAAGCTGACCTCGCTGTTCGATCGGGTGGTCATTGCCACAGGCAGTTCCAACCGTCAGGTGAAGGCGCTGGCCCGCAGCGTTCATGACAAAGTCAAGGAGGCCGGCGGCGCAGTGGTCGGTGTAGAGGGTGAGGAGTCCGGCGAATGGGTGCTGGTCGACCTCGGCGACATCGTGGTGCACGTGATGCAGCCGACGGTACGCGCCTACTACAACCTCGAAGAACTCTGGTCGGCACGGCCGCCGAAGGCGCCCAAGCCGAGCAGCGACAAGGAGTGAGGCTGCTGATCGCGGCGGTAGGCACGCGCATGCCCGGCTGGGTCGATGAGGGTTACGCCGAATTTGCCAAGCGCATGCCGCGCGAATTGCCGCTCGAACTGTTCGAAGTCAAGGCCGAGCCGCGTGCCGAAGGCAAGACCCCGGCGGCAATGATGGCGGCGGAGGCCGTACGCCTGCGCGCCGCGTTGCCGCCGCGGTGCCGCAGCGTCGTGCTTGACGAGCGCGGCACGGAGCTGACGACGCGGGGTCTGGCTGAGCGCTTGCAGAAATGGATGGCCGAGGGCTGCGACGTGGCCTTTCTCGTCGGCGGGCCGGACGGCCTCGATCCGCAGCTCAAAGACGCCGCCGCCGAGCGCCTGCGCCTTTCCGGGCTGACGCTGCCGCACGCACTGGTGCGGGTGGTGCTCGCCGAGGCGCTGTATCGAGCCGCCAGCGTAATTCGAGGCCACCCCTATCATCGAGAATAGGTGATAGCTTCAAACCCGAAGCTTGATCCAAGTCCTGAAACGCCAAACCGGAGCCGTGAATTTGGAATCCCGCATCTACTTGGCATCCCGCAGCCCGCGGCGGCGCGAATTGTTGAATCAGATCGGCGTGCGCTTCGATCTGCTGTTGTTTCGCGCTGGCGCCCGCTCCGATGCACAAATCGACGAGACGCCGCTGCCTGGCGAGTCGGCCGACGACTACGTGGTGCGGGTGGCGCGTGCCAAGGCCTCCCACGGCGCCAGCCTTTTGCTCGTGCGGCATCTGCCCCAGCGGCCGGTGCTGTCGGCCGACACCACGCTGGATCTCGACGGCGAGATCATCGGCAAGCCGGAAGACGAAGCCCACGCCCGCGAAATTCTGCGCCGCCTTTCCGGCGCCACGCACCGGGTGTTGACGGCCGTGGCGGTGGCAGACGGCGGCCAGCTGCTGCACGACGTCAGCATCAGCGAGGTACGTTTCCGCGTGCTCGACGATGCCGAAATCCGCCGTTATGTTTCTAGCGGCGAGCCGATGGACAAGGCCGGCGCTTACGGTATCCAGGGCCGCGCCGCGATGTTCGTTGCCGAGATCCGCGGTTCGCATTCCGGCATCGTCGGTCTGCCGCTGTGCGAAACCACGCAGTTGCTGAGGCGTTTCAACTATTCGTTATGAACGAATCCTTTCTGGTTAACTTCACGCCACAGGAAACCCGCGTCGCACTGATGCAGTTGGGGGTGGTGCAGGAACTGCATATCGAGCGCACCGGCAGCCGCGGCATCGTCGGCAACATCTACCTCGGCAAGGTGGCTCGGGTGCTGCCGGGTATGCAGTCGGCCTTCGTCAATGTCGGCCTCGAACGCACCGCCTTTCTCCATGTCGCCGACATTCGCGATGCGCAGAACGGCGAACACGATACGCGGCCGATCGAGCGCATCCTCAGCGAAGGCCAGCAGTTGTTGGTACAGGCGTTGAAGGATCCGATCGGCACCAAGGGTGCCCGCCTGTCCACCCAGGTTTCCATCGCCGGACGGCTGCTGGTGTTTCTTCCCTACGATCGCCACATCGGAATTTCCCAACGCATCGGCGACGATGCCGCACGGGAGCGTTTGCGTCAGCGTCTGATCGCACTGAAGGCGCTCGATGGCGGCGGCGGATTCATCGTCCGGACGGTTGCCGAGGAGGCTTCCGACGAGGCCCTGGCGGCCGATATCGCCTACTTGCGGCGGCTTTGGGGCGAAATCCGCCACCGTGCACAGACGGCGCCGCCGGCCTCGCTGCTGCACGAAGACCTGACGCTGGGGCAGCGCGTGCTGCGCGATCTGGTGACTCCGGAAACCACCGGCATTCTGGTGGACTCGCGGGAGAACTTCCAGAAACTGTCGGCCTTCGCCCAGGAGTACATGCCCCAGGTGGCGCCTTTGATCGAGCACTACGTCGGCGAACGTCCGCTGTTCGACCTGCACGGCGTCGAGGATGAAATCGAAAAGGCGCTGGCCCGCCGGGTCGAGCTGAAGTCGGGCGGTTACCTGATCATCGACCAGACCGAGGCGATGACCACCATCGACGTCAACACCGGCGGCTACGTCGGGGTACGCAATTTCGACGATACGGTATTCAAGACCAACCTGGAAGCGGCGCAGACCATCGCCCGCCAGCTGCGCTTGCGCAACTTGGGTGGCATCATCATCGTCGATTTCATCGACATGGATTCGGCTGAGCATCGCGCCGCCGTACTCGACGAGCTGAATCGGGCGCTGGCGCGTGACCATACGCGGCTTTCGGTCAATGGCTTCACGGCGCTCGGTCTGGTCGAAATGACCCGCAAGCGCACCCGCGAATCGCTCGCCCACGTCCTCTGTGAGCCCTGCCCGACGTGCGACGGCCGTGGCGAGGTGAAGACTGCGCAGACCATGTGCTATCAGATCCTGCGCGAACTGCTGCGCGAGGCGCGCCAGTTCAACGCCCGCGAACTGCGCCTGCTGGCTTCGCCGCTGGTGGTCGACCTGTTCCTTGAAGAAGAGTCCCAGTCGCTGGCGATGCTCTCGGACTTCATCGGCAAGCCGATCTCCCTCCATGCCGAGTCCAGCTATACCCAGGAACAGTTCGATATCGTCCTTCTGTAAGGGCGGGCGCCTCTCTTGGCGATAGTGGGGAAACCCCTAGGGAAAGCCTCTAGCCCATTGTCTTGACGTCGATTAGGGAATAAAGTTAGTTCAGTCAAATTGGGTTCAGTTTATGGGAGAGGGGTTTTTATGAAGATTCGACCCATCGCAGCGGTTGCGGCGGCGCTTTTTTTTCATGGTGCAGCGCAGGCGGCCGACGAGCAGTTCGATATTTCCGGTTTTGATGTACAAGGCAACACCATCCTGTCGAAGGAGGCCGTGGAGGCGGCAGTGACGCCTTTCACCGGCAAGCAGCGCGTCTATGGCGACATCCAGAAGGCGCTGGAGGCCCTGGAGAATGCCTATCGCGTGGCTGGCTACAACACCGTGCAGGTGTTCGTGCCCGAACAGGAGCTCACGGGCGGCACGGTGAAGTTCAACGTCACCGAGGCGGTGATCGGCAAGGTGGCCATTTCCGGCAACGAAAGGTTCTCCACCGAAAACGTTCGCGCCTCCCTGCCGCAGCTCAAGGAAGGCAAGGCGCCTAACGCCAGCGCCCTGTCGGAAAATATCCAGCTCATCAACGATAACCCCGCCAAGCAGGTCGAGGTGACGTTGGGGGTCGGCGAACAGGAAGGCACGGTGGACGCCAAGGTCAAGGTGGCCGAGCAGAAACCGCAACGCATCTTCGTGACCGCAGACGATACCGGCAGCAAGGCGACTGGCCATATCCGCACCGGCATCGCTTACCAGAACGCCAATCTGCTGGGCGGCGATGAGACCCTCACCCTGGCATACACGACGTCCCCCGATGCACCTAGCGGAGTGGAGGTGGATATTTACAGCCTGGCGTTCCGTATGCCCTTCTACAACCTGGGCGACAGCCTGGACATCATTTACGGCGATTCCAACGTAAATACGCCGATCTCCCAGGCCACATCGTTCAACATGACCGGCAAGGGGCGCGTACTCGCCATTCGCTGGAACCACTATTTCGCCCGGCAGGGCGAATATTCGTCGAAGCTGGTGTTCGGCTACGACTACAAATATTTCAATACGACCAGTTCGAGCTTCCCGCCGGGATCTATTGGCGCGTTTACGCCGCATACGACGCGGCCCATCAGTGCCACTTATCAAGGGCAGTGGCTGGGTGCCGGTTATGCGGCGGATGTCAATGTCGGTCTTTCGTACAACCTGCCGATGGGCGGCAACTGGGCGTTCGGCAATAAGGCCGACCATTACAGCTTCATCGCCGGCCGCAGCGCCGACAACGATTTCCTCATCCTGCGCTACGGCGGTAGTTATGCGATGCCCTTTGCCGGTTGGCAACTGCGCGGCGTGCTGAATGGGCAGGCGACCGACAAGGGTTTGGTAGCCGGCGAACAGATCGGCCTGGCCGGGGCGTCTACGGTACGCGGCTTCAACGAGCGCGCGGTGGCCGCCGACAGCGGCATCGTGGTGAACCTGGAAGCCTATACGCCCGAATTGCAGTCCTGGTTGTCCCTGCCCGGCAATTTGCGCGGCTTGGTTTTCTACGATGCGGCCAGCGGCTCCAACAATGGGGCTATTGCCGCGTCCTCCAAGATGAGTGTGGCTTCTTGGGGCCTGGGTCTGCGCTATGCCCTGGCCAAGGATGTCAGTTTCCGTTTCGACTGGGCGCAGGTAATCGAACACGGCCCGGTCACGGTCGAGAACGGCAGTGTGCGAGGCCATTTCAGCCTCAGCATCGGTTTTTGAGGGCGGCGGGGCGTGATGAATCTCACAGGCCCCCTCGGTTTGATTTCCTAGAATGAACGAAGACCCCCGACAGCCTTCGGCTTAGCATCTTTTGTGGAGAGGACGGCCATGTCCCGCAAGAATCTGAATTGTCGCCATTTTGCGATCTCGCGTTTGAGTCCGGTGGCAGTAGCGGTGTCCCTGTGTTTTGCTGGTACGGCGTACGGGTTGCCGGTGGCGCCGACGGTGGTGAACGGGAGTGCGAGTTTTGCGCAAAGCGGAAACGTACTGAACGTTGCGAACAGCAACGGAGCGATCATCAACTGGCAGACCTTTGGGATTGGGTCTGGGGAGCGGGTTCACTTCGAGCAGCTGTCGGCGAGCAGCCAGGTATTGAACCGGGTCTTGGCGGCGGACCCCTCGGTGATCTACGGGACGCTGAGTTCGAATGGCCGGGTATGGCTGGTGAACCCGGCGGGGATATTGGTCGGAGCGGGAGCGCGGATCGACACGGCGGGATTTGTAGCCAGCGCGCTGCCGATCAAGAATGAAGACTTTCTTGCCAACAAACTGACG
>Ga0172380_10000325_pt1 | contig 96506 bp, 97 predicted proteins | sample Leawe162metaG_FD_119747 | JGI IMG/M metagenome (GOLD analysis project Ga0172380, IMG submission 119747) | Leachate microbial communities from a municipal landfill in Southern Ontario, Canada - Leachate well 162 metaG | ecosystem: Engineered > Solid waste > Landfill > Unclassified | place...
CATGAGATCAGCGCCTTCGAGCGCCGGATGCAGGAAGGCCGGTCCTTCAAGGAATAGTCGGCCCTTTGACGGGACAGACACCGCCGGTGTCTGTCCCTGTCAGGGCGACTACCCGCCGTAGATCACCGAGATGGTCTCGGCGACACAGGCGGGACGGTCCTCGCCCTCGATCTCGATCGTGCACTCGTTCTTCATCTGCAGGCCGCCGGACTTGGGCTCGACGCCGATCAGCTTCTGGCGCATGCGCACCTTCTTGCCGACGCGGACCATGTTGGTGAAGCGGACCTTGTCGCTGCCGTAGTTGATGCCGCGCGTCACGCCGTTGACCTTGAGCAGGCCGGCGCCGAGGAACGGGATCAGCGACAGGGTCAGGTAGCCGTGGGCGATCGTGCCGCCCATCTCGCGGGCGGCCCGCTCGACATCGACGTGAATCCACTGGTGGTCGCCGGTCGCCTCGGCGAACTGGTTGACCCGCTCCTGGGTGATCTGGACCCAGTCCGAGACGCCGATCTCCTGACCGACCAGGCTCGGCAGATCCTTGAAATCCACTTCCTTCATCGCGCGCAGCTCCTTCAAACGATTGTTCGACGTTCCATGCCCTTTGCACGACACGGTTTCAACCTCGACGCGGCGGCGCCATTTTATACAGTCATGTCTTTTCGAGTATCGCCCGCGCCCTGTCCGGCAACAGGCTGACCGCCTCGTCCAGCAGCTTGCGCCACTCCGGCCCCCGATCCCGCGCCTCGCCATAGGCGTCACGCAGGGCGAAGGGGTCTTCGACGCTCAGCGCCTCGATCAGGTGAGCGGCCTGAAGGCGATCCTTGCGGCCTTTCTCGGGGTTCACCTTGCGGTCGCGGCTCACGATGAGCTTGTGGACGGCGAACCGCGCGGGCGTGGGCACGTTGACCAGTACGCCGGAGCCGTGGAGCAGCGCCGCTTCAACGGTCTCGCGGAGCAGAAAGTCCATGTACTGCAACGGCGTCGCGTCGGACTTCAGCGTCGGGAGGCGGGACGGTGCATCGCGAGGGGCGCCCCGGTTCGTGGTCAGCATATCGACCCGATAGCGCTCCCCGAGCGCATAGCTGGCGGCCTTGCTGGCATCGAAGGCGTAGCTGATCGGTTCGAAACGGGGCTCCACCGTGCGGAGAATGTCCAACAGGGGCAGCTTGAGCGAGTCGTCGAGATTGGCGGCGATGCCAAAGTCCTGGGCGATATCGAGATCCTGCGTACCAACGGCGTTGGCCGGCATGCGGACTCCGAGCAGTCCCCCGTAGACCTGGTAGGCAACGGCGCCCACCAACACCGCGCGTAAGCGGAAAACTCCGGCGTTCGCCAGCGCGGTGAGCAATTCGCCCGTCAATCGATCAGGGCGAATGGCGCCGGAGATGAGGATCGCCATGACAAGGCGTCGCCGTTCGTCCGCGTCGGCCCGGACCTGTCCATGCGCCGCCATCCGCTCGCGAAGATCATCGGAATCCGGTCCAACATAGACCTGCTTGCGGCCGTCCTCCCCGCCGGTGGGCATCTGGACATACCAGTAGAGGCGCCCCTTCACCGTCTTGGAGACGAATTTCGCCGTTGCGGGGAAATCGCCAATCCGCCCCAGCCGCAGTCGCTCCATCAGCTCCGCGTAGCTGGTATGCGCTGAAAGGGGCAGCCGATCGACCATCGCGGCAAGTTATACGCAATTTTCAAAATTGCGTATAACTTTTCCCGGGCAAGGTTACCCCCGCATTCGCGATTTGGGGGTAACTCTCTGAAAAATCAGAGCGGTTGCCACCACGCCCGCCATTCTGGTGGCAACCGCCTAGATGACCTTCGAGTCCGTCTTGCCCCAGTAGGCGTCGCGGATCAGGCGTTTGTAGATCTTGCCCGTGTCGTGGCGGGGCAGCTGTTGCATGAAGTCGAACTGGCGGGGCCGCTTCACGCCGCTGAGGTTGGCGCGGACGAAGTCGTTCAGCTCGGCGGCCAGGTCGTCGCCGGCCTGCGCCCAGTCGGCCGGCTGGATCACCGCCACGACCTTCTCGCCCATCTCCTCGTCCGGGGCGCCGACCACGGCCACGTCGGCCACCTTGGGGTGGGTCACCAGCAGGTTCTCGATCTCCTGCGGATAGATGTTCACCCCGCCGGAGATGATCATGAAGCTCTTGCGATCGGTCAGATAGAGGAAGCCCTCCTCGTCCAGCCAGCCCACGTCGCCCAGCGTGGTCCAGCCGTGCCGGTTCTTGGCCTCGGCCGTCTTCTTCGGGTCGTTGTGGTATTCGTAGGCCCCGCCGCCGGCGAAATAGACGCCGCCTTCCTGGCGCGGCGGCAGGGGGTTGCCGTCCTCGTCGCAGATTTTCACCTCGGCGGTCAGGCCCTTGCCCACCGAGCCCTTGTGGGCCAGCCACTCTTCGGAATTGATCGCGGTCAGGCCGTTGCCCTCGGTGCCGGCGTAGTATTCGTGAATGATCGGGCCCCACCAGGCGATCATCTGCTCCTTGACCGGCACGGGGCAGGGGGCGGCGGCGTGGAACACCGCCTGCAGCGTCGAAACGTCGTACTTCGCGCGCACCTCTTGCGGCAGCTTGAGCATCCGCACGAAGTGGGTTGGAACCCACTGGGCGACCGTGATCTTGAACTGCTCGATGTATTTCAGCGCCAGTTCCGGATCGAACTTCTCCATCACCACCACCGTGCCGCCCAGCTGCAGCATGCCGGCCGACCAGCCCAGCGGGGCGGCGTGATAGAGCGGCGCGGGCGAGAGGTAGACGCTGTCCGGCGAAGAGCCATAGAGGCCCACCAGAAGCATCATCAGCGGGCCGGGCGTCTCGCCGACGCCACCCTCGGGCAGGGCCCGGCGCACGCCCTTGGGCCGGCCGGTGGTGCCTGAGGAATAGAGCATGGTCATGCCGGGCGAGGGGTCGTCGATCATGGTGGTCGGGAAGGCCGCCCGGGCCTCCTCGAAGCTCTCGAACGGCGGGACCACGCCGTCGCACATGTAGAGCTTCACGCCGGGTAGCAGGGCCGCCGCCTCGGTGGCCGTGGCCGCCAGGCTCTTGCCGGTGATCAGCACCTTCGCGCCGCAGTCGCCGACGATGTACTCGATCTCGCCGGCGGTCAGCTTGGACGAGATGCAGGTGATGTAGAGGCCCGCCCGCTCGGTGGCGTAGAGGATCTCGTAGTAGCGCGGGCTGTTGTCCATGAAGACCGCCACCGCGTCGCCGCGCTTCAGCCCCAGCGAGCGGAACAGGTGCGCCCCCTGGTTGGCCCGCTGGTCGAGCTGGCCATAGGTCACGGACTCGCCCGTGCCGGCCATGATGTAGGCGGGCTTGTCGGGCATCGTGCGGGCGTGATGGATCGGGTGCATGGGTCAGACGGCTCGGCTTGGGGAGGGTGAACGGGTCATCAGGCGGCCACGCGCCCGAGGGCGGCTTTGCCCAGGATCATGTCGGCGGCCTTCTCGCCGATCATGATGGTCGGAGCGTTGGTGTTGCCGCTGACCAGGCGCGGCATGATCGAGGCGTCCACGACCCGCAGGCCCTCGACGCCGCGAACGCGAAGCTGCGCATCGACCACGGCCCGGGGGCCGTCGCCCATCTGGCAGGTGCCTACAGGGTGATAGAGGGTCGAGCCGCTGGCGCGGGCGAAGGCGAGCAGCGCCTCGTCGCTCTGGCAGTCCGGGCCCGGGTCCATCTCGTGATCGAGGATGTCCGCCAGCGCCTGTTGCTGGCCGATCTTGCGGCCCCATTTCAGGCCGGCGACGGTCACCTCCTGGTCGAGCGGATCGTCCAGATAGTTGGCGAAGATCGCCGGATGGTCCGCCGGGTTGGCGGACTTGATGCGCACCCAGCCCCGGCTTTCGGGCCGCAGCTGGCAGGGCGCGATGGTCATGCCCGGCGCGCCTTCCAGTTCCATCACCTGATCGTTGAACAGCTTCTCCAGGTCCATGGTCGCCGGCAGGATGTGAAACTGGATATCCGGTCCAGCCAGGTCCGGGCGCGACTTGCAGAAGGCCGCCACATGCGCGGCCGACAGGGTCAGCATGCCCTTGCGGGTGAACAGGTACTTCATCGCCTCGACGGCGAGCCGGCCGCCCTTGCTCTGCTCGTTGACCGAGATCGTACCCGGCTTGAGGCGATAGCGGAGGGCGGTGATGTAGTGGTCCTGCAGGTTTTCGCCCACGCCCGGCAGGTCGGCCACGACCGGCACGCCATGCTGCTTTAGCAGCGCGGCGGCGCCGATGCCCGACAGCTGAAGCAGTTGCGGCGAGTTGATCGCCCCGCCGGCCAAAATCACCTCGCCCGCCGCCCGGGCCGAGCGTTTGACGCCGTTCTGGACGAACTCGACGCCTGTCGCGCGCTTGCCTTCGATCAGAACCCGGCTGGCCAGGGCGTTGGTCTCGACCCGAAGGTTCGGGCGACCCATGGCCGGGTGGAGATAGGCGACGGCGGACGAGCACCGCGCTCCGTTCTTCTGGGTCACCTGATACCAGGTGGCGCCTTCCTGGTTGACGCCGTTGAGGTCGTCGATCCGTGGGATGCCGGCCTGGTCGCAGGCATTGATCAGGGCCTCGGAAATCGGGTGAGCGTCGCGCATGTTGGCGACGTTGAGCGGCCCCCCGACGGCGTGCAGGTCGCTGCCGCCCCGCTCCTGGTTCTCCGCCCGTCTGAAATAGGGCAGCACGTCGTCCCAGGCCCAGCCCTCGCAGCCCAGCTGGCGCCAGCCGTCATAGTCGGCCTGTTGTCCGCGGACATAGAGCATGGCGTTGATCGACGATGATCCGCCCAGCACCTTGCCGCGCGGCCAGACATGCTGGCGGCCGTCCGAGCCCGGGTCGGGCTCGGTCATGAACAGCCAGTTGACCTTTGGGTCCTTGAGGGTCTGCGAATAGCCGACCGGCACATGGATCATCAGGTTAGACATGAACTGCGAGGGGTTCTTCGTCGGCCGGTCGTCGCCGCCGGCCTCGAGCAGCAGGACCCTGGTCTTGCCGTCGGCGCTGAGCCGGTTGGCCAGCACGCAGCCGGCGCTGCCGGCGCCGACGATGATGTAGTCCGCCTCGATGGTTTCGCTCACGCGGTCGCTCCCTGGTTCCTCGGTAACCGGCGCGTCTGGTGCGCGCCTGATCGCTGATCACCTTACGTGCGCGGCAGGCCATCTGGGAAGGGCGCCGTGGCGGAAGCTGACGCCAGGTGACGATTGCCCCGCGGGGGCGCTCCCGTATGGTGACCCGAACAGCGATAATCCGGGAGGATGCGGCGTGGAACTGATCAGCGAAACGGTGGTCGAGGGTCGACCCGGTCCCTCGGCGAACCGCGTCTATCCGGTCCTCGAAGGGGTGGACCTGACCGACATCGGCCGGTTCACGGCCGGCCAGCCGTGGGCCGACTTCGCGCGCATGCGTCGCGAGGCGCCGGTGATGTGGCACGCCGAGCCGCACGACGGGCCCGGCTTCTGGGCCGTGACCCGCCACGCCGACGTGATGGCGATCGATTCCGACGCGGAGACCTTCTCGTCCCAGCGCGGCGGCATCCTGATGGCCATCGGCAGGCCCGAGCAGCGGCACGCCATGCTGTTCCGCGCCTCGATGGACGCGATGATCAACATGGACGCGCCGCGGCACATGCAGCTGCGCCGCGAACACATGCCCTATTTCACGCCGGGCTACCTGCGCGGCCTGACCGACCGGGTGAAGGCCGAGGTGACGCGCCTGCTCGACGCCATGGCCGCCAAGGGCGAGTGCGACCTGGTGGAGACCTTCTCCGCCGTCCTGCCTCTGTTCACCCTGTGCGAGATCCTCGGCGTGCCGCCGGAAGACCGTCCGCGCTTCCTCAAGTGGATGCACTATCTGGAGATGGCCCAGAACCTGGCCACGCAGCAGGCCGCCGCGACGATGGCTCCGACGCTGGAGCTCATGCAGTTCATCGCCGACTTCAACGCCAACGTGGAGGAGATGTTCGAGTACGGCCGCACCATGCTGCACAAGCGGCGGCTGGACCCGCGGCCGGACCTGATGAGCGCCATCGCCCGGGCCCAGGTCGATGGCGAGCTGCTGGCCGACGAGTTCCTCGACGGGTCCTGGCTGCTGATTGTCTTCGCCGGCAACGACACGACCCGCAACTCGCTGTCGGGCGCGATGCGGCTGCTGACCGAGTTCCCGGACGAGAAGGCGCGGCTGGTCGCCGACCCGGGCCTGCTGCCCGGCGCGGTCAACGAGTTCATCCGCATGGTCAGCCCGGTGATCTACATGCGCCGCACGGCCACTCGCGACGCGCACGTCGCCGGCCAGACCATCGCCGAGGGCGAGAAGGTGGTCATGTATTACGGCGCCGCCAACCGCGACGAGAGCCTGTTTCCCGACCCCGACCGGCTCGACGTCACGCGGGCCAACGCCGACCGGCACATCGCGTTCGGCTACGGCCCGCACACCTGCATCGGCAAGCGGGTGGCGCAGATCCAGCTGGAAGAGGCCTATCGCCAGATCCTCGCCCGCTTCCCCGACATGCGCTGGACCGGCGAGATCGACATCGCGCCGAACAATTTCGTGCATGCCATCCGCAAGCTGGGCGTCAGTTTCACGCCGGAGCGGTAGGGCGGCGTGACCGGGCCGGGCTCAGCTCGCCCATAGCGACGATATCGGCGCGGCCCAAAGACGGTCGCCAAACGGCAAGGTTTCGTCTCCGTCGTACAGCACGACGCCGATGCGGAAGTCCTCACCGGCCGCCGTCGCGAGTTTCCTGAGGCCCGCGAAGTCCGCCGCGGTGACCGTCGCGCTCGCCTTGACCTCGACGCCGACGACGGCGCCGCTGCCGTTCTCGAGGACGAAGTCCACCTCGACCTGATCCTTGTCCCGATAGTGGGAAAAGGCGATCGGATCCTCCGCCACCGTGGCGAGCTTCTCCAGTTCGGCGAAGACGAAGCCTTCGAGCAGTGGTCCGAACGCGGTGCGGTCCGCTTTCACCCTCGCGAGGGTCAGGCGGCGGCTGGCCGCGACAAGTCCGGTGTCCCGGAAATGGAGCTTGGGCGTCTTGATCAGCCGCTTCAGGGCGTTCCTGTGCCAGGCTTCGAGCCGTCGGACGATGAACAGTTGTTCCAGGAGGTTCAGGTAGGTAGCGACAGTGTGGCTGCTCAGACCGAGTTTGCCGCCGAGGTCGGAGAAGTTGGTCAGTTGTCCGATCTGGATGGCCAGCGCGTCAATCAGGCGTCTGGCCTGAACCGGTTTCTCGACGGACGCGATATCGGCCAGATCGCGCTGAACGATCGCGTCGAGATACTGCCGACACCAGGCGAGACGCCGGCCTTCATTGTCGCGAGACAGGACTTCCGGATAGCCGCCGGCAAGCACCTTTCCGATGAGCACGTCGCCCGTTGCGCCACGCTCGACATGGCGCGGTGGTTCGCCTTCGAACAACGCGACGAGGAAGGCGGGGTGCGTGGCCCGTGCCAGTTCGGCCTGGGACAGCGGCAGCAGCGTGGCGACTTCGATGCGGCCGGCGAGGGACTCCTGCGCCGCGGGCATGGTCAGAACATTGGCGGACCCGGTGATCAGGAAGCGGCCCGGTCGGCGATCCGCGTCGATCGACTGCTTCAAGGCGAGCATGAGCGCCGGAGCGCGTTGAATCTCGTCGATGACCGCCTTGTCCAGATCGCGCACAAAGCCGACAGGGTTGCTGTTCGCGGCTTCCAGGACAGTCTGGTCGTCGAGCGTCAGATAGCGCCACTCCGAGGTGACGATGGTTTTGACGAGCGTCGTTTTCCCCGATTGCCGTGGTCCATTGATTGCTACGACCGGCGTGTCGCTCATTGCGGCTCGTATGCGATCTTCGATGAGCCGCTTGTACATGGGGTCAGTGGCCAGGCTGGATTGCGTAAGTTTCGATGAAGTGCCTTATAAAGATTGAACCTTCTACCGTCCAGTTTGAAATAGAAGGTCGTCCAATTTGAAATGAATGTTCGTCCAATTTGAAACGACGGCCGTCCAGCCTGGATTGGTCGATCGCTTATGATCCCCGTCGATGAACGCACCCGATCAGTGCGGCCGCGACGCCTTGGCCGGGGTGGAGAGGGCGCACATCGACGCGGCGCGACGTTCGTCGAGCCCCTTGCCTTCCCCGACGTTCGGCCGTCTTCATACGCGCGTTTGAACGCCGCGCTCAGGAGTCGCCATGGCCAGCCCCACCTTCGAGACCATCCTTTATGACGTCGAGGATGGCATCGCGACGATCACCATGAACCGGCCCGACCGGATGAACGCCTTCACGCCACAGATGATGCTGGACATGATCGCGGCCTTCGACGCCACGGACGCCGACGACGACGTCAAGGTGGTCATCGTCACCGGCGCGGGTGATCGCGCGTTCTGCGCCGGGGCGGACCTGGGCAGCGGCGGCTCGACCTTCGACTACGGCAAGCAGGACAACCCCACCCGCGAGGGCGCCAAGGTCAACGGCGTTTATCGCGACGGCGGCGGCCGGCTGACCCTGCGCATCTACGACAGCCTCAAGCCCGTGATCGGGGCGATCAACGGCGCGGCCGTCGGCATCGGCGTGACCATGCAGCTGCCGATGGACATCCGCATGGCCTCGACCAGCGCGCGGTTCGGCTTCGTCTTCGCCCGCCGCGGCATCACGCCGGAGGCCGCCTCGTCCTGGTTCCTGCCGCGGCTGGTCGGCATGCAGCAGGCGCTGGAGTGGTGCTACACCGGTCGCGTGTTCGGGGCGCAGGAGGCCCTCGACGGCGGCCTGATCCGGTCGATCCACGCGCCGGAAGACCTGCTGCCGGCGGCCCGCGCCCTGGCGCGCGAGATCGCCGACAACACCGCGCCCGTGTCGATCGCCCTGACCCGCCAGATGCTCTGGCGCATGGCCGGCGCCGACCAGCCGATGGAAGCGCACAAGGTCGATAGCCGGGCGATCATGGCCCGGGGCGCGCAGGGCGACGCCAAGGAAGGCGTCACCTCCTTCCTTGAGAAGCGCCCGCCGGCCTATCCGGACAAGGTTTCGACCGACCTGCCGGACATCTGGCCCTACTGGGACCAGCGCGAGTTCACGTAGAGCCTGGCCCGACGGTCACCACCGGTTAACAGGCGTCTGTTGTCATGGCGGCCGCGGCGCGTTCGGGCGCCGCCCCCTTTTCCGCGCCCCGTGACCCATGAGCGATCCCGCCGCCAGGCCCGCCTTCGACCAAGCTGACTTCGGTCAGGCGCGGGATGTCGAGCCCACGGCGCCGGCGCCCGTCCGGTCGCGGGCGACGCTGCGCAAGCGTCTGGCGGACGTCGTGTGGCTGCCGGGCAGCCGGGTCAACGCCTTCGAGCGGTCGATGACGGCCGATCTGCTCATCGAGCTGTTGCGCGAGGCGGCCGTCGAGGAGCGCGTGCGCATCGCGCGGCGCATCGCCAACGTATCGGACATTCCCACCAGCCTGGCTCGCCTGCTCATGCGCGACGAGCTGGAGGTCGCCCGGGCGCTGCTCGAAAACAGCGCGACGGTGGGCGACGGCGATCTGATCGACTGCGTGCGCAACGCCACGGTCGAGCATCGGCGCCTGATCGCCGCGCGCCGGGGCCTCAACGAGGTGGTGGCCGACGAACTGGTGCGCCATGACGAACCCGCGGTCACCGAGGCGTTGCTGCGCAATGATCTGGCCCGCCTGAGTCACGAGGCCATCGAGGCCATCGTCGCCGGCACGCGCGACAACCCCCGCCACATCGGGTTGCTTCTGCGACGCAGCGAGCTGCGACCCAGTCATGCCTATGTGATGTTCTGGTGGTCCGACGCCGACGCCCGCCGCATCATCCTGCAACGGTTCGCGGTATCCCGCGAGGTGCTGCAGGAAGCGGTCAGCGACGTGTTCGCCATGGCCGCCGACGAGAACTGGCAGGATCCGCTGACCCGCAAGGCGTTGCAGTTCATCGAGCGGCGCCAGCGCAACCGCGCGGCGCTGGCCCGCAGCCCGTTCGAGAGTCTCGACGAGGCGGTCATGGTGGCCTCCGAGAGCTTCACCCGCGAGGTGGCCGAGGAGATCTCCTATCTGTCCGGGCTCAAGCCCATGACGGGGGCCAAGATTTTCACCGATCCGGGCGGCGAGCCGCTGGCCATCCTCTGCAAGGCCACGGGCCTGCCGCGCAAGAACGTCCGCCTGCTGTGGCGCGCGCTGCGGCGGCCGGAAACCGACGCCGCCGGTAATCTGGTTCCGGCCCTGGAGCGGGTGCTGACGCTGTTCGACACCATCGCGGTGGACCGGGCCCAGACCGTGTTGCGTTACTGGAACTGGTCTCTGTCTTCGGCGCTGACGCCGTCACTGATCAGGGCCATCCGGGAGGGCGACGAACAGGCGCTGGACGAGTTCTCGCAGCCGCAGCGGGCCGCCATGCTGGCCCTGTCCGGCGACTTCCGGCGCCCTTGATTCCTGCCGACGATCAGAAACGTCCGAGTGAAGTCGCGGTGATTGATTGATCGTCGGGGCGTCTCAATTACGGAAGCGCGGAGTATTTGCATCCGTTTCTACGGGTGAAGAGCTTGTGCGCCTCTATCAGGCGCTATATGCAGCGGGTCATTGAATCGGAGCGCGCTGATTCCAGTCGCCCTCAATCTTCACTGTGATGGAACAAGGTCAGATGGAAGACAAATCCGCGATCATCGAGATGACGACGGACATCGTGTCCGCCTATGTCGGCAACAATTCCGTGGCCGCGAATGATATTCCGAGCCTGATCCAGAACGTCCACAAGGCTCTGACCGAAGTCGCCAGCGGCGCGGTGACCGTCGAGGTCGCGCCCAAGGAACCGGCCGTGCCGGTGCGCCGCTCGATCACGCCCGACCATCTCGTTTGCCTGGAAGACGGCCGCAAGTTCAAGTCGCTGAAGCGGCACCTGCGCACCAAGTACAACATGAGCCCCGAGGAATATCGCGCCAAGTGGGGCCTGCCCAAGGACTACCCCATGGTCGCGCCCAACTACGCCAAGGCGCGGTCGGACCTGGCCAAGCAGATGGGCCTGGGTCAGGGCGGCCGCCAGGCTGCCAAGAAGAAGCGCTAGACCGCTTTCCCGTATGGGACAGGCGAGGGGCGGCGGGCAATGTCCGCCGCCCTTTCGTTTGCCCTGGCGCCGCGCCGGCTCGCGCGAGGCTTGACTCCCTCCGCGAAACTTTGCCGCGACACGCGATTTTCGCTTGCCCCCGATTCGTCGGTTAAGCGATAGTGAATCACCGGTGATTCCAAGGGGTTGTTAAGGATTCTGTAGATGGCCGCGCAACTGGGCGCCTCGGCGACCGCCGCCCGCGCCCACGAGGAGCTGTTCGCTTACTGGGCGTCTTTGCGCCAGACCGGCCGGCTTCCCGGCCGGGCGGACATCCGTCCCGAGGACTTCAAGCGGCTGCTGCCCACGGTGAGCCTGATCGACATTGTCCCGGGTCTGCGCCGCGACTACCGCCTGCGCCTGGCCGGCACCGGTCTCTACAGCGTCTACGGTCGGGAGATCACCGGCCGGACCCTCGGCGACGTCTACGGGGCCAAGGCCGCCGACTACTGGCGCACCGAGCTGGACAAGGTCGTCGAGGACCGTCGCCCGGGCGTCGGCTGCCACAGCCTGTCCTGGCGAGGATCGGGCCACATGTCGCTGCTGTGGCTGCGGCTTCCGCTGGCCAGCGACGGCCGGAACGTCGATATGATCCTGGGCTACGACGCCGTGGTCGGCGTCCACGGCGACGCCAGCAGCGGCATCCGCGCCGCCTGACCCCTCCCATCGACGAACCGGTTCCCCCGTCACGCGGGACCAAATCCGTCGGCCGGCGGCCAGGCCGCTGAATGCAAATGACAATTTTCCTATTGCGCGACCGTGAATAGGAATATTATCCTCTTATCATCAAAGCCCGCCACACTGGGCTTCACGGCGCGGAGCCACATTGCCCCGCCGACGAGGATGGCATGACCACGGAACTCCAGGACGATCTCTATGGGCCGCCGCCCGACTACCGTTGCGACCGGCTGAAGGCGGCCTTCATCACCAGCCTCGTCGGGCTGGCCACCGATCTGCCGGCGCGGGAAATCGCCGCCCGGACGCGCTGCAGCCAGGCCGCGACCCGCGCGCGCCAGCTGGCCATCTATCTGGCGCATGTGGCGCTGTCCTGGCCTCTGGCCCGGGTGGCGTTCGCCTTTGGCCGGGACCGGACCACGGTCGGCGCGGCCGTTCGGCTGGTCGAGGATCTGCGGGACGATCCGACGATGGACAGCCGGCTCGCCGAGCTCGAGGCCTGCATCCGTCAGGCGCCAGGCCCCTGGGCGGCGGCGTCGTGAGCGGGACGGCCGAACGCGCCCTGCGCCTTCTGGCGCGGCCGGGCGCCTGGCTCGACGCGGCGGGCGAGGGCGGCTACGCGGTGCGGCTGTCGGCGGACCGGCGGCGGCGGTCGGCCCTGCTGCTGGACGAGGCGGTGTTCGTCGCCCTGACCCGCGACCCGGGCCTGCGCGCGCGGCCGGAGGGCGGCTGGCGGCTGGCGAGGCCGCCGGTCGGCGAAACGGCCTGCCAGGCGGGCAGGCCCAGCGTGATCGAGGGCCGACGGCTGGTCGCCGGCCCCGACGGCCGCCGGGAGACGCGGACCGTCAACCTGGGGGAATCGCCAATCGCCTGGCTGGCCCGGCGTCGGGACGGCCGGGGCGAGGCCTGGCTGACGCTGGTCGAGATCGCCGCCGCCGAGAAGCTGCGCGACGACTTCGCCCAGGCCGGGACGGTGGGGCGGCTGACCATGGCCTGGGACGCCGGACCCAAGGCCAGGGGCGGTCGCGGCCCGGGCGTCGATCCGGCGGAGCGGGCGCGGGCGGCCAAGGCCCGTATCGCTCGCGCGCTGGCCGAGGTCGGGCCGGGCCTGCGCGAGATCCTCGAACATGTCTGTTTCGCCGGCACCGCGCTGGAGGCCGCGGAACGGTCGCTGGGCCTGCCGAGGCGGGCGGGCAAGACGGTGCTGAAGCTGGCGCTGGGCCGGCTGGCGGCGCACTACGGCCTTGCGGCCTGAAGCGCCTCGGCGTCGCGGCGAATGCGGGCGACCATCGAGGCCAGGCCGTTGGACCGCTGGGTCGACAGGGCGCCGCTGAAGCCAAGCCGCGCGAAGGCCGCGCCGGAGTCGAAGGCGAGAATCTCCTCCGGCCTGCGGTCCGCGAACAACCGCATCAGGATGGCGACCAGGCCGCGCACGATGTGGGCGTCGGAATCGCCGCGGAAATGCACGGTCCCGTCCGGTCGGGGCTCGGTGACCAGCCAGACCTGGCTGGCGCAGCCGCGAACCTTGTTGGCCTCGGACCGCTCGGCGTCGTCGAGCGGCTCAAGCTCCCGCCCCAGATCGATCACGTAGCGATAGCGCTCCTCCCAGTCGCCCAGGAGTTCGAACTCGGCGGCCAGGTCGTCCAGGGCGGCATCGACGGGGGAAGTCATGGGCCGGGCACTTAAGGCCCTGTCAGGCCGCGGGCAAGGTCACGACGGCGGTCAGGCCCTGGCCCGGCGCCGATGACAGCCTTAGCCGGCCGCCGATCGCCTCGGCCATCAGCCGCGCGATCGGCAGGCCCAGCCCCGCGCCCCGGCCGCTGCGGGTCAGGGCGCCGTCGCCCTGCTCGAACGGCGCGAGCATCCGGGGCAGGTCGTCCGGATCGACCCCCGGCCCGTGATCCTGGACCTCGACGTCGATCCATTCGCCATGCCGGCGCGTGCGCACCTCCACCAGACCGCCGGCGGCGCCATGCAGGACGGCGTTCTGAATGAGGTTGAACAGCAAGGTGCGCAGGCCCCGGGCGTCCGCCCGGACCGACCGCAGCGCGCCCTCGCCTTCCACCTGGATGCGGACGCCCGTGGCGCGAAGATCCTCCTTGAGCTGGTCGCGCACATCGTCCAGCACATGGTCCAGCGGCTGGATTTCCGGGGTCAGGTCGATGGCCTGGCCCTGCAACCGGGCGATCTCCATCACCTGATTGACCAGCTTGAGCAGGCGATAGCCGCTCTGGCGCACATGTTCGACGTACTCGCGGTACTCGGGCGCGCCCAGCGGACCATACAGTTCGGCGGCGAGGATCTCGGAAAACCCGATGATGGCGTTCAGCGGCGTGCGCAGTTCGTGGCTGACGGTGCGCAGGAAGGCCCGCTTGGCCTCGTCGAGCGCCGCCTCCCGCCGGGCCAGTAACCGGCTGCGGCGATCCATGGGATCGGAGGGCGGAAACGCGATGGTTGGACGGGCTGACCGGGGCATCGGTCTTGGGGTCTCACCAGCGAACTAGACCCCAGATTGCAGCAACGGCCTTACAATTCCGTTTCCGTCCACAGGCCACGGGGCGAACGTCCACCAAAACCCGTCGCCCGGCGATTGAGCGGTATGGAGCCCCGGCCACGACCCCGCTAGTGTCGAGATCAGGCCCTGAACCGGGGCGAGGGGACGGAAAAGCAGTGGGCGACAGCGAGCCCGACGAAGCCCGGAAGGGCGACGTCGCTCCGGCGACGCACACGGATCTGCCGCGGGGCGACCGCGTCTGGTTCGTCGCCTGGCTATCCGCGGTCGGCGTCACCCTGGCCGCCCTGGCCCTGATCTATCCGCAGACTCTCTGGCCGGTCGCGCCGGCGCTGTTCGTCGGCGGCCTGCCCGCGGGCGTCGCCCTGGCCATGCGCCGGCGACTGGCGCGCCGTGAACAGAGCTTGATGCTGGGTCTGTGGGCCGTCTGCGGCGGCGGGGCCTGCATTCTCGCCGGCGGCGTGGCCGGCCCACTCGCGGCCTGGTGTCTGGCGCCCGTGGCGGCGGCCGCCGCCCAGGGCGGCGGCAGCCGGCTGGCCCAGAGCGCGGCGCTGGCCCTGGTGGCCGCGGCGGTCGCGGCGGTCGCGGCGCTGGCCGGTCTCGCGCCTGCTCCGCCCACGGGCATGGTCGCCTTTTGGATGGGGCTGCTGGCCCTCCTGACGACGGGTCTTGGCCTGGGCGCGGGCCTGATCTTGATCGAACGTCAGGTGAACCGCCGCGAAATCCGCCTCGACGACGAGGTCGAGCGCCTGCGGGCCCTGCTGGAGGAGCAGCCCCACCTGATCCTGTCGCTGTATCCGCACGGTCGGGTGCGCACCATGTTCGGCCGCCCGCCGCCGGGCGTGACGCGTGAAACCCTGCTGACCCTCGGCCTCGGCGCCGCGGCGGTCAGCGGGCCGGACCGGGCGGCGGTGCTCGACGCCCTGCGCCGGGCGTCGTCGGAGGGCGTCGCCGAGGTCGGCTTCACGCCGACCGGGGCCATGGATCGCTGGACCGCCGTCGCCCTGCGGCGGGTCGAGGAGAACCTGATCCTGGGCGTCATGCGCGACGCCACCGCCGAACGCGACCGCCAGGCGTCGCTGGAACAGGCGCGGCAGGACGCCGAAAGCCTGGCCGCCGGCAAGTCGCGCTTCCTGGCCAACATGTCCCACGAGCTGCGCACGCCGCTGAACGCCATCATGGGCTTCTCGGACATCATGCGGGCGCGGATGTTCGGCCCCTTGCCGGACAAGTACAGCGAGTACGGCGACCTGATCCATGAATCGGGCGGCCATCTGCTGGACCTGATCAACGACGTGCTCGACATGTCCAAGATCGAGGCCGAGCGCTACCAGCTGTCGCGCGAGGTGTTCGACGCGCGCGAGGCGGTGTCCGCCGCCCTGCGCCTGCTGCGGGTCCAGGCCGACGGCGCGGGCGTGAATCTGCGGGGCGTGCTGCCCCAGGCGGCGCTGGAGGTCGAGGCCGACCGGCGCGCCATCAAGCAGATCGTGCTCAATCTGGTGTCCAACGCGCTCAAGTTCACGCCCAAGGGCGGGGCGGTGACGGTAACGGCCCAGGGCTATGACGGCGATTTCGAACTGGTGGTCGCCGACACCGGCGTCGGCATCTCGGCCGAGGATCTGGACCGGCTGGGGCGGCCCTACGAACAGGCCGGCGATCCGACGCAACGCCAGATGGGCACGGGCCTGGGCCTGTCGCTGGTGCGGTCGTTCGCCGAGCTGCACGGCGGCGACATGGTCATCGAGAGCACCCTGGGCGAGGGGACCTCCGTGACCGTCCGCCTGCCCGTGCTGATGAAATCCGGACAGGGAGCCCCGTCGCCGCTGGGCGACAACGTGATCGCCTTCAATCCGCTGCGGTAGCCAGGCCCCGGCCATCGCGGAGGGGCGCCTCCGAATTCGGTGACAGTTTACGAATTGCGGCCTGTGAAGGCGCCGCCGCTAGCGCGACTGCAATTCGTAAACTGTCACCGAATTCCCAATTACCGCTCATCGACGTTCAGGAACGCCCGGCCCGCCGCGAAGTCGCCGACCTCGACATAGGCCCGGCGGACGGCGTCGCGGTCGCGGCTGGCGAACACGAACTCGACCATCACCGCTTCGCGGGGGTCGAGGGTGGCCAGGGCCTCGATGGCCTGGAGGGGGAAACGCACGAGGATCGCCGCCTTCGCGCCGGCCGGCGCCATGCGCGCCGACGCCGGGCTGCGGGCCTCGACGGAGAAGGCGCGGGTGGCCGAGGGCGGCAGGCGGCCGGCCAGCGGTATACGGCCGTCGCGACCGGCGAGCCGGCGGTCCAGATAGGGTCCGGAGGTCCGGCTTACGTCGCGCATGACCAGGCGTACGGCGTAGGGCGAGGCCCCGTCGGCGAAACTGGCCGAGGCCAGCAGCACGCCCTGGCCGACCTTGCCGCCCAGCCCGAAGACCATGCGATCCCAGCCGAACCGGGTCGGCTGGGACAGCCGCCAGATCGGGCCGTCCGAGGACACCATCCGGTTGGCTTCCCAGCCGGCGACGTCGCCGGGATAGGTCAGGCGGGTGAGGTGGGAATAGCCCTCGAACGCCGATTTGACCCGACTGGCGGCGGTCGCCACGTCGGCGGAGCGGCAGTCGGCCGCCCGGGCCTTGGCCGTGGCCCGCTGTTCGACGTCGAGCAGCGACTCCTCGCTGGCGCCGGCGCGCAGGGCCGCGCCCCGGGCCTGAACGCGGGCCGCGTCGAGCGCCGTGGCGACGCCCGGATCGAACAGGTCGCAGCGCCTGTCCACGGCGTGCATGACCGAGCGCTCGTAGAACAGGTCCAGCGCGCCGCCGGCGGCGGCGATGCAGGGCGCGGCGCACAACGCCGTCGCCAGCGGCACGCCCCGCCACCGTCGTGTGGCCGCCTTGCGCGGGCTCGTCATGGGTCGGTCTTATCCCGTATGCTTGGAGAAGGCCGTTTCACCCTTACGGGGTGCGGGTTGCGGTTCGGTTAGCGGGAACGTCGTGCTTCTTTCCACGGACATCTGGGTTGGCGCCCTCATTCGCCGCGCCGAACTGGGCGGCGCCTTCCCGGTGGTCGTGCGCAAGGGCGACCCGCGAGCGGGCGCCGTGCTGGTCAAGGTCGTGGATCGTCGCGCGGGTCTGGCCCGGCTCTACAGCGAGGCCACGCGGGGCGACGGCGAGCGGGTCTGGATGCAGCCGGTCGTCTCGCAGTCCGAGGCCGATCTCGACGCCTACGCCCAGCGCGCCCTGCGCATCGACCCCGATATCTGGATCGTCGAGATCGACGACCCCCAGGGGCGGCATTTCCTCGTCGAGCCGGTGGAAACGCGCTGATCGGCCCGTTAACCGCCTTTCTACACCGGACCGAAAGCCCGGTCGGCTCATAACGGGGGGCTTTCCTCCCCCCGCGTTCCGACAGTGGCCTTCATGCTTTTCCTGATGAACGACGTCGTGTTGAATCTCGACACGCTCGAACTGGCCCCGCCCGTCGCCGCCCGCCGCTTCGCTCGGCTGAGCCACGGCTTCGTCGATCGCCTCGGAGCGGAACTGTTCTCCGAGAGCCCGCTGTTGCCGCACCGCGATGTCGAGCGCGCCAAGCGCCTGGCCGCCCTGATCGTCGCCAAGACGCCGGAGATCAACGCCGCCCTGTTCGTGGCCCCGGCCGTGGGCTGCCCGTTCGACCAGGTCCAGTCGCGCTACTGCCAGATCAGCATCGAGGTCATGGGCCTGCTCTACGAGCGCCAGAAGCACGGCGTGCTGACGACGGTCGAGGCCGACCGCCAGGTCTGGCGACGCCTGGCCGCCTGACAAAAATTCCCGCCCCGGGCGAGGCGCCCTTTACGACCGCATGGGCCGGCGCCTAACGTTGCGCCCTGAAGTTGAGGTGCGTACGCCAGGGGGGGCGGGCGATGTCGGGATTGAAACGCTGGGTCGCGGTCGTCGTGGCCGCACTGGGCCTGCTGGCGCTGACGCCCGCGGCGGCGCAGGCCAAATGGCTGAAGGCCGAAAGCCCGCGCTTTATCGTCTACAGCGACCGCGGCGAGAGCGTGCTGCGGGAATACGTGCTTGAGATGGAGGTGTTCGACAGCCTCCTCAGGGCCCGGCACGGGCTGCCCGAGACGGGCGTGCCGCCGCGCAAGCTGCCGATCTATCTGGTGCGCGACCGTGACGACCTTCAGCGCACCTGGAACGGCGCCGGCGACGCGGTGGCCGGCTACTATCACCCGGGCGGGGGAGACACCTTCGCCGTGGCCGTTCTGGAGTCCAACGCCCAGGACGACGACTCGGTCACGATCCGGCACGAGTACACGCATCATTTCATGCTGCAGAATTTCCCCAGCGCCTATCCGGCCTGGATGGTCGAGGGGTACGCCGAATACTACAGCATGACCCGCATCAAGGGCGGCATCGTCGAGGTTGGCCGGGTCAACTCCTGGCGGTCGGAAGAGCTCCGCAACGGCGCCTGGCTCCCGATCGCGGACGTGCTCGCCAACAAGCGCGGGCCCAAGGGGCGGAACTGGAGCGACTTCTACGCTGAATCCTGGCTGCTGACCCATTACCTGATGAGTGATCCGGAACGCTTCAGGCAGTTCCAGGCCTATGCGTCGGCGGTCGCCCGCGGCGCGGATCCGGTGGAGGCCATGGTCACGGCCACGGGCCTGTCGATGGCCGCCCTCGACCAGGCCCTGCGCCGCTACATGAACACCGGCCTGCGCTACACGCAGTACAAGCGCACCGACTTCACCGCTCCCCAGATCACCATCACCGAGCTGCCGCCCTCGGCGGACGCGCTGCTGCTCGATCGCCTTGAACTGGTCGGGCACTACTACAAGGACGCCAGCCCGGGTTATCCGGATTTGATCCGCTCCAGGGCCGCGCGCTTCCCCGGCGACCAGCTGGCGACCCTGGCCCTGGGCCAGACCGAGCTGGAGCTGGGCGACCCCGCCAAGGGCCGCGCGGTGCTGGAAGCCTGGATCGGGAGTCATCCGGACGACGCCGACGCGATGTTCGTCCTCGGCGATCACCTGCTCGATCAGGCGCGCGAGGAAGAGGACGAGACCAGAGAAGAGGCGCTCCGATCCGATGCGCGCGCCCTGTTGGAGCGCGCCGCCCAACTGGCGCCCGACGACTATCGCATCCTCTACGCCTACGCCCAGGCGCGCTACGGCGAGCCGGGCTTTCCGACAGAGGAGACCCAGACCCTGCTGGTCAAGGCCTACAAGCGGGCGCCCCAGGTCGATAGTCTGCGCTTCGAGCTGGTTCAGGTCCTGATGGCGCGGCGGCACTGGCGGGAAGCCGAAGCCCTGCTCAAGCCGCTGGTCAACAGCCCCCATGGCGGGGACGTGGTCGAAAAGGCCCGCGAGATGATGGAACGGGTCCAGGCGGCGCTGGCGGCGGCATAGAGGAAGACCCGGTATGACATCGTCTGCGCTGGTTCGCCGACTGACGGCGCTTGTATTCGGCGCGCTGCTCGCCGTCGGCTGGGCGGCGCCCAGGGCGGAGGCGCGCTGGCTGCGAGCCGAAACGCCGCACTTCGTGCTCTACAGCGACGGGCCAGAGGCCAATCTGCGCTGGTTCGCCACGGATCTGGAAGACTTCGACGCGCTCCTGAGGGCGGCGCACGGCCTGGACCCGGCCGGCGTTCCGGCGCGCAAGCTCGACATCTATCTGGTCGCTGGCCACGATGACCTGTCCCGCGCCCTGCCCGGCGCGACGGAATCGATCGACGGCGTCTACCGCGCCAACCTCGGCGACATCTACGCCGTGGCGATCCGCGGAGAGCGCGGATCCGGAAACGGCCGACAGCTCCTGTTCCACGAATACGTCCACCATTTCATGCTGCAGAACTTTCACGCGGCCTACCCCGCCTGGCTGGTGGAGGGCTACGCGGAGTATTTCGGGGCCACGCGCGTCGAGTCCGACCGCATCGAGGTCGGGGTGGTCCCGGAGGGCCGCGCGCGCGACCTGGCGAAACACCCCTGGCTTCCGCTCCGGGAGGTCGCCGGCCTTTCGCGCCCGACGGGAACCGGGACCACGGCCCGGAACCGCGCCGCGATGTACTATGCGCAATCCTGGCTGCTGACCCACTACATGCTCGGCGACCCCGCCCGGAAGGCGCGGCTGGGGGAATACCTGCTGGCGGTGGGCCGCGGAGAGGACCCGGTGAAGGCGCTCGAAGCCGCCATGGGCATGGATCTCGTGGCCGCCGAAAAGACCCTGAAGACCTATCTGCGTTCGACGCAAGGCATCCGCTACCCGCGCTCCGGACAGCCGCGGACCGATGTCGCGATGACCCGGCTGGCGCCGTCGGCGGACGCCCTGCTGCTCGAGGGCCAGCGGCTGAAGAGCGGCGTCCCCGAGGCGGAACGGCCCGCGCTGCTGTCGCTGATCCGCGAGCGGGCGGCCCGGTTCCCCGGCGACCGCTTCGCCGACCTGACGCTGGCCCGGGCCGAGATCAGCTTCGGCGACCGCGCGGCCGGCGAGGCCATTCTGACCCGCCGGATCGACGCCGATGCTCGCGACGTCGATGCGCTCTGGCTGATGGCGGTGAGCCGCCTGTTCGCGGGTCAGGCCGAGCCCGCCCGCCGGGTCGAGCTCTATGCCCAGGCCCGTCCCTGGCTCGGCAAGGCCTTCGCCATCGACCCGAACCGCTACCAGATCCTCTACGATTTCGCGCAGTCGCGGTCGGTCCTGCCGGACTACCCGACGGACAACACCCTGGCGGCGCTGCTGCGGGCCCACGATCTGGCCCCGCAAGTCGCCCCCATCACCCTGGCCGCGGGCCGGGCGCTGATGAAGCGGGAGCGGTTCGACGCGGCGATCGCCGTGCTTTCGCCGCTGGCCAACAGTCCTCACGGGGGATCTCTCGCCGTCGCGGCCCAGCGGCTGATCGCCCAGGCGCGCGGCCGCCAGCAGGCCAGCCCCGCCGGCGAAGACGAGCCCGAGGACGCGCAGGCGCCGGCGCCGGGGTGACAAACGGCGGCCAGACCGCTACCCCCGCCGCCATGTCCAACGCCACCGCCCTGGAAGCCGCGCGCCGGCGCACCTTCGCCATCATCAGCCACCCTGACGCCGGCAAGACGACCCTGACCGAGAATCTGCTGCTGGCCGGCGGGGCGATCCGGGCGGCCGGGGCCGTGCGCGCGCGCGGCGAGAACCGCCGCACCCGGTCCGACTGGATGAAGATCGAACGCGAGCGCGGCATCTCCGTCTCGGCCAGCGTGATGACGTTCGACCACGACGGCCTGATGTTCAACCTGCTCGACACGCCTGGCCACGAGGACTTCTCGGAAGACACCTATCGCACCCTGACCGCCGCAGACGCCGCCGTTATGGTGCTGGACGCGGCCAAGGGCATCGAGCCGCAGACGCTGAAGCTGTTCGAGGTCTGCCGCCTGCGCGACATTCCGATCGTCACCTTCATCAACAAGATGGATCGCGAGGCCCAGGACCCCTTCGCGCTGCTGGACGAGATCGCCAGCAAGCTGGCGCTCGACCCGGCGCCGCTCTACTGGCCGGCCGGCTCGGGCGGGCGGTTCAAGGGCATGATGGATCTGCGGACCCAGATGCTGATCCCGTTCAGCAAGAACCGCGAGGAGGGCCACCCCGCGCCGGTTCCGTTCAAGTCCAACGCCATCGACGCCCTGCTGTCGCCCGACGAGCGCGACGAGCTGGAGGAGGGCGCCATGCTGGTTCAGGAGGCGTCCAAGCCATTCGACCCGCAGGCCTTCCTCGAGGGCCACATGACGCCGGTGATCTTCGGCTCGGCCCTGCGCCATTTTGGCGTCAAGGAACTGCTCGCCACCCTGGCCGCCTACGCCCCGCCGCCCAAGGCCGTGAAGGCCACGCGCAACGGCGAGGAGACGCACGTGGTTCCGTGCGATCCGGAAGTCACCGGCTTCGTGTTCAAGGTCCAGGCGAACATGGACCCCAACCACCGCGACCGGATCGCCTTCCTCAAGCTGACCAGCGGCCGGTTCCAGCGCGGCATGAAGCTGAAGGCGCAGAACACCGGCAAGTCGATGAGCGTCAACGCGCCGATCATGTTCTTCGCCTCCGACCGCGAACTGGCCGAGGAAGCCTTCGCCGGCGACGTCATCGGCATTCCCAACCACGGCGTGCTGCGGGTCGGCGACAGCCTGTCGGAGACCGGCCTGCTGCGGTTCGCCGGCCTGCCCAACTTCGCCCCGGAAATCCTGCGTCGGGTGCGGGTCAAGGATCCGCTCAAGGCCAAGCACCTCAAGCGCGCGCTCGAAGGCCTGGCGGAGGAGGGGGTGACCCAGCTGTTCCGCCCGATCCTCGGCTCGGACTTCGTCGTCGGCGCCGTGGGCCAGCTGCAGTTCGAGGTCATGGCCGACCGGCTGCTCAACGAATACCAGCTGGACGTGATCTTCGAGCCGGCGCCTTACGCCGAGGCGCGCTGGCTGCACGGCACGGCGGCCCAGATCGAGACCTTCGCCTCGACCCACCGTACGGCCATGGCCGAGGATATCGACGCCTCGCCGATCTTCCTCGGCAAGTCGGCCTGGGAGATCAACTACGTGACCGAGCGCTACCCGGACCTGGAGTTCCTGCGCACGCGGGAGCGGGGATAGCCGCTACCGCTTCGCGCCTTCGGCCCAGGTCACTTCGTTGGTCAGGCGTTCGAGACGCCCCAGTTCGCCGGGAGTGATGCAGCGGGGAGTGTCCCAGCGTTCGCCGCTGGTGCGGCTCAGCAGCACGGCCTGGGCGCTGACGTACTCGACCTGGCCGAACTGGCGCTTGAACGACCGACGGGCCGCGTCGGTGCGTTCGCAGACATAGAGCAGGCGCGGCCCGGCGCCGGCGCTCCGTTCGGCCTGGGTTGCGGTCGGGGTGTTCGGCGGTTCGGCGCCAGCGAGCGCGGCGGCCGCCGCAAGGCCTGCCAGAGCAAGGATCATGGTCGGTTCCTCCTGCCCGGATTGGTCCGGGTTCGGAGGGATTCTACGCCCATTTCCGGGATTATGAAGAAAATTTGACGAGCTGTGGATAACTATTGCCCGGTCGCCCGGCGGGAGACCGCCGTTCGTCACGGGAAGGGGACATGCACCGTCTTCGGTACGCGTCCCCTTCACGCCCTGCGTTAACCATACTGAAGAAATTTACGCCTTGTTAAGGACTTGGGACCGCGCTTTGCTCCTTCCCTGAAGACCGTCCCCCGGCTGTTCCGGGTCGGGACGGAATTCGCCGGGGAGCAGGCGCCGCATGTTCGAGTTCGGTCGTGAGTTGCGCCGTTTCCTGGGGGGCGAGCCGATCGCCGGCGTCTGGCGCGACGGTTTGACGGGCGGCGACGCCGCGCTTCTGGAGTTGCTGGATCTGCGTCTGCTGGTCAACGAGGCGCGCGGCGCCGACATCGCCGCCGGCCGGATCGGCACGAAGGACCGCGCGACCCGCCTGGTCGAAGCGGCCGTCGCCTGGCGCGAGGTCGCCCGGCGCTCGGGCGAGGCCGCCGCCCTGCGCAAGGCCGCCTCCAGCGCCGAGGCCGCGGCCAAACTGTTCAAGGAACACAACAAGACATCCGGCGTCGCCCGGGCCAAGGCGGAACAGGGCCTGTGCGCGCTGCTGGGCGCGGAGCTGTTCGGCGACGAGGGCCTGGTCGCGGCGGCGGAACAGGTGCTGGGCGAGGCCGCCGGGGCCTCCGGCGTCGGCGCGGCCCTGGCCGGCGCGGCCCTGGCCGGTCTGCGCGGCCGGCTGGCGCTGGCCGCGGGTGACAATGTTCCGGCCATCGCCGCGCGCTTCGAGGCGCCGCTGGCGGCCCTGACCGCCGCCGGCCGGGCCAGTCCCGCCGCCCGGCTGATGGCGGCCGAGCACCGCGCGGCGCGCGCCGATCTGCTGGCGCTGGCCGGCGCCGCCCTGCGCGAGCGGGATCTCGTCGATCATGGCGTGCGCGAGGCCAGGGCCGCCGCCGCCGCGCTCGACCCCACGGTCGAGCCCCTGTCCTGGGGCCGCGCCCGGGCGGCGGAAGGCGCGGCGCTCAGCCTGCTGGCCGAACTGACCGGCGATGTCGGGGTCGCCGCCGATGGCGTGGACGCCCTGGCCGGCGCCCTGGAGCAGGTGGCCCGGGAGCACAGTCCGCTGGACTGGGCCCGGATCCAGGCGGGCCTGGGTCAGGCGCTGATCGTGCTGGGCGAGGCCAGCGACAATCCACGCGCGTTCGAACAGGCGGTGACCTGTTTCGACCGGGCCGAACTGGTGCTCAAGGAACAGCCGGCCCTGGCCCTGCGCGCCCAGGCCGCCGGCGCCCGCGCCATGGCGCTGGGCCGACAGGCCGAGATGACCGGCGACCTGGCGGTGCTGGACGTGGCCGTCGCGGCGCTGAAGACGGAACTGTGCCGGATCAAGCCCGGCGCCGAGCCCGTTGCCTGGGCCGTGGCGCAGCTGAACCTCGCCCGCCTCTACGAGACCCGCGCCGATATCACCGGCCGCGACGACAGCGGCCTGGCGGCGGCGGCGGTGGCCCTGGCCACGGCCATGGACGTTTTCGCCGAGGAGGGCATGCGGTCGCTGACGGACCTGGCGCACCAGGGACTGGAGCGGTTGCGGACTCGACAGAAAGCAACCTGAAGAATACCCTTGTCTCGGCGCGATCCCAATCTCAGGGTCCGTGGATGGGCCGCGGGATGCGAACATGTGCGTCGAGGTTCTGAAGTCCCTGGGTGGCTCGGTGACGCTGGTCATTCCGGAGGCCGTCCTTGAATCGTCTGGGCTGGCCGCTGGCATGGCCGTGCGGTTGTCGGTGACCAACGGCCGGCTGTTCGTTGAACCGTCTTCCCGCCCTCACTTCGACATCGCCGAACTGGTGGTCCGATGCGACCCGGCCCTTTGGGTGAATGACGAAGAGCGCGAGTGGATGGACTTGACGCCGACCGGCAGCGAATTCTGGTGACGACCGGAGCCGACATCGAACAGGCCAGCCGCTATCTGGCGATGGACCCTCGGAAATGATCGCCGCTCTGTTTGCCCTGATCATTCTGGCCGATGGCGCTCCGCCGCCGCGTTCGGTCATCGATGGCGGTCCGAGGCTGCTGGCCCATCCGTCGGCGCAGGACATGGCCGCCGCCTATCCGCGGGATGCCCTTCGCGACGGGGTTCGCGGGCGCGTCGTCATGGCCTGCCGCCTCATGGCCGACGGCAGGCTGACCGCCTGCGCCGTGGCGGACGAAACGCCTCCCGGCCTGGGGTTTGGCGCCGCGGCGCTGAGCATGGCCCCCTACTTTCGGTGGGCGCCGACGTATGACGGCGGCAAGTCCGTCGAAGGCGATGTCCGGGTTCCCCTGATCTGGAACCCTCCGTCCAGCGACTAAGCCGCCGCCACGTCCCCCGTCGCCCGCCTCATGCGCCAGAAGCGGATCGTGCGCAGGGCCGCGTCGCGGGGCAGGGCGCCATAGAGGTCGCCGTGGGCCTTGGCCCTCGCCATCGCGTCGTCGGCGCGGTCGAGGATCAGCACGGTGAAGGTCAGGAACAGGCTGCGGTCGAAGTCGGCCGCCTTGCAGACGATGGCCAGGGCGTCGAGCTCCCTGCGCTCGAGAATCCGGCGGGCGGTGTGGAAGTCGATGTCGGCCAGCACCCCCAGGGCGACGAGGAACTTGGTCGTCTCGCGGTTACGCAGCATGGCCGCCAGCGCGCGCGGGCTGATCTCGCCACGAGCCTTGAGGGCGCGGACGTATCGCTCGGCCTCGGCATAGTCGGCCGGCAGGGCCCCGTCGCCGAGGGCCACGCGCTGGCGGCCGGCGTTGAGGGCCGCGTCGAGCTGGGCCGGGTCGATGCTGGCGTTGCGGGCCATGATGCGGTCGCGCAGCTGGGCCTCGACGACGAAATACATCTCGTTGAGCAGGTCGATGGGCAGGGCCTGGCGGCTGACGACGGCTTCGTGAAGGGCCGGATTGACGGCCGCCCGGTCCACGGCCTGTTCATGCGCCTGACGGGACAGCTCGGCCCCCTCGTTGCGCAACAGCACCCCCAGGGTGTCGTCGTCGCCGCGCTCGACGATGGCCTCCGACACCACGGCCGACACCGAATGGCGCTGGGAGATGGCGCGCAGATGGTCCTGGCCACGAGTGCGGGCGACCTGCAGCAGGTCCTCGTCGCTGAGCACATGGGAGTGCTGCAGCACCGGGCGGGCGACCTCGATCGCGTCGCGGGCCAGATTGCGCATCAGGCCCGCCGGCGCGCCGGGACCCTGGGTCATGCGTTCAGCCAGCTCGGCGCGAACGGCCACTTCCATCTCGCCGGCCAGCTGGCCCAGCACGTCGTCGAACAGGGCCATTTCGACAGCCCCGTGCCGGTCGCCGGAGAAGAACAGGTCCGTGACGCCGCGCAGCAGTTCGCGGCGGCGACCGCTGTCGGCCTCCTGCGCCAGGGCGATCAGGTCGTGCAGGCGGCTGCCGGCCGCGACGTCGGCGCTCATTGGCCGCTCCCGGCGGCGGCGGCGCGGCGGGCGGCGGCGCGGTCGGCCTCGCGCCTGGCCGCGCGTTCGGCCTCCTCGGCCTCGTCCTCGGCGCCGACACCGGCCATCCCGCCGTCGTCGGCGTCGCCCTCGCGCACGCCGTCGCCGACGCCGCTCAGCGCGACCGCCCCGGCCAGGCTGGCCTCGGGGCGGTAGACCATGCGGTCGCCCGGCGGCGAGGCCGGGATCGGGTCGGGAACCTCGCCGTAGGGACGGTGCACCGAATAGAAGCGCGGGCCGCTCGACGCATAGAGCCCGCCCTGCACGGCCGTGGCCGAGGGCGGCGGCGGCGGCAGGGCGTCGCGGACGGCCTGGGGCGCGGGGCGGCTGTAAAGGCTTTGCGGCGCGGCGGGCGCGGGGGCGTAGCTCGCCGGCGCCGGGGGGGGCGGCGCGGCGCGGTAGAGGCCGCCAGGCATCAGGGCGGGCCGGGCCGGGGCGGAGGTCTGGACCGTTTGCGGCGCGGCCGGCGCGGTCTTGCCTGACCAGCCCAGCAAGGCGCCGGCATAGGGCGCGGCTGATGTCGCGGCCGTGGTGGGCGTGGCGGTCGGGGAGGGACCATAGCGATCCTCGACCGCGTGCGCGCTGACGGCGCTGGTCGCGAGGATGGCGATGGCGAGGGCGAGACGCATGGGCGCTTCCGGTCGGTGGAACCCCTACCGTCTAGCGGACGCCGCTTAATTCACGCCTAACGGCCGCGCCACCAGACCAGCGCCCGCCGTTCGGCCATCTGGAGGATGGCGTAGAGGCCGGCGCCCATGACGGCCAGGACGAACAGGGCGGCGAAGGCCTTGGCCGTCTGCAGCCGGTTGCTGGCCTCGAGAATGCGCCAGGCGAGGCCCTGGGCGCCGCCCGATCCGGCGCCGAACTCGGCCACCACGGCGCCGACCACGGCCAGGCCGGCGGCGACCTTGTGCCCCTCGAGCAGGAACGGCACGGCGGCGGGCAGGCGCAGCCGGGTCAGCTTCTGCCAGCGGGTCGCGCCATAGAGGTCGAACAGCCGTTCCAGATCGGGATCGACCGCCTTCAGCCCGGTCAGGGCGCCGGAGAAGACCGGGAAGAAGGCCACCACCGCGGCCAGGCCGATCACGGCCCGTTCGGGATGCTCCAGCCCGGCCCAGATGGTCACCAGCGGGGCGATGGCGATGACCGGCGTCACCTGCAGGGTGACCACCACCGGCTGGATCGCCCGCTCCACCAGTCCGCTCAGGCCGGCCGCCAACGCCAGCAGGCAGGCCAGCAGGCTGGCGGCCAGCAGGGCCCACAGCGCGGTGGCCAGGGTGTTCCAGCCCGACGACGCCAGCAGCGGCAGGTTCTCCGCCAACGCCTGGCCGATCGCCGACGGGGCCGGCAGGCGGTAGCTCGGCACGTCCAGCAGGCGACAGACCGCCTCCCAGAGCGCCAGCAACAGGCCGATGAACACCACGGGCGCGGCGATGGCGGTCAGGGCCTTCACGCGGCCCGCTCCATGCCCTTGGCCAGCAGGCCCGACACCTGTTCGGCCGTGCGGCGGAAGCCCTCGGTGGTGCGGAATCCGGGCGGGCGCGGCATCGGGCCCTCGACCGTGGCCTGGCCCGCCAGCTGGCCCGGCCCGGTGGTCATCACCACCACCCGCGAGGCCATGTAGACGGCCTCCTCGACATTGTGGGTGACGAACAGGATGGCCGGTCGCAGGTCCGCCCACAGGGCCAGGACGTCGTCGGCCAGGGTGCGGCGGGCGATCTCGTCCAGGGCGGCGAACGGCTCGTCGAGCAGCAGCAGCCGCGGCCGGGTGACCAGCGCCCGGGCCAGGGAGACGCGCATGGCCATGCCGCCGGACAGCTGGGCCGGGCGAGCGTCCGCGACCGCCGCCAGGCCGACCCTGGCCAGCGCCTCCCGCGCCCGGTCACGCGCCGCGCGGCGGTCGATGCCGGCCAGTTCGAGGGGCAGGGCGACGTTGGCCGTGGCGCTCATCCACGGCGCCAGGGTCGGGGCCTGGAACACCAGCGAGGTCTCGCCGCGCCCGGCGGTGCGCTCAACGGTTCCCCGGGTCGGCGCCTCCAGCCCGGCGAGCAGCCGCATGGCGGTGGACTTGCCGCAGCCAGACGGACCGACCAGGGCCACGACCTCGCCGGCGGCCAGCGACAGGTCGAACGGTCCCAGCGCCCGCCGCCCGCGATAATCGACCTCGACGGCGGTGAGGGCGACGGTCACGCCCCGGGGGTCACGAAGTCGAGGGTGAAGGCCTGGCGGTAGTCCATGTCCTTCGGATAGACGCCCTGCTGCGCCGTGACGCGGAAGAACTCGGCCCAGCGGGCCTCGCTCATCGCGCCGACATTGCCGCCGGCCGCGTCGCCGGATTCGACGATGCCGTACAGGCGCATCTGCTCGCGGGCGTTGGCCAGCAGGGCGGCGGTCATCTCCGGATTGTCCTTGAGGATCAGGGCGTCGGCGGCGGCCGGGTCGCCGTGCAGATAGGCCTTCCAGCCCACGGCGCTGGCCTCGACGAAGGCGCGCACCATGTCGGGGTCGGTCTCGATCAGCCGGTTCGGCGCCAGCACCATGGTCGCGTAACCGGGATAGCCCTCGTCGGCGAGCAGGAACACCGCCGGCTTGAATCCGCCCTCGTGCTCGATCTGATAGGGCTCGCTGGAGAGGTAACCCTGCACGATCGCCCGCTTGTCGGCGAGGAACGGGGCCAGGCTGTAGTTGTAGCTGCGCGCCTGGGCGTCGGTGAATCCGTACTTGGCCTTGAGCCAGACCCAGAAGGCGGTCTTTGAGGCCTCGGCCAGCAGGATCGGGCGGCCGGCCATGTCGGCGATGCCGGCCACCCCCGCGCCCGGGTGCGCGATGAGGACCTGCGGATCCTTCTGGAAGAAGGCCGCCACGGCTTTCACCGGGACCTTCTCGTGGGCCATGTTCAGCGGGATGAAGCTGTTGGAGCCGATGCCCATCTCGATGGCGCCGGCGGCCAGCAGCTGGGGCACGTTCACGCTGGGACCGCCCTGCATGATGGTCACGTCCAGGCCGCGCTTCGCGTACTCGCCGCTAGCCAGAGCCTGGTAGAAGCCGCCGTGCTCGCCCTGGGCGCGCCAGTCGGTGGCGAAGCGGACCGCCTTGCGTCCGGCCTTGCCGGCCTTCGGCGCGGGCGAACAGGCGGCGGCGAGCACCGCGAGCGAGGCGGTCATCATCTGGCGGCGAGTGGTCATGGCGGAATCCCCAGCTTCAGCCGGGAGAAGGTAGGTCGGGCCGGTTGGGGCGCCAAGGTGGTTGGTGGGTTTGGCGCGAGGGCCGTGTCCTGGCGCGTCGCAACCGGCGCCCCAAACGAGCAAGAGGACGATACTTCCGGTCGCCCGGCCGCATCGCCCTCTCACCCAAGTCCCTTGCGGAACTTGCGGTCTGGAGGTCGTGGATCGAAGGGGGTCCGGAGTCGCCCCCGGTCTTCGTCGATCCGCTCCCGGGCCGGTTTCCGAAGGTCTCCCTTCGGCCCTTGATCCGGAAGCTTCCCGCTCGCTTGGCCTTCCGGTTTCCCGTCTCGCCCGCGCCGCGTTTCCTCTTGACGGGTTGACTGTGCGACTGCTCTCGCTATGAAGCAACCATTCCGAATTCAGCCCATGTGAATGCTTCCGGTCCTCGCGGTGAACAAGCGGTGGACAAGTTGTGGATCGTCGCCAGGCGTTCCTTTGCTTGTCGGGTGTTCAGGTTTTCCACAGCAAAGTGGGAGTTCCCCTCCCTCTGCAGGAGAGGGCAACGGAACGATGACGCGTGGCTCCCGGCCCGCTATGGAACCTCCACAACACAACAACCGGCGCGGGGAAGCGACCATGAGCCTGATCACCACCGAAAAGCGCGGCCATGTCGCCATCCTGACCCTCAACCGGCCGGACGCGATGAACGCCCTGGGCGCGCCGGGCGACGGAGATCAGGTCGCCGACGTCTGCGCCGCGATCAACGCCGACGCGGACGTGCGCTGCGTGATCCTGACCGGCGCGGGCCGGGCCTTTTCCGCCGGCGGCAACGTCAAGGCGATGAAGTCGCGCGAGGGCGCGTTCAGCGGCAGCGCCGTGGGCATCCGCGAGAACTATCGCAACAATATTCATCGCATCGTCCGGTCGATCTACGGCCTGGAAGTCCCTTCGATCGCCGCGGTCAACGGCGCGGCTATTGGCCTGGGCTGCGATGTGGCCTGCATGACCGACATCCGCATCGCGGCCGCCGAGGCCAGGTTCGCCGTCACCTTCCTCAAGCTGGGCCTGATCCCCGGCGACGGCGGGGCCTGGCTGCTGCCGCGCACCATCGGCATGAGCCGCGCGTCGGAGCTGCTGTTCACCGGCGACGTCATCGACGCCCAGACCGCCTGCGACTGGGGCCTGGTCAGCAAGGTCGTGTCCGGTGAGAGCCTGATGACGGAAGCCATGGCCCTGGCCGAGCGCATCGCCCAGCAGCCGCCGCACGCCCTGCGCCTGGCCAAGAGCCTGCTCAAGCACGGACAGAGCACCAGCTACGACACCCTGCTCGAGATGAGCGCCGCCTCCCAGGCGATCTGCCATCTGACCGAGGACCATATGGAAGGGGTCGACGCCCTGCTCGAAAAGCGTCCGGCCGTCTTCAAGGGCAAGTGATGCGGCGGGCCCTGCTGATCGGACTGGCCGGTCTGGCCCTGACGGCCTGCGGCAAGCCAGAGCCCGCGCCGGCGGCGAAGGCTCCGGCCGCCGGGGCGAAGGCCCAGTGGGGCTTCGCCATCGGCAAGAACAGCGTCGAGCTGGCCTGGCTGGACGACCCGACGGTGGCCGAGTCGCCCTTCCGGCTGATCTGCGCCCGGGGCGAGGGTTTCATGGTCGTCGCCACGGCCTTCAGCCCGATCGCCAGCGAGGAGCGGCTGTCGGTCGGCGCCGGCGGTGATGCGTTCGCGCTCGTCGCCGTGGCAGGCAAGGGACCGAACGGCCCGCTGGTCCGCGCCACCGGGCCGGCCGACGAGCCGTTGCTGAACGCCCTGGACAGCGGCCAGCCGATCGCCGCCAGCTATGGCGCGCAAACCTTCGGCCCGGTCGCCGCGCCGCCGCCGGCCGTGCGGCGGGCGTTCACGCAGTCCTGTCGCAAACTCAACGGGGGGGCGGAGATCTGATGGGCAGGGAGGTCGATGCCATCCAGGCCCGGTTCGCCGACGGCGCGGACATTGGGCGTCTGCAATGGGAGGCGCCCCGGTTGATCTTTCGCGGCGCCTCCCGGCGCGTGTTCGAGGGCGAGGCGCTGAAGAATCTGGTCGCCGACGGCGGCGATCTGGTGCTGGCGGACGGGTCCCGGTTCACGCTCGGGCGGATCCAGGCGGGGCGATGGGTCGCGGCGATCAGCAATCCACCGGGCCGGCTCGACAAGCTTGGGGTCCGGCCGGGCCTGAGGGTCGCCGTCGTCAATCTGGCGGATCCGGACTTCGCGGCGGAACTCGCGGGGAGGGTGAGTTCGGTAAACACGTTCAACGAACTGGATATCCTGTTCTTCGGCGCCGACAGTTCCGATGAGCTCGCTCGCATTCCCGACCTGGTCGCGAAGCTGGCGCCGCGCGGCGCGCTGTGGATCGTGTCCCTCAAGGGCAAGCTGCTGCGGGTCAAGGACGTCGAGGTGATGGCCGCCGCCAAGGCGCATGGTCTGGTCGATAACAAGGTTTGCGCCTTCTCGGACACACGGACCGCCCTGCGATTCACCCGCCGCCTTTGACGCGACGATTTCCTTGGCCCTCGCCATCCGTCATGAAACCGGCCTAGAGGTCGCCCCATGGCCCTGCGCGACTTCGCCCTGCTTGTCTTCGTCTGCCTGGTCTGGGCGTCCAACAACATCGTCAGCAAGATCGTGGTCGCCCACTGGGGCGTGCCGCCGCTGTTCTACGCCTCGGTGCGGTTCGCCCTGGTCGCCGCCTGCACCGTCCCCTGGCTGTTTCCGGCTCCGCGGCCGTTGTGGCGCATCGTCGCCGTGGCGCTGTTGATGGGCGGCGGCAACTTCGCCCTGCTGTTTATCGGCCTGAAGACAGCCAGCCCGTCGGCGGCCTCGATCGTCGTCCAGCTGGGCGTGCCGATGACCACCATCATGTCGATGCTGATGCTGGGCGAGCAGGTGCGCTGGCGGCGTGGCCTGGGCATGCTGCTGACCCTGGCCGGGGCCGTCGTGGTCATGTGGCGCCCCGCGGGCCTCTCGATGTCGGTCGGGCTGTGGCTGATCGCGGCGGCGGCCTTCGCCGGTTCGCTGGGCGCGGTGATGATGAAGCAGATGGAGGGGGTGCGGCCGCTGCAATTCCAGGCCTGGGTCGGCTTTTCCTCGCTCTGGCCGCTGCTCACGTTGAGCGCGTTCACCGAACACGGACAGGTTGCGACGGCCGCGGCGGCCGGCTGGCCGTTCGTGGCGGCCGTGATCTTTTCGGCCGTCGTCGTCTCGGTGCTGGGGCACACCCTCTACTATGTGCTGATCCAGAAATACGAGGCGACCCTGATCTCGCCGCTGACCCTGATGACGCCGCTGGCGACCATCGCCATGGGCGTGTGGATCACTCACGATCATTTCGACGCCCGCATGGCCATCGGCGCGGCGCTGGCGCTGCTGGGCGTGCTGATCATTGCGCTGCGGCCCAACCATGTGATGCCCTTGCTCATGGCTATCCGGAATCGCGCCCAATGACGCTGGACTTCATCGACACCCCATCGCCCAACTTCGACGCCCGGACCAAGGTCCCGGACATGCTGGTGCTGCACTACACCGGCATGAAGACCGGGGCGGAGGCGCTGGCCCGGCTGCGCGACCCCGAGGCCCGGGTCTCGTCCCACTACATGGTCGAGGAGGACGGGCGGATCTTCCGGCTGGTGGCCGAGGAGCGGCGCGCCTGGCACGCCGGCCGCTCGTTCTGGAAGGGCGAGGAGGGCGTCAACCACGCCTCGATCGGCATCGAGATCGTCAACCCCGGCCACGAGTTCGGCTATCGCCCGTTTCCCGAGGCGCAGATCGCGGCGGTGATCGCCCTGGTCGCCGACATCCGCGGTCGCTGGAGCATCGAGGACGACCGCATCCTGGGCCATTCCGACGTCGCCCCGGCCCGCAAGGAGGATCCAGGCGAGCTGTTTCCGTGGAGGCGCCTGGCCGAGGCCGGTCACGGGGTCTGGGCCGAGGCCGATCCGGCGCCGGGCGAGCCGTTGGCCGAAGGCGCGGAGGGCGTCGGCGTTTTCGCCCTGCAGGCCGGCCTGACCCGGCTGGGCTACGACTGCGCCCCGACCGGCAAGTTCGACCAGACCACCCGCGAGGTGGTCACCGCCTTCCAGCGCCACTGGGTCCAGAGCCGCTTCGACGGCGTGGCGGACGGGCTGACGCGGGCGCGGCTGATGGCGGTGCTGCGGGCGAGCGGATAGAGGTTGCGTCCTTCGAGACGCTCGCTTGAGGCTCGCTCCTCAGGATGACGAAGAGGGGGGGGGGCTTCAAAGGTTTTCGTCATGGTGAGGAGCGATCCCTCGGGATCGCGTCTCGAACCACGCACCATCATTGACCCCACCGCCCCCTTCCCCCACATACCGCGACGGATCAGACGGCCGGGCGGTCGCGGTCCTCGCAAGAGGGTCGAGGAAAGTCCGGGCTCCACGGAAACAAGGCGGCGGGTAACGCCCGCCCGGGGTGACCCGAGGGATAGCGCCACAGAAAGCAAACCTCCTCCGCTTCGGCGGCGGGAAGGGTGAAAGGGTGGGGTAAGAGCCCACCGCGGACGTGGCGACACGGACGGCATGGCAAGCCCCGCCTGGAGCAAGACCGAATAGGGATTCCGCGCCTCGTACGTCCCTTCGGGGATACGGCGGGGCAGGGCCGTTTCCGGCCCGAGGCGTCCGGGTTGGTCGCGAGAACCGTCCCGCAAGGGCCGGTCCAGAGGAATGATCGTCGCGCGCCCGCAAGGGCGTTGGCACAGAACCCGGCTTACAGGCCGTCTGATCCGCCCCGGCCCTTCCGAATAGTCTGCAATGGGACCCCGGCTGCCCCCGCCATTATTAATATGTTCAGTGTATGTTCTGTGGATTGTTTACGTGGATTAACCAATGCGGCCTGCGACATAGTTGTATTCGTGAAGAAACGGACTTTGGTGTCATTGCGTCCCATTTCATCCCATGTTAACCCAGTTGCTGTCGCCGGAAGGGGTTGGCGACGTCGGGCCAGGGGTTGGGCGCGGTGTTCCTCTCGACCTTTGAGAAGCAACTGGACGGCAAGCGGCGGATCGTCGTGCCGCACGAGTTCCGCGCGGCCGTCGGCCAGCCGTTCGACGGCGTGTTCTGCTTTCCGTCGATCGAGGCCGACTGTCTCGAGGGGGGCGGAAAGGCGTTGTTCGATCGTTACGTCGCCCTGATCGAGGAGCTGCCGTTCGGCGACGGTCTGCGCACGGCGCTGGAGACCAGCGTCTACGGCGGCATGGCTCGCCTGACCTTCGACGACGCCGGCCGCATCACCCTGCCGCCGGCCCTGTGCGACATGTTCGGCCTGACCGACTGGGTCTCGGTGGTCGGCATGGGCGACCGCTTCCAGATCTGGACCCGCGACGCCTTCCAGGCGCACCGCGCCGCCGCTCGCGAGACGGCCCGGACGGGCCTGGCCGCGCTGCGCGCCGCTCAGCGTCCACGGCTGACGGGGGCCGTCGAATGAGCGGCCAGCCGCATCTCTCCGTTCTGCTCGGCGAGGTGACGCGCGTCCTGCGGCCGGGCCCGGACCAGATCATCGTCGATGGCACCTTCGGCGCGGGCGGCTATGCCCGCGCCTTTCTTGAGTCCGGGGCCCAGGTCGTGGCCTTCGACCGCGATCCCTCCGCCCGCCGCTTCGCCGCGCCGCTGGAGGCGACTGGCCGGTTCCGGCTGATCCAGGCGCGGTTCTCCGAGATGGGCGACCATTTCGCGCCGTCGTCGGTCGATGGCGTGGCGCTCGACATCGGCGTGTCGTCGATGCAGCTGGACGAGGCCGAGCGCGGCTTTTCCTTCATGCGCGACGGCCCGCTCGACATGCGCATGAGCGACCAGGGGCCGACGGCGGCCGACCTGGTCAACACGCTGGAAAAGGACGAGCTGGCGCGGATCATCTGGCTCTATGGCGAGGAGCGCGAGAGTCGCCGCATCGCGTCGTTCATTTTGCGCCGCCGGGCGACGCAGCCGTTCGAGCGCACGCTGGACCTGGCCGAGGTGGTCGAGAAGGCCCTGGGCGGCCGCCGCGGGGCCAAGACCCATCCGGCAACCAAGGTGTTCCAGGCCCTGCGCATCGCCGTCAACGAAGAGCTGGCCGAACTCGAGGCGGGCCTGGCCGGCGCCGAAAAGATCCTGAAAACGGGCGGTCGTCTCGCTGTCGTAACCTTCCATTCGCTGGAAGACCGCATCGTGAAGGCCTTCTTCACGGCCCGGTCCGGCAACCTGCCCGGCGGTTCGCGCCATGCTCCGCCGGTGGCGGGTGGGCCCGAGCCGACCTTCACCCTTCCATTCAAGGGCGCGATGGAGCCTGGCGAGGCTGAGCTGGCGGCCAATCCCCGCGCCCGTTCGGCCAAGCTGCGCGCCGGCGTGCGCACCGATGCGCCGGCCTGGAGGGACGCCGCATGATCACGGCCCTGTTCAATCACCGTATCCGCGGTTTCCGCACCCTCAATGTCGTCTTTTCCGCGACCCTGCTGGTTCTGGCCGTCGGCGTGAATCTGGCCAAGACCATCGCCGGCCGTGAGCGCAACGAGATCGGCCGGGTCGAGAGCGACATCGGCAAGGAGCGCCAGCGCATCCGGGTTCTGGAGGCCGAGGTGGCCCATCTGGAACAGCCTGAGCGCCTTGAGCGGCTCGCGCGCGGATACCTGGACATGGCGCCGGCCGCCGCCCGCCAGGAGGCGTCCGTCGATGCCCTGCCCGAGGTGGCCGGCCGCGGGTCCGGGCCCGTGGCCCAGCCGGTCTCGACATTCGGCGTGGCGGTCCCATGAGCATCGCCGACCTCACGCCACACCGGTATCCGGCGCTGTGGCGCTGGATTATCGAGCGCGTCTGGCGGGTCGAACACGCCTTCGAGCGCGCCCATGCCGACGGCCGGGCTGAGAACGACACCCGGATCCGCATCTTCGTGGTGCTGGCGGTGTTCGCCGTCGGCTTCTGCGTCATGTCCGGCGGCGCGGTCTGGTCGGCGACCCTCGCCCATGCCGGACGGGCGGGCGGCGTGGCCGCGGGGGCGCCGGAGCGGGCGGACCTGGTCGATCGTGAAGGCCGACTGCTGGCGGTCAACCTGATCCACTATTCCCTTTCGCTGGACATCAAGGACGTCTGGAGCAAGCGCGAAACCCGCCAGGCCCTGCTCGGCGCCCTGCCGCAGCTGACGCCGGAACAGATCGACCGCGCCCTGGCTGCGAAGAAGCGCGCCTTCCTGATCGGCGGGCTGACGCCGGCCGAGCGCGCGCGGGTTCATGACCTGGGCCTGCCCGGCCTGATCTTCGAACCGGAGGAGCGGCGGGTCTATCCGCTCGGTCCGCTGGCGGCGCACCTGATCGGCTACACGGAAAAGGGCGGCGTCAGCCTGGCCGGCGCCGAGCGGGCGCTGCAGGACGACATCCTCAAGGCTGGCGCGGCGGGCAAACCGGTGGCCTTGTCGGTCGATGTCCGCGTGCAGGCCGCGCTGGAGGAAGAACTGGCCGCCGCCGCCGAGCAGTACCATCCCAATGGCGCGGTCGGCATCGTCACCAACATTCACACCGGCGAGATCCTGGCCCTGGCCAGCTGGCCGGACTTCGACCCCAACTTCCAGCAGCGGGCGACGCCGGACCAGAAGCTGAACCGCGCCGCCGCCGCGGTCTACGAGATGGGTTCGACCTTCAAGGCCTTCACGGTAGCCATCGGCCTGGACACCAGGGTGGCGACGCCGGACTCGACCTACGACGCCCGCACGCCGCTGAAGATGGGCTACCGCACCATTCACGATTACCACGGCACCAACCGCATCCTGACCCTGCGCGAGGTGTTCAACCATTCGTCCAACATCGGCACGGCCCTGCTGGCCCATTCGATCGGCAACGATCAGCTGGCGCGCTACTTCGCCGCCTTCGGCCTGACCCGCCGGGCCGGCGTCGAGCTGGTCGAGTCCGCCCGTCCGCTGACGCCGAAGAAGTGGGACGACGACGACATCGCCAGCGTCTCCTTCGGCCACGGCATCAACGTCTCGCCGCTGACGCTGGTCCAGGCCATGGGCGCCATCCTCAATGGCGGCCAGATGATCCCCCTGACCATCCGCAAGGCGCCGCCGGGCTACCGTCCACGCGGCGAGCGGGTGGTGTCGGAGGCCACGACCCTGTCGATGCTGCAGATCATGCGCGACAACGTCGTCGTCGGCACTGGCCGCAAGGCCGAGGCGCCCGGCCTGTCGGTCGGGGGCAAGACCGGCACCGGCGAGAAATACGATCCGGCGATCCGCGCCTACAGCAACGTCAAACAGGTCGGTTCGTTCGCGGCCGTGTTCCCGACCGATGGCCCGGTCGAGGCGGACCGCTATTTCGTGCTGATCCTGCTGGATGAGCCCAAGGGCGGCATCCGCACCGGCGGCTGGGTCGCCGCGCCCGCCGTGGGTCGCACCATCGACCGCATCGCACCGTTTCTCGGCGTGCCGCGCCACATGACCCCGGCGACCGGCATGCCCACCCTGATCGCCGCCCGCGCCACCGCGAGCGGGGCCCAGCCGGAGACCGGACTGTGACCGCGCGCCTCTCTCGGCTGGTCGGGCATGAGGTCAGTCCGGATCCGGTCATCGCCGGCGTCACGGCGGACAGCCGCAAGGTCAGGCCGGGCTTCCTGTTCGCCGCCCTGCCGGGCTCGAAGGTCGATGGGCGCGCCTTTGTCGAGGGCGCGATCGCCGCCGGCGCGGCGGCCATCCTGGCTCCGGACGACGTGACCCATTCGGCGGTCCCGGTGGTTCACGCGCCGGACCTGCGCCGCGCCTACGCCCTGGCCGCCGCCGCCTTCCATGGCGCCCAGCCGGCGGTCTGCGTGGCCGTGACCGGCACCAACGGCAAGACGTCCGTGGCCACCTTCTGCCGCCAGATTTTCGCCCGCCTGGGCCGCAAGGCCGCCAGCATGGGCACTCTGGGCGTGACCGTCTCGGCGCCCGGCGTCCCGGATGTCCAGATCACCCCGCCGGGTCTGACCACGCCGGACGCCGCCGATGTCGCCGGGCTGATGGCCAGGCTGGCGACCGATGGCGTGACTCATATGGCGCTGGAGGCGTCCTCGCACGGGATCGACCAGCGCCGGCTGGACGGCGTGAGGCTGACGGCCGCCGGCTTCCTCAACCTGACGCAGGACCACCTCGACTACCACGGCACCATGGGCGTCTACCGCGCGGCCAAGCTGCGGCTGTTCGAGGCCCTGCTGCCGGCGGCGGGCGTGGCGGTGCTGAACGCCGACAGCGACCAGTTCGAGACCTTCCGCGATGTCGCGACCCAGGCCGGCCATCCGGTCCTGTCGATCGGCGAGGCGGGCGGGGACCTGCGCCTGACGAGCCGCCGCCTGACCGCCGATGGCCAGCGGCTGGCCATCGTCCATGACGGCCGGACCCATGATATCCGCCTGCCGCTGGCCGGGGCCTTCCAGGCCGACAACGCCCTGGTCGCGGCGGGCCTGTGCATCGCCGCCGGCGAGGACGCCGACGCCGTGCTGGCGGCGCTGGAGCATCTGAAGGGCGCTCCGGGCCGGCTGCAGCATGTCGGGACCGGCCCGCGCGGCGGCGAGGCCTATGTCGACTACGCCCACACGCCGGACGGGCTGGAAACGGTGCTGAAGGCGCTGCGCCCGCACACGGCCGGCAAGCTGATCGTCGTCTTCGGCGCCGGCGGCGACCGTGATCGCGGCAAACGTCCGCTGATGGGCGCCGCGGCCGCCCGCCTGGCCGATGTCGCCATCGTCACCGACGACAATCCACGATCGGAAAGTCCCGCCGTGATCCGCGCCGAGATCCTCGCCGCCGCGCCCGGCGTCCGCGAGATCGGCGACCGCCGCGAGGCGATCCGCGCCGGCGTGGCCCTGCTTGGCGAGGGCGACGTGCTGGTCGTGGCCGGCAAGGGTCATGAGCAGGGTCAACTGGTCGCCGGCGTGACCCATCCGTTCGACGACGTCGCCGAGACCGCCTTGGCCCTGGGACTGGAGCTGGCCCATGGCTGAAATCCTCTGGACCTCGGCCGACATCGCCGCCGCGACCGGCGGACGCTTGGTCGGCGGTCCGTTCGAGGCAACCGGAGTCTCCATCGACAGCCGCGCGGTGGACGCTGGCGACCTGTTCGTCGCCCTGACCGGCGAGCGCGACGGTCACGCGTTCGTGCCGGGGGCCCTCGCCGCGGGGGCGGCAGGGGCGCTGGCGTCGAAGGCCGTCGAAGGTCCTCATGTGCTGGTGCCCGATACGCTCAAGGCGCTTGAGGCGATGGGTGTGGCGGCCCGTGACCGGTCGCGGGCCGTCCGCGCGGCCGTCACCGGCTCAGTCGGCAAGACCAGCGTCACCCAGGCCATCGCCGCGGGCCTGGCCGGCGCCGGCCGCTGGCACTCGTCGGTCAAGTCCTACAACAACCACATCGGCGTCCCGCTGACCCTGGCGCGCATGCCCTGGGCCACCGAGCGGGCGGTATTCGAGATCGGCATGAATCACGAGGGCGAGATCGCGCCCCTGTCGCGCATGGTCCGTCCCGAGGTGGCCGTGGTGACCACGGTCGGCCCGGTGCATATCGAGAACTTCCCCGACGGGGAGGAGGGCGTCGCCCGCGCCAAGGCCGAGATATTTGACGGCATCGAGCCGGGCGGCGTGGCCGTGCTAAACGCCGACAACCGCTGGTTCGAGCTGCTCAGCCTGCGCGCCCGCGCGGCCGGTGCCCGGGTGGTGTCGTTCGGCTCTGGCGAGGGCTGCGACGCGCGGCTGCTGGACTTCTCCGCCGCCCACGGTCAGGCCAGCGTGCAGGCCATGGTGCACGGCGCGGCGGTCAGCTACCCGCTGCTTCAGACCGGCCTGCACTGGGGGCTCAACAGCCTCTGCGCCCTGCTGGCGCTCGAGGCGATGAATGTGGACCGGGCGACGGCGCTGGAGGCCCTTGGCGCCTTCGCGCCGCTGGCCGGACGGGGCGCCGAGACGACCGTGCGGATCCCCGGCGGGGCCTTTACCCTGATCGACGAGAGCTACAACGCCAATCCGATCTCGATGGCCGCCGCGCTGAAGACGCTGGGCGCGCGCCAGGGCCGCGGACGGCGGATCGTCGCCCTGACCGACATGCTCGAGCTGGGCCCCGACGGGCCGGCCTTCCACGCCGCGCTCGCCGGGCCGATCGAGGCGGCCAATGTCGATCTGGTATTCTGCGCCGGGCCGATGATGAAATCGCTCTGGGACGCCCTTCCGCCGACTCGTCGGGGCGGCTACGCCGAAGCGGCGGCGGACTTGGCGCCGCGCGTCGCATCGGCCGCGGAGCCGGGCGATCTGGTGATGGTCAAAGGGTCGAACGGCAGCCGGGCGAGCGTGATAGCCGCCGCCCTGGGCGCGCTCGACCACAGGGGGGAGACGGCCTGATGCTGCAGTTCCTGGCGGACTGGCGGGACTCGATTCCGCTGCTCAACCTGCTGAAATACCTGACCTTCCGCACCGGCATGGCGACCGCGACCGGTTTCATCATCGCCGTGGCCATGGGCTCGCGCTTCATCAACTGGATGCGCGCCAAACAGGGCAAGGGCCAGCCGATCCGCAAGGAAGGCATCGAGCGCCACGTGCTGGAAAAGGCCGGCACCCCGACCATGGGCGGGCTGATGATCCTGGCCGGGGCGATCGGCGGCACCCTGCTGTGGGCCAACCTGACCAACGTCTATGTCTGGGTCGTGCTGATGGTCACCGCCGGCTACGGTGTGCTCGGCTTCATGGACGACTATGACAAGGTCACCAAACAGACCACGGCCGGGGTTTCCGGTCCGGTGAAGCTGGTCATCCAGTTCGTCATCGCCTTCGCCGCCGTGGCGCTGCTGATCTGGTTCGGCGGCAAGTCACCCGATGCGCCGGAGCTGTCGACCTCGGTGGCCTTCCCGATCTTCAAGCGGCTGCTGCTCGACCTCGGCTGGTTCTATCTCGCCTTCGGGGCGGTGGTGATCGTCGGTTTCTCCAACGCCGTGAACTTCACCGATGGCCTCGACGGCCTGGCCATCGTGCCGGTGATGATCGCCGCCGCGGCCCTGGGGCTGATCGCCTACCTGGTCGGGAACTACGTGTTCGCCGAGTACCTGCAGGTTCACTTCGTGCCGGGCGTTGGGGAACTGGCGGTCATCTGCGGCGCCCTGATCGGCGCCGGGCTGGGCTTCCTCTGGTACAACGCCCCGCCGGCCAAGATTTTCATGGGCGACACCGGCTCGCTGGCCCTGGGCGGCGCGCTGGGCGTCATTTCCGTGGCCATCAAGCATGAGATCGTGCTGGCCATCATCGGCGGTCTGTTCGTCGCCGAACTGCTCAGCGTCATCATCCAGGTCGCCTATTTCAAGCGCACCGGCAAACGCATCTTCCTGATGGCGCCGATCCACCACCATTTCGAGAAGCTGGGCTGGCCCGAGTCGACCGTGGTTATCCGCTTCTGGATCGTCTCGCTGATGCTGGCCTTCCTCGGCCTCGCCACCCTCAAGCTGCGCTAGGAGCGCCCGGCCCGCCATGATCCCCATCCGCGGCTTCGAGGGACGCAAGGTCGCCGTGTTCGGCCTCGGCCGAACGGGGCTGACGGCCGCGCGCGCGCTCGTCGCCGGCGGGGTGCAGGTCGCCCTGTGGGACGAGAAGGCCGCCGGCCGGGCCGCGGCCGAGGCGGAAGGCTTCGCGATGGTCGATCTGAAGTCGGCCGACTGGTCGGACTTCGCCGCCCTGATGCTGTCGCCGGGCGTGCCGCTGACCCATCCGGCGCCCCACTGGACCGTGGACATGGCCAGGGCCGCCGGCGTCGAGGTGCTGGGCGACATCGAGCTCTTCGCCCGCACGGTCAACGCCGCTCCGGCCCACAAGCGCCCGAAGGTGGCGGCGATCACCGGCACCAACGGTAAGTCGACGACCACGGCCCTGCTGGGCCACCTCTGCGCCAGCGCCGGCCGCGATACGCGCATCGGCGGCAACATCGGCGTCGGCGTCCTGGGCCTGCCCGACATGCACGGCGGGGCGGTCTATGTGCTGGAGGTGTCGTCCTACCAGCTGGACCTGACCTCCAGCCTCAAGCCGGACGCGGCGGTGCTGCTGAACATCTCGCCCGACCACCTCGAGCGGCACGGCGGCATGGAGGGCTATGTCGCGTCCAAGCGCCGCGTGCTGCTCAACCAGACCAAGGGCGACACGGCGGTCATCGGTGTCGATGACGCCTGGTGCCAGCGCATCTGCACCGAGATCACCGCCGCCAATCACCGGACCATCTGGCCGATCAGCGCCAGCCGCTCGATGGGCCGGGGCGTCTACGCTATCCAGGGGGTGCTCTACGACGCCACCGGCGACCGGGTCGTCGAGGTCGCCGACCTGCTGCGCGCCCGCTCGCTGCCGGGCCGGCACAACTGGCAGAACGCGGCGGCCGCCTACGCCGCGGCGCGGGCCATGGGCGTGCCGGCGGAGGAGGCGGCCGAGGGGCTGATGACCTTCCCCGGCCTGGCGCACCGCATGGAAACGGTGGCGACCCTCGGCCGGGTCCGCTTCGTCAACGACTCCAAGGCGACCAACGCCGACGCGGCCCGCCAGGCGCTCGGCAGCTATCCGCGCGTCTACTGGATCGCGGGCGGCCAGCCCAAGTCCGACGGCATCGCGCCGCTGTCCGACCTGTTCGGCCGGGTGGCCAAGGCCTATCTGATCGGCGAGGGCGCCAGCGACTTCGGCAAGGTGCTCGAGGGCCGCGCGCCCTACGTCGTCTCCGGCACGATCGAGGCGGCCACGGCCGCCGCCTTCGCCGACGCGGAGGCCAGCGGCGAGGACGCCATCGTCCTGCTGTCGCCAGCCTGCGCCTCGTTCGACCAGTTCAGCGACTTCGAGGCCCGCGGCGAAGCCTTCCGCGCCGCCGTCGAGTCGCTTCGGCGGCCGGCCCTCAAGGGCGCGCGCGCGTGAGCCACAGCCCCCACACCTTCCTGCGGTCGGACACCACCCCGGTCGGCAACTGGTGGTGGACGATGGACCGCTGGCTGCTGGGCACGGTGTTCGCCCTGATCGCGCTGGGCGTGCTGCTCAGCTTCGGCACCAGCCCGGCGGCGGCCGCGCGCCTGCACTATACCGACGCCTTCCACTTCGCCCTCCGCCAGACCCTGTTCGGCGGCATGGCCGCGGTGCTGGTGATCGGCGTCTCGATGCTGGAGGCGAGGACCATCCGGCGCGTGGCCTTCTTCGTCTATCTGGCGATGATCATCATGATGGCGGCGTTGCCGTTCATCGGACACGAGGCAAAGGGCGCCACGCGCTGGATCCATCTGGCCGGATTTACCCTGCAACCCTCCGAGTTCATGAAACCGGCGCTGATCGTGCTGGTCGCCTGGATGTTCGCCGAGGGCCAGAAGGGCGAGGGCGTGCCGGGCGTGTTCATCGCCTTTTGCCTCTATCTCCTGGCGGTCGGCCTGTTGCTGAAGCAGCCCGACCTCGGCCAGACCGTGCTGATCACGATCGCCTTTGGCGCGGCGTTCTGGATGGCGGGTGTGCCGATCAGCTGGATCATGGGACTGGGCGCCACGGCGCTGGTGGGCCTGGGAAGCACCTACTTCCTGCTGCCGCACGTTCAGGCCCGGGTCGAGACCTTCCTCAGCTCGGACAAGGCCGACAAACACCAGATCACCCAGGCCTCGGAGGCCATCTGGGCCGGCGGCCTGTTCGGGCGTGGCCCGGGCGAAGGCGTCATGAAACGCGGCGTGCCCGACATGCACACCGACTTCGCCTATTCGGTGCTGGCCGAGGAATACGGCCTGGTCTTCTCGCTGGCCCTGATCGGGCTGTTCGCCTTTCTGGTGATCCGGGGTCTGTACAAGTCGCTCCGTCTGTCCGATCCGTTCGAGCAGGTCGCGGCGGCGGGTCTGTTTGTCCTCGTCGGTCTCCAGGCGCTGATCAATGTGGCGGTGAACCTCAACATGATCCCGACCAAGGGCATGACCCTGCCGTTCATCAGCTATGGCGGCTCGTCGATGCTGGCCATGGGCCTGACCCTGGGCATGGCGCTGGGTCTGACCCGTCGCCGCCCGGGCGCCTACGCCACCAGCGAGGGCCTCGCCCGCGCCGGCGCCTTCGCGTAAGACGCCCCGATGGCACAACGCGTAGCAGTCGTCGCCGCCGGGGGCACAGGCGGCCACATGTTCCCCGCCCAGGCGCTCGCCGAAGAGCTGATCCGGCGCGGCTGGCGGATTCTGCTGGCCACCGACGACCGCGGCGCCCTCTACGCCGACAAGTTCCCGGCCGACGTCCGCATCAGCCTGGCCGCCGCGACGGCCAGGCCGGGCGACCCGCTGGGCATAATGAAGGCTGGCGTGGCGGTGTTGCGCGGGACCCTGCAGGCGCGGTCGATCTTCAAGCGCATGGACCCGGCCGTGGTGGTCGGCTTCGGCGGCTATCCGTCACTGCCGTCGCTGCTGGCCGCGATCAGCCAGGGCCGGCCGACCGTGATCCACGAACAGAACGCCGTGCTCGGCCGGGTGAACCGGTTCCTGGCGCCCAGGGTCGGGGAAGTGGCCTGCGCCTTCCCGACCCTCGAGATGGCCGGGCCAAAGGTGAAGGCCCGCGCCCATGTGGTCGGCAATCCGGTCCGGCCCGAGATCCGCGCCCTGTTCGGCCAGCCCTACGTTCCGCCCCAGCCGGGCGGCCCGATCCGCCTGCTGGTCACCGGCGGCAGCCAGGGCGCCCGCCTGCTGTCCGAACTGACGCCCGAGGCGATCCTGCGCCTGCCCGAGGACATCCGCGCCCGGCTGGAGGTGCAGCAGCAGACGCGCAAGGAGTCGATGGACGGCGCCCGGCGGGTCTACGCCAACGCCATGGTCAAGGCCGAGGTGGCGCCCTTTTTCCGCGACATGGCCGGACGGCTGGCCGCCGCCCATCTGGTCATCGGCCGGGCCGGCGCCTCGACGGTGTGCGAGCTGGCCGTGGCCGGCAAGCCGTCGCTGCTGGTGCCGCTGAAGATCGCCGCCGACGACCACCAGCGCTTCAACGCCAAACTGCTGGCCGACGCCGACGCCGCGGCCGTGGCGCTGGAGGACGAACTGACGGTCGACAGCCTGGCCGGGGCCCTCAACGCCCTGCTGCGCGACCCGGCCTGGCTGACCCGCATGGCCGCCGGCGCCCGCTCGGTCGCGCGGCCCGACGCCGCGGAGAAACTGGCCGATCTGGTCGAGCGGACGGCTCTGGGGTAAGCCGCGCGCATGATCCAGCGTCGTCGCCCCGTTCCGTTCGAAATCGGCCCCGTGCACTTCATCGGCATCGGCGGCATCGGCATGAGCGGCATCGCCGAGATCATGATCCGCATCGGCTACACCGTTCAGGGGTCCGACGTGAAGGCGTCGGCCAATACCGAGCGGCTGGAGAAGCTGGGCGCGCGCATCTTCATCGGCCACGAGGGCGGCCAGGTCGAGGGCGCCTCGGCGATCGTCTATTCGACGGCCGTCAAGCACGACAATCCCGAGATGGTCGCCGCCCGCGAGCGCCGCCTGCCGCTGGTCCGCCGGGCCGAGATGCTGGCCGAGCTGATGCGGCTGCAGTTCTCGGTCGCCGTCGGCGGCACGCATGGCAAGACCACCACCACCTCGATGATCGCCACCCTGCTCGACGCCGGCGGGCTGGACCCCACGGTGGTCAATGGCGGGATCATCAACGCCTACGGCACCAATGCCAAGGTCGGCGAGGGCGACTGGATCGTCGTCGAGGCCGACGAAAGCGACGGCACCTTCCTGAAGCTCAAGTCCACCGTGGCGGTGGTGACCAACATCGACGCCGAACACCTTGACCACTGGGGCGACTTCGAGGCCGTGAAGAAGGGCTTCCAGGACTTTATCGAGAACATCCCGTTCTACGGCTTCGCGGCCATCTGCGTGGATCACCCGGAGGTCCAGGCCCTCAGCGCCCGGGTCGAGAACCGCCGGCTGGTGACCTATGGGACCAATCCCCAGGCCGAGGTCCGGGCGACGCATATCGAGATGGGCCCCGAGGGCGCCCGGTTCGACGTGCAGATCAGCCCGCGCGAGGGCGAGCCGATCCGCTACGATGCTCTGACCCTGCCGATGGCCGGGCTGCACAACGTGATGAACGCCTGCGCCGCCATCGCCGTGGCGCGGGAGCTGGGCGTCGATGCCGAGGCGATCCGGGCGGGCCTGAAAGCGTTCGGCGGGGTCAAGCGGCGGTTCACGACCACGGGGGTCGTGGACGGGGTGCGGATCATCGACGATTACGCCCACCATCCGGTGGAGATCGCCGCCGTGCTGACCGCCGCCCGGGCCGTGACCGGCGAGGGCAAGGTCATCGCCGTGGTCCAGCCGCACCGCTTCACGCGTCTGCGCGATCTGATGGCCGAGTTCAGCGCCTGTTTCAACGACGCCGACGTGGTCATCGTGGCCGACGTCTACACGGCCGGCGAAACGCCGATCGACGGCGTCGATCGCGACGCTCTGGTCGAGGGCCTGCGCCGCTACGGCCACCGCCGCGCGATCCCGCTGGAAGGGCCGGCCGCGCTGGCGGCGCTGGTCAAGGAAGAGGCGAGGGCGGGCGACATCGTCGTGCTGCTCGGCGCGGGCGACATCACCAGCTGGGCCTATGCGCTGCCGGGGCAGCTCGAGGCGCTGACGTGAGGGTTTGCATCGGCCCCGTTGCGTCCTTCGAGACGCCCTTCGGGCTCCTCAGGATGACGAACGGGGGTTGGGCTGCACCCATATTCGTCATGGTGAGGAGCGAGCCTCAAGCGAGCGTCTCGAACCACGCAGGGACACGCCCATGAGCTGGCGCGATACCCTCCCTCCCGTCCGAGGCAAACTCCTGCGCGACGAACCCCTGGCGCCGTTCACCTGGTTCCGCGTCGGCGGGCCGGCGGACGTGGTGTTCCTGCCGGAGGACGAGGCCGATCTCGCGGACTTCCTCAAGGCGCTTGACCATGCCGTGCCGGTCATGGCCATCGGCGTCGGCTCCAACCTGCTGGTGCGCGACGGTGGCGTCGAGGGCGTGGTGATCCGGTTGGGGCGGGGCTTCAACGCCGTCGAGCCCCTGGGCGGCAACCGCATCCGCGCCGGCTCGGCCGTGCCCGACGCCATCCTCGCCCGCAAGGCGGCCGAGGCGGGCATCGCGGGGCTGGAGTTCTATGCCGGCATCCCCGGCACGGTCGGCGGGGCGGTGGTCATGAACGCCGGATGCTACGGCGCCGAGACGGTCAACGTTCTCGAGTCCGCCCGCGTCATGGACCGCAATGGGGCTATCCGCGATATGCCGCTGGCCGAGCTCGGCTACACCTACCGCCACAGCGCCATCCAGGACGGCGACGTCATCGTGCTTGGCGCGACCTACGCCGGAACGCCCGACGCCTCCGCCGCCATCAAGGCGCGCATGGCGCAGATCACGGCCCGCCGCGAGACCACCCAGCCGATCCGCGACAAGACCGGCGGCTCGACCTTCAAGAACCCGCCCGGCCATTCGTCCTGGAAGCTGGTCGATGAGGCCGGCTGGCGCGGAAAGCCGTTTGGCGGGGCGATGTTTTCGCCCCTGCATTCGAATTTCATGATCAATACCGGCGACGCCACGGCGGCGGATCTGGAGGGCCTCGGCGAGGCTGTCCGCACTGCTGTCATGGACGGGACCGGCATCCAGCTAGACTGGGAAATCAAACGCATCGGCAGGTCCCTGCCGCCCAAGGAGTAAGCCCATGCGCCGCGCCGTCCTCTTCGCCGCCCTGTCGCTGATCGCGACACCCGCTTTCGCCGCCGAGCCGGCCGACACGGCCGCCGCCCTGCGGGACCGGGCCCTGACCGACACCACCGCCTGGACGGTGCTGGAGGATCTGACCACCGGCATCGGCCCGCGCCTTGTCGGTTCGCCAGGCATGGCCCGGGCCAAGGACTGGGGGGTGAAAACCCTCACCGACATGGGCTTCACTAACGTAAAGGTCGAGGAATTCGCCAAGCCCAGCTGGATTCGCGGCGCCGAGTCGGCGTCGATCACCGGACCCTATCCCTTCGAGCTGTCGATCATCGGCCTGGGCGGCAGCGTCCCGACACCGGCCAAGGGCATCGAGGCCGAGGTGGTGGTGTTTCCCAGCTACGCCGCCCTGTTGGCGGCGCCGGTCGGGTCGCTGACTGGCAAGATCGCCGTCGTCACCCAGCCGATGACCCGCACCCAATCGGGCGAGGGCTATGGCGCGGCCGTCGCCGCCCGCGGGCGCGGTCCCGTCGAGGCGGCCCGCCGAGGCGCGGTGGCCTTCCTGATGCGCTCGGTCTCGACCTCGGACTCGCGCCTGGCCCACACCGGCGGCACCCGCTACGCCGACGACGCGCCGAAGATCCCCGCCGCCGCCCTGGGCGTGCCGGACGCGGAGCTGATCGAGCGGCTGGCCGCCCGTGGCCCCGTGCGGATCAAGCTGAGCCTGGCCTCGACCACCGATCCCAAGGGCGTGGCCTGGAACATCTCCGGCGAGATCACCGGCAGCGGCAAGCCGGAGGAGGTCATCGTCATCGGCGGCCACCTCGACAGCTGGGATCCGGGCACGGGCGCCATCGACGACGCCTCGGGCATCGCCATCACCACGGCTGCGGCGAAGCTGATCGGCGCCCTTCCCAAGCATCCGCGCCGCACGATCCGGGTGGTCATGTGGGGCTCGGAGGAGTCGGGCGGCTCCAGCGAGGCCTATCTCGAGGCGCACAGGGCCGAACTGGCCAACATCGTCATGGCCAGCGAGAGCGACCTGGGCGCCGACAGCATCTACAGCCTGATGCTGCCGAAGGACGCCATGAAGGCGCCGGCCCTGGCCGAGCTGCTGACCGTTCTGGCCCCGCTGAAGATCTACGTCGCCCGCGATCCGGCGCCGTTCGGTGGGTCGGATGTCGAAGGCCTGCAGGAGGCCGGCGTGCCGGTGTTCACCCTGCGCCAGGACGCCAGCCGCTACTTCGACCTGCACCATTCGGCCGACGACACGATCGACAAGGTCGATCCGGCCCAGCTGAACCAGAACGTCGCCGCCTGGGCGGCGCTGCTCTACATGCTGGCCGACAGCGACGCCGACTATCGCGCGAAGTAACCAAGCCGGGGACATGCACTTCAATTCGGTGACAGTTTACGAATTGAAGTCGCGCAGACGGCGGCGGCGTGACGGCGGCAATTCGTAAACTGTCACCGAATTCGCACCCGCGCACGCCTCCATCGCCACCACGCACGGCGGCAACGACCCGAAAAACGCCAGCACCCTGTCCCGCCGCAGCGTCTTCCTCAGAACCACCGCGCCCGACGCATCCGCGCCGTGAACCTGAAACACCGACTTGGCCAGATCCAAACCGATCGTGCTAATCTTCAACATGGACGGCTCCTCTCGACTGGTTGAAACAACTCCAGTCTGGCACGCCGATGCCGTCGAGGGGTCGTCCACCCCATCACGTACCTTCGGTACATGTCCCCGCGTGCTGGCCGTCTGAACCGAAAATCCACGGGACGGCGGCAGCGGCTTAACAACCGCCTGCTATGGCGCCACAAGCACCCCGTCGTTTTCTGGAGCCCCGCATGTCCCTTCCCCTGGCCGGCCGCCATGTCGCCGTTCTGCTCGGCGGCCTGTCCTCCGAGCGCGAGGTCAGCCTCGTTTCCGGCGCGGCCTGCGCCACGGCGCTGGAAAGCCTGGGCGCCAAGGTCACCCGGGTCGATGCCGGCCGGGATCTGGCCCAGGTGCTGACGGCCTTGAAGCCCGACGTCTGTTTCAACGCCCTGCACGGCGCCTGGGGCGAGGACGGCTGCGTCCAGGGCGTGCTGGAGACCCTGGCCATCCCCTACACCCACTGCGGCGTGCTGGCCTCGGCTCTGGCGATGGACAAGGCCCGGTCCAAGGCGGTGCTGGCGGCGGCCGGCGTGACGGTGCCGGGCGGTGGCCTGTTCAACCGCTTCGAGGCGGCGCGCGACCACGTCATGCCGCCACCCTACGTCGTGAAGCCGAACGCCGAGGGCTCCTCGGTCGGGGTGTTCCTGGTGTTCGACGGCGCCAACCGGCCGCCGCAAGAGCTCGTCGCCCCGTCCTGGACCTATGGTGACGAAGTTATGATCGAGCCCTATATCGCCGGGCTCGAGCTGGCCGTCGCCGTCCGGGATGGCAAGGCCCTGACGGTCACGGAGATCGTCCCGACCACCGGATTCTACGACTACGACGCCAAATACGCCGAAGGCGGCTCGCGGCACGTCGTGCCCGCCCGCATGCCGCAAGAGGATTTCGACCGCGCGCTGCGCATGGCCGAGCTCGCCCACGCCGCGCTTGGTTGTCGTGGTGTGACCCGAAGTGATCTTCGTTATGACCCCGTTAAGCGTCTTCTGGTCCTGTTGGAGGTCAACACGCAGCCCGGAATGACGCCCACCTCTCTGGTTCCCGAGCAGGCGGCGCATCTCGGAATGGCGTTCGATCAACTGGTGCTCTGGATTGTGGAGGACGCGTATGCCCGCGACATTGCGGGGGGCAGGGCGAGGTAACGCCAGGTCCAGGGCCAAAGCGCCCGTCAGTCCGGGGAAAACCCGCGCCTCCGCCAAGGGGCTCCAGACCGCGGCCAAGCTGCGCGCTGCCCGTGGCGTTGGCCTGCCGCCCAATTTCGCCATCGCGGTCGCCGGTCTGGTGTTCGGCGTCGGCATCGTCGTGACCCTCGCCACCGGACACCGCGCCGAGGCCCTGGCCGACAACACCCGCCAGGCCGTCGCCGGCCAGTCCGCCGGCCTGGGGTTCAAGATCCGCAACATTCACGTTCAGGGCGCCTCGCCGATGGCCGAGCGCGCCGTGCGCGAAGCGGCTGGCCTGCGGATCGGCCAGCCGATCCTCGACGTCGATCTCGACAGGGTCCGCAAATCGGTCGAGGGCGTCGGCTGGATTCGGGACGCGCAGGTCGTGCGCCTGCTGCCCGACACCCTTGTCGTCGCCGTGCGCCAGCGCGAGACCATGGCGGTCTGGCAGAACCGCGGCCGCACCTGGGTCATCGACTCCAGCGGTCGGCCGATTCCGGAAGCGGACGCGGGTCGGTTCCCGCAACTGCCGCTGATCGTCGGGGACGGCGCCAACGAAGGCGCAGCCCGAATCCTGCAGGCGGTGCAGTCGCGGCCGCGCCTGGTCGAACGGCTGGAGGCCATCGTGCGGGTCGATGGCCGGCGCTGGGATCTGCGGCTGAAGGATGGGGGGCTGGTCCAGCTTCCCGCCGTCGAGGAGGAGTCGGCGCTGATCCAGCTGGACCAGCTGGACCAGCGCCAGCGCATTCTCGAACTTGGATTTGAACGGATCGACCTGCGCGAGCCCGGCATCGTCGCCGTGCGGCCGCGCGGCGCGCCGCTGCCGGGCGAGCCGCTCGCTTCGGACGGCGCATAGGGACCTTGGAGAGCTTGGGGTGGTGAAAACTTTGGCGCGGCGGGACGATCGCAAACAGGCTGGCGACAGCCTGAAGGCGGCGCTCGCGCGCCAGCCGGTGATCGCGGCGGTGGACCTGGGCGCGTCGAAGGTCGCCTGCTTCGTCATGAAACCCGACGGCGTGCGCCGTTCGGACCGCACCCTGACGACGGCCGGCGTCGGCTATGTCCAGTCGCGTGGCGTCAAGGGCGCGACCATCTGCAGCATGGACGAGGCGGCCGAGGCCATCGCCCTGGCCGTCGAGCGGGCCGAGTCCGTGGCCGGCGTCAGCGTCCAGGGCGTGACCATCGCCACCGCCGGCGGCCAGATGCGCAGCGACCGGGTGTCGGCCCGCGTGTCGATCGGCGCCCGGCCGATCTCCGACAATGACTGTTCGCGGGCCCTGGCCGCGGCGCTGGACCAGATCCGGCTGCCCGGCCGCCGGCCGCTGCACATCCTGCCGATCGCCTGGACGGTGGACAGCCAGAAGGGCGTGCGCGACCCGCGCGCGATGTTCGGCAAGTCGCTGGGCGTTGATCTGGTGGTCGTGTCTATCGCCGAGACCATCTTCCAGACCCTGGGACACTGCGTGGAGCGCGCCCACCTGCAGTTCGAGGGCGTGGTGGCCGCGCCGTTCGTTTCGGCCCTGGCGGCCCTCGAGGAAGACGAGATGGACCTGGGCTGCGTCTGCATCGACATGGGCGCGGGCGTCACCTCCGCGGCCGTGTTCAGCGGCGGCAGCCTGGTGCATGTGGAATGCCTGGCCGTCGGCGGCGAACACGTGACGCAGGACATCGCCCGCGGCTTTTCCACCTCGCGCGCCGGCGCCGAGCGGCTCAAGACCCTGCACGGCTCGGCCATCGCCTCGGCCAACGAGGACCGCGAGATGATCGAGGCGCCGCCGCGCGGCGACGATCCCGGGGCCAGCCCGGTCATCGCGCCCCGTTCATTGCTCAAGGGCATCATCGCGCCGCGCGTCGAGGAGACGCTGGAACTGCTGCGGGAGCGGCTGAAGGCCTCGGGCGCGCCGATCGAGCAGGGGGCGGGGATCGTCCTGACCGGCGGCGCCAGCCAGCTGGCCGGCGTGCGCGAGGTCGCCGTGCGGGTGTTCGACCGTCCTGTCAGGCTGGGGCGGCCGCGCCGCGTGCCGCACCTGGCTGACGCCGTGACTGGCCCGGCCTTTTGCGCCGCCGCCGGCATCCTGCACCGCGCCGCCTTCGGTCCGCGCGAAGCGGTGTCGGCCAAGGCCCTGGCCGGCGCCCGCGTGCGGCGCGAGCCGCTGGACCCGACCGCCGGACCGGTGGCCAAGGTCGCGGCCTGGCTGCGTGATAATTTGTAGCAGGTAAGTCCTGCTGATTCGCGCAACCCCTTACGAATCAACAAATTTGCTCCGCAGGCGTCTCGATCAACGCGCGACTCACGCTATGCGGTTAACTGCCGATTAAGGATGTGGGTCCGATGTTAACCCCGCCGTAAGGCATTCCCGGCGGGTGGTTCGCCGGGACCGTTCGAAAGAACAATTGGACGCGGGGTCCCGACTATGAAGCTGTATGCGCCTCAAACCACCGAGCTGAAGCCCAGGATCGTCGTTTTCGGCATCGGCGGGGCCGGCGGCAACGCGGTCAACAACATGATCGAAGCCGGGCTGGAGGGCGTCGAGTTCGTCGTCGCCAACACCGACGCCCAGCAGCTTCAGTTCGCCAAGACTGAACGGCGCATCCAGCTGGGCGTGACGGTCACGCAAGGGTTGGGCGCCGGCGCCCATCCGGAAGTCGGCATGAGCGCCGCCGAAGAGTCCTCGCCCGAGATCGGCGAGCACCTCGACGGGGCCCACATGGTCTTCATCACCGCCGGCATGGGCGGCGGCACCGGAACCGGCGCCGCGCCGATCATCGCCAAGTGCGCGCGCGAGCGCGGCATCCTGACCGTAGGCGTGGTCACCAAGCCGTTCCACTTCGAAGGCCGCCACCGCATGCGGCTGGCCGACGCGGGCATCGCCGAGCTGCAGCGCTACGTCGATACCCTGATCGTCATTCCCAACCAGAACCTGTTCCGCGTCGCCAATGAGCGCACGACCTTCGCAGAGGCCTTCGGCATGGCCGACCAGGTGCTGCATTCGGGCGTCCGCTCGATCACCGACCTGATGGTGCTGCCCGGGCTGATCAACCTCGACTTCGCCGACGTCCGCACGGTCATGACCGAGATGGGCAAGGCGATGATGGGCACCGGCGAGGCGACCGGCGAAGACCGCGCCCTGATGGCCGCCCAGAACGCCATCCAGAACCCACTGCTCGACGAGGTCTCGCTCAAGGGCGCCAAGGCCGTGCTGGTCAACGTGACCGGCGGCCTCGACATGACCCTGCTGGAAGTCGATGAGGCGGCCAACGCCATCACCGACCAGGTCGATCCGGAAGCCAACGTCATCTTCGGCGCGGCCTTCGACCCGGCCCTGGAAGGCTCCATCCGCGTGTCGGTGGTCGCCACCGGCATGGACGGCGCTTCGATCGCCGCCATCGAGCCGGCCCGGCCGCAGCGTGTGAACGCCACGGCCAGGCCGCTGATCGTCGAGCCGATCCAGCCGATCGCCGCCCAGCCGGTCCAGGAACCCGTCCGCGCCGCGGAGCCGGCCTACCAGACCGCCCGCCAGGAGCCGGAACGGATCGAGCCGGCCTACGAAGCCGAGCAGACGGACCTGGGCTTCGACGCGCCGTTGATCCCCACGCCGCCGCCGGTGATCACTCCGCCGGCCCAGCATGTGATGCAGTCCGAGGCGCCGCGCACGGTCATCATCGACCCGCTGGTCGCTGAAGAGGACGAACTGGGCGCGCCGCTCTACGCCGACCCGCACTTCGAGGACAGCCGCCAGCAGCGGAAGGGCTTCCTCAGCCTGTTCGGCGGTCGCACGCAGCAGCAGCAGCACCGCTACGAGGGCCCGCCCGCCGTGCGCCCCACGGGCCGCGCCGGGGCCGCCGCCCAGCCGCAGATGATGGACGAGCCTCAGGCCGAGGACGGCGAGGATCTCGAGATCCCCTCGTTCCTGCGTCGCCTGGCCAACTAGCCTCTCACGGGAAAAGCCGGGCGACCGGCTCAACCGCCAGCACCACCGATCCCGGCCGGACTGTCACAGTCCGGCCGGGATTTGTCGTTTTTGCTCATAACTTCAAGGGCTTGGTGGGGTAACAATCCGAAACAGGGTTTGTTTTGTCGCGCTGCAGCATAGTCCTTAAATGGCACGTGGGGCGTTGAGCGGTCGCGGTTGCGGCGCTCGGTAGACAATCAAAGGGTTTCTCGTGTCCGCGTCGGCGTATCATCAGCACACTGTCGCCGGCCCCGTGATCTTCGCGGGTGTGGGCCTTCACACCGGCGCCCATGTGCGGGTCGCGGTGCGCCCGGCAGCGCCGGACGCGGGCATCACCTTCGTGCGCACCGACATCAAGCACGGCGACAACGCCATCCGTGTTTCCGCCGAGGCCGTCGGCCAGACGCGGCTGGGCACGGTGATCGTCAACGAGGATGGCGCCAGCGTCTCGACCATCGAGCATCTGATGGCGGCCCTGTCGGCCCTGGCCATCGACAACGCCGTGGTCGAGCTGGACGGGCCCGAGGTGCCGATCCTCGACGGCTCGGCCGAAGTGTTCATCCAGGTCCTCGACCAGGCCGGCCGCCGCCGCCAGGAGGCGCCGCGCTACTTCATCGAGGTGCTGGAGCCGGTCGAGGTGGTCGAGGGCGACAAGACCGCCGCCCTGCTGCCCTGCGACAGCTTCGAGATGGCTTTCGAGATCGCCTTCGACTCGACGTCGATCGGCCGTCAGCGCATCGATCTGGAAATCACCGAGGAGTCGTTCCGCGAGGAACTGGCCGACTGCCGCACCTTCGGCTTCCTGAAGGATGTCGAGGCCCTGCGCGCGGCCGGCCTGGCCCGCGGCGCGTCGCTGGAGAACGCCGTGGTGCTGGACGGCGACCGCGTGATGAACCCGGAGGGCCTGCGTCGTCCGGACGAGTTCGTGCGCCACAAGGCGCTGGACGCGGTCGGCGACCTCTATGTGCTCGGCGCGCCGCTGATGGCCCGCTTCGAGGGGCTCTACGCGGGCCACGGCCTGAACAACCAGCTGGTGCGCGCGCTGATGGCCAATCCGCAAGCCTGGCGCATCCGCACGCTCGCCCCGGAACTGGCCCAGGTCGGTTGAACCGTTTCCGCCGCATTTGCGCCCGCCTTTGTGTGGTGTAGAAGCCGAGTGCCGCGCTCGGGGGCGCGGGAACTGGTTCGAGGTGAGGGTAAGTGCTTCCTAGATCGACTGGCCGGGCGGCCCTTCTCATCCTCGCCATCACCGTCGCGCTGGCCGCGGCCGGTTGCGCGCGCGAAAAGCCCAAGCCCCGTCTGGCGTACCAGGAACGCCCCGCCGAGCTGCTCTATTCGACCGGCGCCTTCAAGCTGGACCAGCACCGCTGGGGCGAAGCGGTGGCCTATTTCCAGGAAGTCGAACGCCAGCACCCCTATTCGGAATGGTCGCGCCGGGCGATTCTGATGACCGCCTACGCCCACTACCAGGGCAACCAGTACGCCGAAGCGATCAAGGATTCTGAGCGGTTCGTCCAGCTCTACCCCGGCAATCCGTCGGTCGTTTACGCCTACTATCTGAAGGCCATCTGCTACTTCGAACAGATCGTCGATGTGGGCCGTGACCAGGCCGCCACCGAGCAGGCGCTGGCCTCGCTGCAGGAAGTCATCCAGCGGTTCCCCCAGAGCGAGTACGCCTCAGACGCCCGCCTGAAGATCGACATGGTCAACGACCAGCTGGCCGGCAAGGAAATGGCCATCGGCCGCTACTACCTGCGCCAGGGCCAGACCATCGCCGCCATCGGCCGGTTCCGCACCGTGGTCGATCGCTACCAGACCACGACCCACACGCCCGAGGCCCTCTACCGGCTGGTCGAGTCCTATTTGACGGTCGGCCTGATGCAGGAAGCGACCGCCAACGGCGCGGTGCTCGGGGCCAACTTCCCGGGTGATGCCTGGTACGGCGACGCCTACGCCCTGCTGACCGATCGTGGCCTGCAGCCGGCCGTCGAGCCCAAGACCCCCGGCGCCAAGCGCAGCTACCTCGACCGGCTGCTCAACCGCGGCACGGCCCTGCCGCCTCCGGGCGAGCGCGCGCCGTCGGCCGCGCCGGCGCCGGCCGAGGCTGGGCAGCCCACGCCCCCGCCGCCGGCCGCCAAGCCGAAGAAAAAGGGCATGTTCGGTCGCCTCTTCGGCCACTGACAATCGCAAAAACAGGCTAGACTGTCGGCCATGCTGATCGGGCTGGCCATTCGCGACGTCGTGCTGATCGAGGCGCTTGATCTCGCCATCGGGCCGGGGCTGACCGCCCTGACCGGCGAGACCGGGGCCGGCAAGTCGATCATCCTCGACGCCCTGGGTCTGGCCACGGGCGCGCGGGCCGACGCGGGCCTCGTGCGCATGGGCGCTTCGCAGGCCAGCGCCACGGCCATCTTTTCCCCGCCCGCCGACCACGCCGTCTGGGCCCTGCTCGACGAGAAGGGGCTCGGCTACGAACGCGACGAGGACCTGGTCCTGCGCCGCCAGCTGTCCGCCGACGGCCGCAGCCGCGCCTTCGTCAACGACCAGGCCACCGGCGTGGCGGCGCTCAAGGAGCTGGGCGCCCTGCTGCTGGAGGTGCATGGCCAGCACGAGACGGTCGGCCTGCTCGATCCGCGCACCCACCGCACGCTGCTGGACGCCTTTGGCGGCGTGTCGGCGGCGGCCACGGCCGGCGCCTGGAGCGCCTGGCGGGCCGCCCGCGAACGGGCCGGGGCCCTGCGCGACCAGGCCGCCCACGCCGAGGCTGAAATCGAGGAGCTGACCCTTCGCCTGGCCGAACTGGACCGGCTCGACCCGCGCGAGGGCGAGGAAACGGCGCTGGCCGAGGAACGTGCGTTGCTCGGCGCGGCCGAGAAGGCGCTGGCCGACGTGGACGCCGCCCGTGACGCCCTGGGTGGGGAAAGCACCGCGGGCCGTCTGTCGCAGGCCTTTCGGGCTCTCGAGCGGGCGCGGGAACGGGCCATCCAGGCCGGAGCGGCGACCGAAGGCCCGGCCGTCCAGCGCCTGACCGCCGCGGCCGAAGCCGTCGATCGGGCGGTCAGCGAGGTCCGTGAAGCCGAGGCCGCTATCGACCACGCCGCCCAGGCTTTCGATCTGGACCCCAAACGCCTTGAGGAAGCCGAGGAGCGGCTGTTCGCCCTGCGCGCCATGGCCCGCAAGCTGTCGGTTCCCGTCGAATCCCTGCCCGCCGTGCGCGCGGACTTCGCCGCCCGGCTGCGGGCCGTGGAAACATCGGGCGACGCGTTGCGCTCGGCCGAGGCCGCCGAGGCCACCGCCCGCGCGGCCTATCTGGCTGCCGCCACGACGCTGTCGGCCGAGCGCCGCGCGGCCGGCGACCGGCTCGCCCGGGCGGTGGAGAGCGAGCTGGTCCCGCTGAAGCTGGACAAGGCCCGCTTCCGCGCCGCCGTCGAGCCGCTGGCCGAGGACCGGGCGGGCCCCTCGGGCCTGGACAGGGTCGCCTTCGAGATATGCACCAACCCCGGCGCGCCGTTCGGACCGCTGGAAGCCATCGCCTCGGGCGGCGAGCTGGCCCGTTTCGCTCTGGCGCTGAAGGCGGCGCTGGCGGGACGGGTGAAGGGCGCCCAGCCGCTGATGATCTTCGACGAGGTCGATCAGGGCGTCGGCGGGGCCGTGGCCGACGCGGTCGGCCTGCGCCTGCGCCGCCTGGCCGGCGAGGCCCAGGTGCTGGTGGTGACCCACAGCCCGCAGGTCGCGGCCCGCGCCCACGCCCACTGGCGGATCACCAAGAGCGGCGACGACGCCCGCCTGCGCACGGCGGTCGAGACCCTCGCCCCCGCCGCCCGCGAGGAGGAGATCGCCCGCATGCTGGCCGGGGCCGAGGTCACCGATGCGGCCCGCGCGGCCGCCCGGGCGCTGATCGGGGCGTAGATGATGCCCCTGTCCGCAGCGATCGTGCTGATGCTTGCGGCAGAGCCGGCGGGGGCCCCGACCTGCCCGCTAGCGCAAGAGGTGCGTGTCTTCCACAAAGAGGCGCGCTGGTGGCTCGACAAGGCGGGACTTGAGGCGGTCGCCGACGTCGCCGCTTTTGTCCGGTCTCATCCTCTCGCCGAGGTCTGGCTGATGTCGGACTACTACGCCGCCGGAAACACGGCCGTTTACACCGTCGATGAGGCGTTCAAGGTCCACAAGGTTGACCCGTTCGACATCTGGATCACTTCCGGACCGCGCGGCGGCCCCGCGCCGACGCCGCCGGACGGCTATATGGACGTTTCAATCCAGATCGACTGCGACGGCTGACGGTGTGGGGCTCGGTGCGTCCTTCGAGACGCCCTCTTCGAGGGCTCCTCAGGATGACGAACAGGGGTGGGCTGCAATAGTGTTCGTCATGGTGAGGAGCGAGCTTCAAGCGAGCGTCTCGAACCACGCAAACTATCGGATACTCCTGCGAGCATGACCGCCACTCCCGTCCCCGATCTCACCGAGTCCGAAGCCGCCCTGGAGCTCGAGCGCCTCGCCGACACGCTGGCGGCGCACGATCTGCGCTATCACCAGCACGACGCCCCGACGATCAGCGACGCCGAGTACGACGCCCTCAAGCGGCGCAACGAGGCCATCGAGGCGCGTTTCCCGCATCTGGTGCGCGAGAACAGTCCGTCCCAGCGGGTCGGCGCGGCGCGGTCGGACCAATTCGCGCCGGTGGCGCACGGCGTGCCGATGCTCAGCCTGGACAACGCCTTCTCCGACGAGGAGGTCGAGGACTTCGTCGCCCGGGTGCGGCGGTTCCTGCGGCTGGCGGCCGACGAGCCGGTGGCCTTCACGGCCGAGCCGAAGATCGACGGACTGTCCGCCTCGATCCGCTACGAGAAGGGCGTGCTGGTGCGGGGCGCGACGCGCGGCGACGGCCGCACGGGCGAGGACATCACGGCCAACCTGCGGACCCTCGATGACATCCCCGAGCGCCTGACCGGCGAGGTCCCGGACGTCATCGAGATCCGCGGCGAGGTCTATGCCCCGCTGGCGCAGTTCGAGGCGTTCAACAAGGCGGCCGAGGAGGCGGGCGGCCGCACCTACGCCAACCCGCGCAACTTCGCCGCCGGGTCCCTGCGTCAGATCGATCCGACCATCACCGCCAAACGGCCGCTGCGCTTCTTCGCCTACGCCTGGGGCGAGGTCAGCGACCGGTTCGCCGAGACGCAGAGCGGAGCGCTGGCCAGGCTGGCCGAATGGGGTTTCACGACCAACGACCGCTCGCGGCGGGTCGAGAACGCCGAGGGGCTGCTGGGCGTCTATCGCGACATCGGCGCCGCGCGCGCCACGCTCGCCTATGACATTGACGGCGTCGTCTACAAGGTCGACCGGCTGGACTGGCAGCAGCGGCTGGGCTTCGTCTCCCGCTCGCCGCGCTGGGCCATCGCCCACAAGTTCCCGGCCGAGCAGGCCACGACGGTGCTGGAAGGCATCGATATCCAGGTCGGCCGGACAGGCTCCCTGACGCCCGTCGCGCGGCTGCATCCGGTGACGGTCGGCGGCGTGGTGGTGCGCAACGCCACCCTGCACAACGCCGACGAGATCGCCCGCAAGGACATCCGCATCGGCGACACCGTGACCCTGCAGCGGGCTGGCGACGTGATCCCGCAGGTGCTGGGCCCCGTGGACGCCGACCGGCCGGGCCGGGGCGAGCCTTACGCCTTTCCGACCGTCTGCATCTGCCCGCTGAAGACGCCGGTGGTGCAGGAGACGACCGCCGGCGGCGCGGTCACCGTCGCCCGCCGCTGCACGGGCGAGTTCGCCTGTCCGTTCCAGAAGATCCGCCACCTGATGCACTTCGTTTCCCGGCGGGCCTTCGACATCGAGGGCATGGGCGAGAAGCAGCTGCAGGCCTTCCTCGATGAGGGCTGGATCACCGAGCCGGCCGACATCTTCCGGTTGGCGCGGGACGAGCAGCGGCTGGCCGTCCTGCGCGAGCGCGACGGCTATGGCGAGACCTCGGTTGCCAACATCGTGCGCAACGTCGATGCCCGCCGCACGATCAGCCTGGATCGCTTCCTGTTCGGCCTGGGCATCCGCGACATTGGCGAGACCACGGCGACGCACCTGGCCCGGGCGTTCGATAGTTTCGCCGATCTGGAGCGGGCGGTGATGGCCGCTTCGGTCCAGACGCCGAGCGCCGCCTATGTCGAGCTGTCGGAAATGCACGGCATGGGACCCAAGGCGCTGGACCAGCTGCTGTCGCTGGCGGCCGGACTGGGCGAGGACCCCTGGCCCGACGCGCCGATGGCGACCAAGCTGGACCACGCCCTGGCCGGCCTCGCCAGTCCGGCCCGGCGGGCGCTGGCGGCGCGCTTCGAAACCTGGGACTCCCTGGTGACCTTCGTCAAGGACGCCGCCGGCGGCGCGCCGGGCGGGGACTTCCTGCAGCTGTCGGCTATCGACGGCGTCGGCCCCGTCGCCGCCCAGTCGGTCGCCGACTTCTTCCGCGAGGACCACAATCGCGCGCTGGTCGAAGCGCTGGTCGCCGAACTGGACGCCGTCACGCCGTTGCCGAAGGCCAAGACCGACACCGCCATCGCAGGCAAGACCGTGGTCTTCACCGGCGCGCTGGAGAAGATGACCCGCGACGAGGCCAAGGCCCAGGCCGAGGCCCTGGGCGCCAAGACCGCCGGTTCCGTGTCGAAGAAGACCGACCTGGTGGTGGCGGGACCCGGCGCGGGGTCCAAGCTCAAGGACGCCGAGAAGCACGGCGTGAAGGTGCTGACCGAGGACGAGTGGCTGGCGTTGATCGGGGCGGGTTAGCCCCCAACCACCGTCATCCTCGGGCTTGTCCCGAGGACCCCTCGTTCAGTCGCACGGGCTGTGATCCAGCTTGATGCTGTCGGGTCGCGGATACAGGGGTCCTCGGGACAAGCCCGAGGATGACGGCGGTTTGGGGGCCTACGCCGCCTCCCGGTTCGTCCCCAGATCCGCCAGCCAGGCCACGGCCGTGACCGCCAGATAGACCGTCAGCCCCAGCCGCGCGAAGGCGAAGCTGTCGCCAGCCGGTTCGGAGAACTCGCCGACCATCTGCAGCGCGACGAGGAATCCGAGGAACAGCATGGCCGGCCAGGCGGTGCGGCCGTGCTTGCCGCGCTTCCACAGCCAGGCGCAGCCGGCGAGCGCGATCAGCCCCATCTCCAGCGTCTTTTCCGCGCCGGGAAGGTTCCACAGCGCTAGGCCGATCTTCTGCCCGCCGGGCCAGATCTCCAGGTCCGGCCGGTGGACCAGCCAGTCGAGCCCCCAGTGGGAGAACACCACCAGCCCGACCATGATGGCCGCGCTCCAGGGAACCCGGATCAGGAAGCGGGCGAGCAGAAGGCCCGTGATCGACCAAGCCACCGCGGCCGGCAGGCTGTGGGTCCAGGGCATGTGCTCCAGCACCAGCGGGCTGCCCGGCAGGGCCGGGTCGAAGCTGACCTTCTCCACCCCGGCCATGACCAGGCTGCTCCAGCCGATGTCGATCAGCTGGGCCGCGCCGATATAGGCCCACAGCGGGGCCTTCGGGTCGATGGCCTTGGCGGCCAGCGCCGCTGAGTAGTGTCCGACGAACATGGCGTCCTCCCCCGAGGTTTCAGGGCAGGGTGGCGCCGTTCACAGCGGCGCGCACGCGGTTTCGAGCCACGCGCGAACCTCAGGCCCGACCAGCGGGCCGATCAGCTCCAGCACCCGGGCGTGATACTGGTCCATCTGGGCCCGTTCCTCGTCGGTCAGCAGATCGACGTCGATCAGCGCGCGGTCGATTGGCGCCCAGGTCAGGGTCTCGAAACCGAGCATCGGCCGCTCGCCGCCCGGCACGCTGGTCGCCTCGGTGACGAACTGCAGGTTCTCGATGCGGATGCCGTATTCACCCGCCTTGTAGTAGCCCGGTTCGTTGCTGAGGATCATGCCGGGGCGCAGGGCGACGCTGTTGGGGGCCTTGGCGATGCGCTGGGGGCCCTCGTGGACGCCCAGATAGGCGCCGACGCCGTGGCCGGTGCCGTGGTCGTAGTCGAGGCCGGCGTTCCACAGCGGCGCGCGGGCCAGGGCGTCAAGCGCCGAGCCGGTCGTGCCGACCGGAAAGCGGACCCGGGCCAGATGCAGGTGGCCCTTGAGCACCAGGGTGAAGCGCTGGCGCATCTCCTCGCTCGGCGCGCCGATCGCCATGGTCCGCGTCACATCGGTCGTGCCGTCGAGATACTGGCCGCCCGAGTCGATCAGCAGCAGGGAGCCCTGCCGGGCCCGCTCGTTGGTGCGGTCGCTGGGATGGTAGTGGGGCAGGGCGCCATGGCCGTTGGCCGCGCCGATGGTGTCGAAGCTGAGGTCCTTCAGCGCGCCGGTGGCCTCGCGGAACGCCTCCAGCCTGGCGACGGCCTCCTTCTCGTCGGGCGGATTGATCTGGCCCTCGGTGGCCACCCAGTGGAGGAAGTTGGTCAGCGCCGCGCCGTCGCGGATGTGGGCGCGCCGCATGCCGTCCAGCTCAACGGCGTTCTTGCAGGCCCGGGGCAGGGTGCAGGGGTCCATGCCGCGCACCGTTTCGGCTCCCAGTTCGCCCAGGGTGTCGAAATACCAGGCCGAGGACTGGGCGGGATCGACCAGCACCTTGCGGCCCTTCAGCTCGGCCAGGGCGGCGGGCAGGTCGTCCGGCGTTTCCAGCCGCACCTGGTTGCCCAGCCAGGCGGGCAGCGCGTCGCTGACCTTGGCCGGATCGAGGAACAGCCGCGCTGTGCCGTCGGCGTCGAGGATGGCCTGGCCGATCGGCAGCGGCGAGCGGATGACGTCGCCGCCCCGCACGTTGAACAGCCAGGCGATCGAGGCCGGCGCGGTGATCACGCAGGCGTCGGCGCCTTCGCGGGTCAGGCTTTCGCCGACCCGGGCGCGTTTGGCGGCCGACTCCTCGCCCGCGTAGGCCAGCGGATGCGGCACGACCGGGGCGGTCGGCTGCGGCGGCCGCTCGGCGCCCCAGCCGGCGTCCAGCGGGTTGACCTCGACGGCTCTGAGGATCGCGCCGGCCTTGAGGGTTGCGGCGTGCAGCGTGGCCAGGGCGTCGGGGCTGTGCAGGCGGGGGTCGTAGCCGATCACCCCGCCCCTGGGCGCGTTGGCCTCGAGCCAGGCGGGCACGCCGCCCTCGACCAGATCGCGGATCTCGAACACGCCCTGATCGACCTGCTCGCCGACCTGCAGGGTGTAGCGGCCATCGACGAAGACGGCGGCCCGCTCGGCCAGGATCACCGCCGCCCCGGCCGAGCCGGTGAAGCCGGTGGCCCAGGCCAGGCGGTCATTGGCCGCCGGCAGGTATTCGTTCTGGTGCTCGTCCTCATGCGGGATCAGAAAGCCGTCCAGCCCCTGGGCCAGCATGGCCTGGCGGATCAGCGGCACGTGGCGGGGGCCGAAGGACGGCTCGGTCGATTCGTCGAAGGTCTGGCGCATGGCGGTGAACTTATTCATCCCGCGCGCTTCGCGCCACCGGGAGACGGGACGTTAGCAATTGGTCGCCCAAGCTTCCGCCGACGACTCGGTCGGGGGACGGTGAAATGAGCGGTATCGAAGGCAAGAGGCGGCTGTCGCGGCGCGGACTGTTGGGCGGGCTGATCCTGGGGGCCGGGCTCGGTCTGGGCGTGGCGCCGGTCAGGGCCAGCGGCCATGCCGAGGCCCTGCTGCTGACCTGCATGGACTTCCGGCTGGTCGATGAGGTCGAGAGCTACATGGAGGCCCGCGGCCTGAAGGACCGCTATGACCATATGGTCCTGGCCGGCGCCTCGCTGGGCGGGCTCAACGACCGCTTCCCGACCTGGGGCGACGTGTTCTGGGCCCATCTGGACCTGGCCATCGAGCTGCACGAAGTGCACCGCGTGATCGTGCTCGATCACCGCGACTGCGGCGCCTACAAGATGATCCTCGGCGAGGCTTCGGTGAAGGACGCGGACGCCGAACTGAAGACGCACGTGAAACAGCTGTACGCCTTCCGCTCGGCCGTCCTGACGCGCCACCCCCACATGGAGGTGGAGATCGGGCTGATGGCCCTGGACGGGACCGTCACCCAGATCGTCTGACTCCTACTGCGGCGGCTGTTCAGCCGGCGTCGGCTCGCTGACCGGGGGCGAGGCGTTGGCGGCCGCGTCGCTGGCGCTCTGGGCCGCGCGATCGGCGGCGGCGCGCGCATCGGCCGAGGCCTGGGCGGCGCCGGTGGCGGTGCGGTCGGCGGCGGCGGTGGCCGCGCTGCTGGCGGCGTCGAGGGTCGACTGCGCGCCGGCCATCATGCCCTCGGCGCGACCCATGTCCTGGGCCTGGGTGATCGCGGCGGGGTCAAGCTCGGCGGACTGACGGGTGACCATGAAGACCACGGCGATGATGGCCACCAGGGCGACCACGGCGGCGACCACCCAGGCGGTGGTGTTGGACCCGCCGCTGCTCTGGGCCGGCGGGGGAGTCGTCTGGGGATTGGTGTTGGTCAAGGTCCGGTTTCTCCGTGCGGGGGAAGCCCCGACCAACGGATAACGCCGATGCTGTCGGCCCGGTTCCGGTCAGGCGCGCTGGAGGACCAGCGTCGCCCAGGCGTCGCGATGGATGCGTCGCACGACCCGGAAGCCCTTCGACAGATAGGCCGCCTTCACCCGCCGCTCCTGGGTGCGCAGCAGGCCTGACAGAATGGCCAGGCCGCCGGGCCTCAGCGCGCCCTTGATGTCCTGGGCCAGGGCGACCAGCGGCGGGGCGAGGATGTTGGCGAACACCAGGTCGTAGGGCGCGTCCTGGCGCACCAGCCGGTGGTTCAGGCCCGAGGCGTGGACGAAACGGGCGCGGGCCGCGTTCTCCTTCGCGTTCTCGTTGGCGATGCGCACGGACGGGCCGTCGATGTCGGTGCCGACGGCGGTTTTCGAGCCCGTGCGGGCCGCGGCGATGGCCAGCACCCCCGTGCCGCAGCCGACGTCCAGCACGCGGCCGAAGCGGCGGGCCTTGAGCAGGTCGTTGTAGGCCCTCAGGCAGCCGGCCGTGGTGCCGTGGTGCCCGGTGCCGAAGGCCGCGCCGGCCTCGATGCGCAGCTTGACCGCGTTGACGGGCGCGCGGCCCGTGTCGTGGACGCCATAGACGAAGAACCGCCCCTCGCGCACCGGCGGCAGGCCCGACAGCGCCATGGCCAGCCAGTCGGCGTCGGCCAGGGCCTCGACGACGACCGTCAGGCCGCCCGAGGCGATCAGGCTGGCCTCGATGCCCTCGGCCTCCTCGGTCGAGGTCGGAAAGGCGTCGATGCGCCAGATGCCCTTGTCCTCATCCTCTTCGAGGATCGAGTAGGTGGCGCCTTCCAGCATGGGATTGGCGTCGATCGCGTCGGCGGCGGCTTCTGCCAGGGCGCGGGGCCCCCGGGCGATGATCTGGACGGCTTGGTCGGTCATGGCGTCCCCTTAACGGCCGGGACGCCCGCCGTCACGGGGCTTTGCGCGCCGGCGCGCCCTGTCAGTGGGGGTCAGTGACGGGGGCCGCCGAGCAGGCCGGTGCTGTCCATGGGCGGCGGCGGCCGTGACGCCGGCCGTGACGCGGACGGGGCGAGCCCGGCGGTCATTGGCCGGTAGGGCTCCGGGGTCTGGACGGTCCGTCCATGCCCGATCCCGCCGAGGATGTCGCCGTCGGCGCTGGGATAGCGGACCATCGACGCGTCCGACCGCGGCGCGACCCGCGTCTGCGTCCGGGCCGCCTCGCGGATGGCGTCCGCCCGGCCGGCGGCGAAGGGGCGCTGATCGACAGCCGGGCCGTGGCCGAACGTGAGAGCGCCGGCCAGCATCAGGACCGTGGTCATCATGGGTCGCTCCGTCGCGCGGTCGTCGCAGGCAGAGCGCGGGAAACGGGCGTTGGTTGCGCCGCGCCGGCCGGCGACGGGCCAGATTATCCTGTCCCTTGGGACTGGATAATCCGGCCCGGACAGCGCTGACGGGGGCTCGCCAAGCAGTCCCAAGGGACAGCTTGGCGAGCCCCCAGCCTGGCCCCTGTTGCGCCGACGGGGACCGGACAAGCAGTCCCGAGGGACAGCTAGTCCAGTCCCCTCGCCGGTCCCATGGGCCCGCCTGGCGCCTTCTCCCGCAAGGAGGGAAGGGGCATGGCGGGGATGTCTGCGCGCTTCCATCCAGGCATTTTACGGCCGTCTGACGCAGCGAGGGCTCGGCGGGCGACGATTTGGGGCGGGTGTCTCGCGGATGTCCCGCCTTGTCCCGGGATTATCCGTCCCGGGTGTCTTCACTCCGCCACCTCCCCACCGTCATCGTCGGACTTGTTCCGACGACCCAAGCGCACTGTGAAAGCTGATCAGGGCGTTGGCCGAGACGCGCTTACCTTGCCGCCTCCGTGTGCATGGGTCGTCGGAACAAGTCCGACGATGACGGAGGATGTGCGTTTAGGGGCAGGTCATAAGGGCGGATTGCGGGATCGCCGCTGTCATGCCGGGTACATGGACACTGGCCGCAATCTGATCGGCGAGGGCCTGTTGCTCTGCGGGAAGGTCGATCCGTTCCCACACGAGGATGAAGTCCCAATCGCCGAACGCGGGCCGCCGGTCCGGCGCGATCCATTCTCTTTGGAGGTGAAGGATTTGTCGGTGCGGCGGGAATTCGCCCTGCCCGGCGACGGGGTGGCAGAAAATGCGCTGCTGAACGCGTGGGCGAATGCGGCCCTTCCAGTCGGTCCTGTAGTCGAAGGCTGGAAACTGCTGGTTCAGGACGTAGAGGTAGGGCCGGCCCGCCGACTTGATCGTGTAGGTGGCGACATCCAGGCCAGGCGTCAGCGTGATGTCGAAGCCGTCCGGGAGAGACAGCGAGAACGGCAGTGTCTGGCCAGCGGGTCTCTCCGGAAATGCTCCGGATCCCCCCGGCACAAATGGCGTATCCGGAAGGGAGCCAACACACCCGGCAAGGCCTGTGGCGAGCGCGACCCCCGTGACCGATCTTACGATCCAGCCGCTCCCCATCACCCCTTCTCCACGAACCCGTCGAGCACCTTCTTGTCGCCGGCCTTGTCGAAGCTGACGCTGAGCTTGTTGCCCTCGACGGCCGTCACCTTGCCGTAGCCGAACTTGATGTGGAACACGCGGTCGCCGCGTTTGTAGTCGCTGGCCGCCGACGACTCCGACACCGCCACCAGCTTGCCTTCGCCTTCCAGCACCTGGGTGCGGCCGGCGGGGCCGCCGTGGTAGCCGCGTTCCTGGGCCCGCTTCCAGCCGGGGGAGGAGTAGCCGGCGCCGAAGGTGCGGTCGTCGTCCCAGCGGCTGGAGGTCGGCTGGGCCATGCCCGGCCCGCCGCCGTAATAGCCGGTCTCGCTGCTGGCCTCGACATTGGCCAGCGGCAGTTCATCGACGAAGCGGCTGGGCAGCTGGCTGGTCCAGCGGCCGTAGACCATGCGGTTGGCGACGAAGCTGATGCGCGCCTCCTCGCGGGCGCGGGTCACGCCGACGTAGGCCAGGCGGCGTTCCTCCTCGAGACCCTTCTCGCCCTTCTCGTCCATGCTGCGCTGGCTGGGGAACACGCCTTCCTCCCAGCCGGGCAGGAAGACCAGCGGGAACTCCAGCCCCTTGGCCGCGTGCAGCGTCATGATCTGGACCGCGTCGTCGCCCCGGCCCCGGTCGAGGTCCATGACCAGCGACACGTGCTCCAGATAGTCGCCGAGCGTGTCGAACGCGGCCATCGCCTGGACCAGTTCCTTGAGGTTCTCCAGCCGCGTCTGGCTGGTCGGTCCCTTGTCGAGGCGCAGGGCGTCGGTATAGCCGCTCTCCTCCAGGATGGTCTCGGTCAGGCGGTCATGGTGCGTGCCCGTCGCCGACTGGTGGCTCCAGCGGTCGAGGTCGCGGATGAAGTTGGCCAGGGCCGTGCGGGTGCGCAGCGCCAGCTCGTCGGTCTGAACGATGCCGCGCGCGGCCGTGACGGCCGAGACCCCGCCGCCGCGGGCGATCTGCAGGATCTTCTGCACCGTGGTCTCGCCGATGCCCCGCTTGGGCACATTGATGATCCGCTCGAAGGCCAGGTCGTCGTCCGGCGACTGGACCAGCCGCAGATAGGCGTGGGCGTCGCGGATCTCGGCCCGTTCGAAGAAGCGCGGGCCGCCGACCACCGTGTAGGGGATCTGCAGCATGACGAAGCGTTCCTCGAACGCCCGCATCTGGAAGCTGGCCCGCACCAGGATGGCCGCGTCGCGATAGCGGCGGCCGCCTTTTTTCCAGCGCTCGATCTCCTCGGCGATCAGCCGGCTCTCGGCCTCGCCGTCCCAGACGCCGCGCACGCGGACCTTCTCGCCCGCCTCGCCCTCGGTCCACAGGGTCTTGCCCAGCCGTCCCTTGTTGACCGCGATCAGGCCGCTGGCGGCGGCCAGGATGTGGCTGGTCGAGCGGTAGTTGCGCTCCAGCCGGATGACCTTTGAACCCGGGAAGTCGCGCTCGAAGCGCAGGATGTTGTCCACCTCCGCCCCGCGCCAGCCATAGATCGACTGGTCGTCGTCGCCGACGCAGCAGACGTTCTGGCGCTTCTGCGCCAGCAGCCGCAGCCACAGGTACTGGGCCACGTTGGTGTCCTGGTATTCGTCGACCAGAATGTATCGGAACTTGTCGTGATATTCCGCAAGGATATCCGGATGTTGCTGGAAGATCGTCAGGTTGTGCAGCAACAGGTCGCCGAAGTCGCAGGCGTTCAGCACCCGCAGCCGCTCCTGGTACATCCGGTACAGCTGCTGGCCGCGGTTGTTGGCGAACACCGCGCCTTCCGACGGCGGCAGCCGGTCCGGCGTCCAGCCGCGGTTCTTCCAGTGGTCGATCAGGCCGGAGAAGGCCTTGGGCGTCCAGCGCTTGATGTCGAGATTCTCGGCCAGCAGGATCTGTTTGATCAGCCGTTCCTGGTCGTCGTCGTCGAGGATGGTGTAGCTGGACTTGAGGCCGACCAGCTCGGCGTGCCGCCGCAGGATCTGGGCCGCCACCGAGTGGAAGGTGCCCAGCCAGCGCAGGCCCTCGGCCTGCGGGCCGATGATCTGGGTGATCCGCTCGCGCATCTCGCGCGCGGCCTTGTTGGTGAAGGTGACGCTGAGGAGCTCCCACGGCCGGGCCTTGCCGGTCGACAGGATGTGCGCCAGCCGGGTGGTCAGCACCCGGGTCTTGCCCGTGCCGGCGCCGGCCAGCACGAGGATCGGGCCCTCGGTCGCTTCGACCGCCTCCCGCTGTTCGGGGTTCAGGCCGTCGAGATAGGCGGGCGCGCCATCGACGCGGGCCAGGTCGCTGATACGGGGCTGGGGCAGGGGAGAGTCGGACATCGGAACATATGTAGCACAGGGCGCGCGCCGCTTAAGCGGAACCGGCCGGGCTGGCCGCCGTTAATCGCGTCACAGTGTTTCAGGGAAGGAAACCCTCATGGCCGCGCGATCCGGAGGGCAGGGCGTGACCGTCCTGCTGGCCCTGGCCCTGCTGGTCATCGCCGCGGCGCTGGCCTGGATGACGGTCAGCGGTCGGCTCCTGACGCCCAGGCCGCTGGCGATGAATCTGAGGCTGCCGCCGACCCCGGATCTGCCGGCGCCGACGCCGATGCCCAATCCCCAGCCGACGCCGGTCCCCATGCCCGACTGACCCCGCGGCGCCGGGGACGCGGGTTTTGGTTTCGGTGACAGTTTACGAATTCGCCCCACCAACCGTGATGGCGAGACGCCAGGCGCGATCGAATTCGTAAACTGTCACCGAAACTCCAGGGCGAACACCCGACACGCCGAGGCCAGCGGCCTCTCCTCCCGCGCGTCGTCGATGCGGGCGATCAGGCCCGACAGGCTCAGCCCGCTGGCCTTCGCCGCCGCGTCGAGCACGGCCCAGAACTCCGGCTCCAGGGCCAGCGAGGTGGCGTGGCCGTGCAGGTTGACCGAGCGTTTCTGAAGCAAGCCCTTCACGTGTCGCGCTTGCTGCCGTCGAGGTCGCGGGCGGCCTTCTCGCGCTCGGCCTCGACCCGGGTCCGCTCGGCCTTGGTCTGGCCGAAACGGACGCGGTTCTCCGCCGCCGTGGCCCTGGTCTCGCTCTTCGCCTTGGCCTTGCGGAAGCGGTTGAGGTTGATCGGTTCGGTCACTTGCCGGTCGGCCGGATGATCAGGGTCGATTGCAGGCGCAGCGGCCTGTCCTTCGGCAGGGCGACCGGGACGCGGCCGGGCCAGACGCAGTTCTGCATCGAGGCCTCGCGGCGCAGGATCCACAGGCTGATCGGCCGGCCATCGACCTTGCAGGCCAGGCCCACGGCCCACTTCGACAGCCCCGGCTGGCCGGGCCAGGAGAAGCCCATCGCGCTGCCCGCCGTCACCGGCGTCACGGCCGGCGCGACCGCCTTGCCGGCCGAGCCGAACACCAGCCTGTCGGCGGCGACCAGCCTGACCGAAAAGCCGCCATAGCCCTTGGCGTCGTCGCTGCCGCCCAGCGACAGGCCATCGACCAGCGGGGTGATGGTGGTGTCGAAATCGATCCGCCGCGCGCCGGCCTTCAGCGGCTGGATGCGCACCTTGGTCACCTCGCGGGCGACGAAGGCCAGCTCCGGCCCGCTGTTGACGATCCAGTCGACCCGCAGGGTCAGCACGCCGGCCCCGCCGCGCTCGCCGTCGAAATTGGTCTGGCGCACGAAGAAGGTCAGACCCTTCATGAACCAGCCGTCGGCCACGGCCCGGCCGTCCAGCCGCACCTGGCGCCAGCCCCAGAACACGCCCCGCTGTTCGGGCAGAACGGCCGGCCGGTCCTCGGTCAGGATCGCGCCGTCGGGGGCGTAGAGCGGGTGGACATAGTTGAGCCGGCCGGGCTCGACCGCCGGGTCGGCCGGTTTGGTGCGATAGAACAGCACCGGCTGGTCGTTGTCGGTGATGGTCACCCCGTCCGGGCCGATGCTGGCGTCCAGCCCGGGGCGGGCCAGCGCGGCGGCCGGCAGCAGGGCGATCAGGGCCGCGACGAGGAGAGCCTTCATGCGTCGTCCTTCCGGGGGCGTGCGTGGAGAGCGACTGAACAAGAACGACGCTCGATGCGCAACCGTCCCGGGGCGAGTCCGTTACATCCCCGCGGCGGGGGCGCCACCACCAGACAGGAGACCTCCCATGATCAGCACCTCGCAAATCCGCGAACATCTCGAAGTGGTCGGCTCGGACGACAGGCATGTCGGCCGCGTGGACAAGGTGATGGACACCGACATCGAACTGGCCAAGCTCGACCTCGGCGCCGGCTTCAAGCATCACCTGATCCCCACCTCCTGGGTGGACTTCGTCGATGACGAGAAGGTCCACCTCAACGTCACCGCCGACGCGGCCAAGGCGGCCTGGCGCGAGAAGCACTGAGCGCTTTCCAAATCCGCTCATTCCGGCTTTCGCCGGGGTGAGCGGGGATGGGGCTGTCCGGGCGAGGGGTTTTCGTTGGCTTGGCGCGCGACAGTGGCTATCAACCGCGCCTTGACGCCTGAGAGCCGACCGACATGAGCGACACGCCCCCCGACCGCCTCGCGACCAACCCGCGCAGCCCCTACCACGACGCCGCCGTTCTCGAGCGCGGCGTGGGCATCCGCTTCAAGGGCGAGGAGAAGACCAACGTCGATGAATACTGCGTCAGCGAGGGCTGGGTGCGGCTGAGCGTCGGCAAGACCCTCGACCGCCACGGCAATCCCATGACCGTCAAGCTGCAGGGAACCGTCGAGCCCTATTTCCGCGATATCGCCTGACCCCCCCTTTTCGGGGTGCGAGCCCGCTCGCCGGGCGTCTAGCCTTCCCGGAAACGGGAGGTGGCCATGGGCAGGACGCAACTTCGATGGGGTGTGACGGCGGTCTTCGCCGGTTGGCTGCTGGCGACGGTCTCGGTCGCGGCGCCCACTCCGTCCTACGATCTGGAAGCATTTCCCGCCGCCGAACGGGGCAAGATCAGCTCCTACGCCGGGTTCGCGCGGCGCTTCGTCGATGAAAACGGATTCTACGCCGTTGTCCTGAGCAGCGCGGAAACGGTCAAACAGCTCGGTCCAGGCTACTGGCAGTTTGGGATCCCCGGCTACACCGCCGCTGATCGTGTCGAGGTGTGCAGCGCGGCCACGGGCGTCCAGCGCCGACCTGGCGTGACGTTGGAGCAGATTCAGGCCCAGACGAACCAGTTCCTGTCCGCTGGCAGTCCGTTCGAGAAGATCGCCACCCAGGAAATGAGTTCGGTGGAAACGCGGACCGTGGCGAGCCTCAATGCCGCGACCGGCAAGACAGCCATCAAGCTGCCGACCTGGATCGGACGCAACCAGGCCGGCGTCTATCTGGCGGTCGGGGTCATGCCCTTGCCGGCCGGAACGATCGCCCTGGCCTGTTCGGGCAAGTCGGCGACCGAGGCGCTCAACCAGCTGACCTCGCTGTTCCGTCTCGGCCAGGGCGTGCTCTGACCACGCGAGTCCGGTGGCCTGGCGCGTCCGTTGGTGGTCAAATGCGGCCATGCGACGGGGACGATCCCTTCTCGGCGGACTTCTGATCGGCGGCGTGGCCCTGGCCGCCGTCTCGGCCGTGCCGTCGCCGCCCTGGACGCCGACCGCCGATCTGCTCTCGGCGCCGTTGCCCGCGCCGCCGCCCGGCCAGCAGGACCTCCTGCGCGCCGAGATCGAACGGCTCGGCGCGGGCCACGACGGCGAGGTCGGCATCGCGGTGCTGGACGTGACCAACGGCTGGTCGGTCGATTACAACGGCCAGGCCCACCTGCCGCAGCAGAGCGTCAGCAAGCTGTGGGTGGCGATCACCGTGCTGGGCGCCATCGACCGTGGCGATTTCAAGCTGTCCGACACCGTGGTGATCCACAAGGAGGACCTCAGCGTCTTCCACCAGCCCTTGCGCGACCGGGTCGGGCCCGGCGGCTACCGGACCACCATCGCCCGTCTGCTGGCCGCCGAAATCCAGCAGAGCGACAACGCCGCCAACGACGCCCTGATCCGCCAGGTTGGCGGTCCCTGGGCGGTCCAGATCGCCATCGTCGGCAAGAGTCTGGGCGAGATCCGCTTCGGACCCGGCGAACGCGAGATGCAGACCCGCGCCGCCGGCCTGACCTGGAAGCCGGAATACAGCTTCGGCCGGGCCTTCTGGGACGACCGTGAAAAACTACCGCCCGCGCGGCGCCGCGCGGCGCTGGAGGCCTATCTGGCCAATCCGCCCGATGCCGCCAGCCCGCTCGACATCGTCGACACCCTGGCCCGGTTGCAGCAGGGCGAGCTGCTGTCGCCTCAGTCGACGGCCTATCTGCTGGACCTGATGGCCGGCACGCAAACGGGCGCCACCCGGCTGCGCGGCGGTCTGGAGCCCGGCTGGCGGCTGCGGCACAAGACCGGCACCGGCCAGGTGATGGGCGCGCTGGCCACCGGCAACAACGACGTCGGCCTGCTGACCGCCCCGGACGGCCGGGTCTACGCCGTGGCCGTGATGATCGGCCAGTCGCGCGCGCCGTTCGAGGCGCGGCAGGCCCTGATGCAGGCCGTCGCCCGGGCCGTGATCGCCAGCCACCGGCCGGCCGGAGCCGTTCCCCCGATCTGAGCCCCCCAAATGTGGCATGTCGCCGGCGCGCAACGGCTGAATCCTGCCTGTGTTCTACTCGGGGAGGGAGAGGCGGTCATGGTTTCGCGTCGCGATGTCGTTCTCGGAGGCGCGGCGCTCGCCGCCGGCTCCGCCCTGCCCGCCGTGGCGCAGACCTATGTCGCGCCGGGCCAGGTCTCGCTGTCCGTGCTCGACAGCCGGGCGATCAAGGCGACCATGGGGCGGAATGACCGTCTGGCCGTGCTCGGCTACAGGCTGGGCGTGATCACCCGCAGCGGCATCAGCGCCTCGACGGGGCAGGGTACGGTCTCGATGCAGACCAGCGTCGAACTGACCGGCGTCTCGCTGGCCCAGGTCCGCGCGATCGCGGACGCGGCCTATGCCGACCTGATGGGGCAGCTCGCCCAGACCGGACGGCCAATGGCGACGCTGGACGAAATTCGCGCCACCAAGGGCTACCGCCTGCTGACCCCGGCGCCCATGCCGTTCATCAAGAAGCCGTTCACCGACGCCCGCACGGCGGCGATCGTCTCGCCCAACGGCCAGGATCTGTTCTTCCAGCATGCCGACACGCCGCTGACCGACAGGTCGCCGATGGACCTGAAGAACTGGCGCGCGATCAACCAGATGTCGGTCGATCTGGGCAACGCGGTGATCCTGACGCCGGTGGTGGTGGTCGACTTCGCCGAACTCAGCGGTTCCGGTCACAAGGTCTACGGCGGCGGCGCCAGCATTGGCGTCAAGCCGGGCGTCTATGTGGTCGACTTCTTCAGCGGCCTGGGCGCCAACCAGGCCAAGATCGCCCTGGCCGGCGATGGCGGCCGGGCCCTGCTGCAGCGCCGGATCGCCGTCGGCCAGGCCGGCGAGTTCGTCAAGACCGCCAGCTACAACAACCGGGACGAGGTCGCCTGGTGGAACATGATGGCCAGCACCGCCACCTCCGACGCCGGCCGGCCGACGCTGGCCTATGACTATTCGAGCTACCAGTACCGAGTCGATCCAGCCCAGTTCGCCGACGCCGTTCTCGATGGCTGCCGAGCCATGAACCGGGCCTATGCCGAGGCGGCCGCGACGCTGCGGCCCGGACGATAAAGGTGAGCCGCGCGACAGCGGGCGCCGGACTCGTCCTGGCGCTCGTCGTCATGGCCGGATCGGCCGGCGCCCGCGGTCCGGTGTGGATCCGGCAGTCGGCCGGCAAGAACCCCGTCGCCGCCATCGGCGTCGGTGGCGGCTCAAGCATCAGCATCACCTGCGTCACCGGGCGCGATCCGGTCTACTTCCTGGACGTCCGCGGCCCCGCCACCGGGCTGAAGGCCGGGCGGGGGGTCAAGGCGGTGATCGAGGGACGGCGGAAGGTCCGGTTCCGCTTCGACCGAGCCGTTCTGGAAGCCGGTGGCCGGATCCGGCTGAGCAGCCACGGCGGCTATCGCGGCAGCGTCGGCGACCAGTCCGGCACGCTGGAAGCCATCGAGTCCATCGCCACCGCCAGGGGGCCGATCAGGGTCTCAAGCGGCGCGTTCAGGCTTTCGGCGCCCTCGACGGGCGTCCAGTCGGCCATGGCGCCGGTGATCAGGGCCTGCGGCGACCTGAAAAGGATGATCAAGCGCGCCGAAGGCCGCGAGGGCGAGATAAATTAGGGGTGGATCGGCTGGGCGGGCGTCGCCGGTCCGACCGGAACCGGGTCGATCCTCCGGCCCCAGCGGTCGAAGATGGTCCTGGCCCGGACCGTGCCGGCCCGGGGCTCTCCGGCGGAGCCTTTCTCCAGCCGGGCCTTTTCCCAGACCTCGCACGGCGGGTTGAAGCCGTGCTTCTTGCACCAGGCGTCCGACTTCTCCACCCAGGCGGCCGAGGCGGCCGTCGAACTGGCCACGCCGATGAACAGGCTGACGGCGAACAGGGTTTCGAGATTGAAGATGCGACGCATGGCGGGCTCCTTGGGACGTGCGGATTGGATGGGTGATGGCGCCGCTATCGGGCGACGGGCGCCTTCCAGCGGGAATCGAGCTTCTTCAGCAGGGCCGAAAGGCCCGGCCCGACGTCCCTCGACGCGACGAGAATGGTCTGGGTCCTGCCCGGCCGGTCCGGCAGCGCCCGCGCGCGTCCGCCGGGGATGCGCCGAAGGGTCCCGATGCGGATGTCGCCCGTGTCGAGGCGGTTCAGGAACGTGCGCCCGGCGCCGGACATTTCCGTTCCGCCGCCGACGACGAGTTTGACGCTCGTGTCGCCCTCGCTGGTCATGATCGGCCCGCCGCAGGGGCCGTCGACATATTCGTAGTCGCCCGAGGTGAGGTGGTAGTTGCCGTCGCTGCCGCAGCTGACCCAGACCACGAAGACGGTGTCGGCCCGGACCGGCGCGGCGGCCAGGGCCAGTCCCGCGACGAGAGCGAGGGCCGCGACCGACAGGATACCGTTGCGCATGACTCGTCTCCGCCCGGGGTCGGCGATGCGCCGGACCCACAGGGCGACCTTCGGTGAGCGGCGGGGCGCCGTCGAGACGACGCAGCTGGTCCGTTCGGACCAGCCGGCGACCCCGACACGGGTCGCCGGCGCGCCTGTTTCAGGCCGCGTCATTGCCGATCGCCTCGGATGGCCGTTTCGCCGATAATAGTTATCGGCTATGCTGATTGTGGAGGATCGCTATGGCCAGCAGCGTTGATCTCGGCAACCAACTTGAGGATGTGGTCACCCGACTCGTGAAGACGGGCCGCTACAATTCCCGGAGCGAAATCCTGCGCGAGGGCGTTCGGCTGATCCATGAGCGCGAAACCCGGCTGGCGGCGCTCGACGCCTCGATCTTGCGCGGCATTGCCGACGCGGACGCGGGACGCGTTCACGACCTGGAAGATGTCGCGGCCAGGCTGGACGCGAAATACGCCGCGATGGCGTCGACCAAGCCGTGAAGGTCGTCCTGACCGGTGAGGCGCTCTACGACCTGGAGCAGATCGGCGACTATATCGCGAGAGACAGTCCGGTTCGGGCGCGGACTTTCGTTGCGGAGCTTGTGGCCGCCGCCCGCAGGATCGGCGAGATCCCTCACGGCTTTCCCTTGGTCCCGCGCTTTGAGATCCACCGCGTCCGACGCCGCGTCCATCGCTCCTACCTGATCTTCTACCGCGTCGAGGATGACCATGTGTCGATCCTCCACATCCTCCACGGCGCCCGCGACTACGAGGCGCTGCTGTTTCCGGAAGGGTGAGTCGGGCGCGCGGGGACATGCACTTCAGTGCGTGTCCCCTCGGGCAGGCAAGGGACACGCACTGAAGTGCATGTCCCTGTGCGGCCTACTTCACATTCCCGCAGAACCGCTGGATCCGCCCGCAGGCATCCTCCAGCACGGCCTCGTTCGTCGCGTAGCTGATGCGGAAATAGGGCGACAGGCCGAACGCCGCGCCGTGGACCACGGCCACGCCCTCGGCTTCCAGCAGCTCGCTGGCGAAGTCCTCGTCGGTCTTGATGACCTTGCCGCTGGGGGCGGTCTTGCCGAGCAGGCCGGCGACGGAGGGGTAGACGTAGAAGGCGCCCTCCGGGGTCGGGCAGTGGATTCCGGCGGCCTGGTTGAGCATCGAGACCACCAGGTCGCGGCGGGTCTGGAACAGCTTCGCGTTCGGCTTGATGAAGTCCTGCGTGCCGTTCAGCGCCTCGACCGCCGCCCACTGGCTGATCGACGAGGGGTTGGAGGTGGTCTGGCTGATCATCTTGCCCATGGCCTTGATCAGTTCGACCGGTCCGGCCGCGTAGCCGATGCGCCAGCCGGTCATGGCGTAGGCCTTGGAGACGCCGTTCATCGTCAGGGTGCGGTCATAGAGCCTGGGCTCGACCTGGGCGATGGTGGTGAACTCGAAGTCGTCGAACACCAGGTGCTCGTACATGTCGTCGGTCAGCACCCACACCCGTGGGTGGCGCAGCAGCACGTCGGCGATGGCCTGCAGGTCGGCGCGGGTATAGGCGCCGCCAGTCGGGTTGGACGGGCTGTTGAGGATCAGCCAGCGCGTGCGCGGGGTGATCGCCGCCTCCAGCGCCGCCGGCTCGAGCTTGAAGTTGTTGTCGGGACTGGTCTCGACGGCGACCGGCTCGCCGCCGGCCAGCAGCACCATGTCCGGATAGGACACCCAGTAGGGCGCCGGGATGATCACCTCGTCGCCGGGGTTCAGCGTCGCCATCAGGGCGTTGAAGATCACTGGCTTGCCGCCCGGCGCGACGTGCACCTGGGCGGGCGTGTAGGTGAGCCCGTTTTCGCGCGAGAATTTGGCGCAGATGGCCGCCTTCAGCTCGGGCATGCCGTCGGGGTCGGTGTATTTGGTCTTGCCCGCGCGGATGGCGGCGATGGCCGCTTCCTTGATGTTGTCGGGGGTGTCGAAGTCCGGTTCGCCGGCCGACAGCGCGATCACGTCGCGGCCGGCGGCCTTCAGGGCGCGGGCCTTGGCGCTGATGGCGATGGTCGCGGACGGCTTGATGCGGCGCAGGGCCTGGGACTCGATCGACATGGTGGTTCTGGGCTCCCCGGACTCGGATTGTCAGGATTGCCCGGGGTCATAGACGCGCCCGTGCCGCGGTGCAACGAAGCGGCGGCGGGAGAGGGCGGTTGGCCGCATCGGCCCCCTCCCGCCGCGAATGCGCCGCGATCCCGCTTGACCCTCCCGATGTGATCGGCGAGGCCTTGGCGATGAAGCGCGCCTTCGAGTTTCTCATGAACATGGACGCCAGGGCCTGGCGGACCGTGGTCGTCGCCTTCCTGCTGTTCGGCGGGGTGGGGACGGTGTTCCTGTTCGCCGCGCCGCTGCTGGGGCTGAACAGCGAGGCGACGGTGGAGCGCTGGCTGAGCGCGGCCCACGGGCCCTGGGCCCTGCCCGTGGCGATCAGCGCCTTCGCCGTGCTGGCCTTCATCGGCGTGCCGCAGTTCGTGCTGATCGCCGCCGCCGTGGTCGCCTTCGGACCCTGGACTGGCCTGACCTACAGCTGGATCGGGACCATGGTCTCCTCGTCCATCGGCTTCTGGCTGGGCCGGGCCTTCGGCGGACGGCTGATCCGCGACGTGGCCGGCGACGGCGTCGCCCGGTTCATCAAGCTGATCCGCCGCAACGGCTTCATGGCCAGTCTGATCGTGCGGCTGGTGCCCGCCGCGCCGTTCATCGTCGTCAACATGGCCGCCGGCGTGGCGCTGATGCGTTTCCGCGACTTCCTGGCCGGCACCGCTATCGGCATCGTGCCCAAGATCGCCCTGACCGCCTTCGCCGGAAACTCGGTCGTCGAGATCCTGCGCGGCGGCGGCCTACGGCATGTGCTCCTCATCGCGCTGGCGGCGGCCATCTGGGTCGGCGGCGCCTTTGTCGCGCGCAACTGGCTGCGCCGCCGCGAGGACGCGGCCGCGTTGGAGGATGGCGAGGGTTGAGGTAAACTAGTCGCATGACTGTTCAGCTCATCATCGACCTGACGGAAGACCAGAAGGCGCGGCTGGAGGCGCTGGCGACTTTCAAGCAGGTTAGCGTCTCGCAATATCTCGTCGATCTTGCGGAATACAACGCCCGCCGCGACGCCGAATTCCGGGCCCTCGTTCAGGAGGGCATCGACGAGGCGGACCGGGGCGAACTTATCGATCACGCCGACGTCATGGCTGAGGTCGAAGCCCTTATCGCGGCGTCAGAGGCCCGGAAGGTCGGGTGAAGGTCCGGTGGACCCCGTCCGCCCGACGCGATCTGGTTGCGGCCATCGCATTCCTTCGTTCTGAAAGTCCTCGCGCCGCAAGGGTGCTTGTTCAGCGCGTCGATGCTCAGGTCGATATACTCCGTGACTATCCACTGGCCGGCCCGGAGGGCCGTGCGCCCGGCACGCGCGAACTCTTCATTTCCAGGACGCGATACGTGGCGGTCTACCGGGTGCTGAACGACGAGGCGTCCATCATCCGTCTTCTCCACCAAGCTCAGGAATGGCCATCAGGATCGGACGACGGCTCCTGATTTCCACGCCCGAACTGTCTTCTTGGTTACATTCCCCTCCGGCCGAAGCGCGCACAGTCCGCGCAAGGAACAAGACCGGAGAATTCCATGCGCGGATTGATCGCCACCCTTGTCGGCCTGTCGCTGATCGCGACGCCAGCGCTCGCCGCGGAAGCGCCCTCGGCGGCGACGGTCAAGGCCCAGGCGGCGCTGAAGAAGACCCTGCCGTTCGAGGATCGCCAGGACTTCGACTTCGCTTCGCGCGGCTATCTGGGGACGCTGGCCGATCCGGTGATCCGCCGCGCCGACGGCGACGTCGTCTGGGATCTGTCGGCCTATGACTTCCTCGAGGGCGACGCGCCCGACACCGTCAATCCCAGCCTGTGGCGGCACGCCCAGCTGCTGGCGAAGAGCGGGCTGTTCCAGGTCAGCGACACGATCTGGCAGGTGCGCGGCTTCGATCTGTCCAGCATCACCTTCATCAGGGGCGAGACGGGCTGGATCGTCATCGACCCCCTGACCACCGCCGAGGTGGCCAGGGCCGCCTATGCTCTGGTGACCGAAAAGCTCGGCGCCCGGCCAATCGTGGCGGTGATCTACACCCACAGCCACACCGACCACTTCGGCGGGGTCAAGGGCGTGATCAGCCAGGCCGACGTCGACGCCGGCAAGGTGCAGGTCATCGCGCCGCAGGGCTTCCTCGAAGAGGCGGTCAGCGAGAACGTCATCGCCGGCGTGGCCATGAGCCGCCGGGCCACCTACCAGTTTGGCCTGGGGCTGATCCCCGGCGCCGAGGGCCTGGTCAACTCCGGCATCGGCAAGGCCGTCTCCAGGGGGACCATCACCCTGATCGCGCCGACCGTCAGCATCGACCACACGGGCCAGACGCTGGTCATCGACGGGGTGAAGATCGAGTTCCAGATCACGCCGGGCACCGAGGCGCCGGCCGAGATGAACCTGTACTTCCCCGACCTGCGCATCCTGTGCATGGCCGAGAACGCCAACGTCACCATGCACAATGTGCTGACGCCGCGCGGGGCGCTGGTGCGCGACTCCCGCGCCTGGGCCGCCTATCTGTCGGAGTCGATCCGGCTGTTCGGCGACCGCACGGACGTGATGTTCACCAGCCACGGCTGGCCGCGTTTCGGCGGCGAGGTCGTGCGCGACTTCCTGGCTGACCACCGCGACGCCTACAAGTTCCTGCACGACCAGACCGTGCGGTTGATGAACCAGGGCTATGTCGGCGACGAGATCGCCAGCCGCATCGCCCTGCCGCCCGTGCTGGCCCGCCAGTGGTTCAACCGCGGCTACTACGGCACGATGAGTTTCAACAGCCGGGCGGTCTATCAGCGCTACATGGGCTGGTACGACGCCAATCCCGTGCATCTGGCGACCCTGCCGCCGGCCGACGAGGCCGGGCGCTATGTCGCGGCCATGGGCGGGGCCGACAAGGTCCGCGCCCTGGCCCAGGCGGCCCACGACAAGGGCGACTACCGCTGGGCGGCGATCCTGCTCAACAACGTCGTGCTGTCCACGCCGACCGATACGGCGGCGAAGGAGGCCCTGGCCAGGGCCTATGACCAGATGGGCTACCAGGCCGAGAGCGCCCTGTGGCGCAACATGTACCTGACCGGCGCGGCCGAGCTGCGGGGCGGCGTCAAGCCGACGCCGGCGGCCGGGTCGCCCGACGTGATCGCCAACCTGCCCTCGCCGATGATCTTCGACCTGCTGGCCGTGCGGCTCGACCCGGCCAAGGCCGGCAATTCGGAGCTGCGCATCCTGTTTGTGTTCACCGATCGGGGCGAACGCTACCTCGTGCAGGTGCGGCACGGCGTGCTGACGGCCGAGCCGGCGGCGAACGGCGTCAAGGCCGACGCCACCCTGACCCTGCCGCGGGCCCTTCTGATGCAGTCGCTGTTCACCGGCGCGCCGCTGGCGCCGAAGGTGGCCTCGGGCGAGGCGAAGATCGACGGCAATCCCTTCGCCCTGCAGAAGCTGGTCGGCTGGTTCGACAAGCCGGCGGGGGCCTTCCCGATCGTCACGCGACCGGAGTAGGTCGCCCACGGACGGAAAGTTCTTGCGCCGAGGGGGCGAGGCGGACCCTTCGGCGCAAGACTGTTGCTTGAATCGCCGGATTCCGCTATCCATCGGGCATGCAACGTGATCGCGCCGATCTGCTTCTACTCGCGCTGGGGCTTAGCCGCCCCTGGGCGTCCGCCTGACCGCTCGACCGCGGCCTGGCGCTCAGGGGCTCATTCGATCCGCACCCTGATCCCGGCATTCGACCTTTGCAGAGTAGTTCCATGACCGCCCCCGTATCCGCCGCCAAGCGCGACCGCGTCATCGTCTTCGACACCACCATGCGCGATGGCGAGCAGTCGCCCGGCGCCTCGATGAGCCACGACGAGAAGCTCGAACTGGCCAAGATCCTCGAGGAGATGGGCGTCGATGTGATCGAGGCCGGCTTCCCGATCGCCTCCAACGGCGACTTCGAGGCGGTTCGCGACATCTCGAAGATTGTCAGGAACAGCACCATCGCCGGCCTGTGCCGGGCCCATCAGGTCGATATCGACCGCTGCGCCGAGGCCATCCGGCCCGCCGCCCGCGGCCGCATCCACATCGTCATCGCCACCAGCGACCTGCACATGAAGCACAAGCTGCAGATGGAGCCCGCCGAGGTGCTGGAGGCGATCACCCGCTCGGTGAGCCACGCCCGCAACCTGTGCGACGACATCGAATGGTCGGCCGAGGACGCCACCCGCAGCGACCGCGACTTCCTGCGCCGGGCCATCGAGGCGGCGATCCGCGCCGGGGCCACGACAATCAACCTGCCCGACACGGTCGGTTACACCTATCCGACCGAGTACGCCGACCTGTTCCGCTACATGATCGCCAACGTCGAGGGCGCCGACCGGGCGATCTTCTCGACCCACTGCCACAACGATCTGGGCTTGGCCGTCGCCAACAGCCTGGCGGGCATCCAGGGCGGGGCGCGGCAGGTCGAATGCGCGATCAACGGCCTGGGCGAACGGGCCGGCAACGCGGCGCTGGAAGAGATCGTCATGGCGCTGAAGGTGCGCGGCGACTGCCTGCCCTACGAGACCGGGATCGACGCCACCCACATCACCCGGGCCAGCCGCTATGTCTCGGCGATCACCGGCTTTCCGGTGCAGTTCAACAAGGCCATCGTCGGCAAGAACGCCTTCGCGCACGAGAGCGGCATCCACCAGGACGGGATGCTGAAGAACCGCGAGACCTACGAGATCATGACCCCCGAGTCGGTCGGCCAGGCGCCGTCGAGCCTGGTCATGGGCAAGCACTCGGGCAGCCACGCCTTCCGCGCCAAGCTGAAGGACCTGGGCTACGAGCTGGGCCAGAACGCCCTGAAGGAGGCCTTCGGTCGCTTCAAGGACCTGGCCGACAAGAAAAAGCATGTCTACGACGACGACATCATCGCCCTGGTCGATGACGCCCTGGCCCGCGGGTCGGAGCGCATCCGCGTGGTGCACCTGCGCGTCGTGGCCGGCACCGAGGGCCAGTCGGCCGAGCTGACCCTGGCCGTGGACGATGTCGAGAAGAGCGCCGCCGCCAGCGGCGATGGTCCGGTCGATGCGGTGTTCAACGCCATCCACGAGATCGTGCCGCACGAGGCCGCCCTGCGCCTGTTCCAGGTGCATGCGGTCACCGAGGGCACCGACGCCCAGGCCCAGGTCTCGGTCCGGCTGGAGGAAGACGGCCGCATCGCCACCGGCCAGGCCGCGGATACGGACACGCTCACAGCCAGCGCCAAGGCCTATGTCAACGCGCTCAACAACCTCTTCTCCCGCAAGGAGAAGGGCCGGCCCGAAACGGCGATCGCGAGCGGGTTTTAGAATTGGCGCCCCTTCTCCCCTTGCGGGAGAAGGTGGCCCGAAGGGCCGGATGAGGGGTCTCACGCCTTGAACCGCCTCGAGTGCCGGTCCATGCCTGCGAAGGCCTGAGAAACCCCTCATCCGTCGGCTTCGCCGACACCTTCTCCCGCAAGGGGAGAAGGGAAGGAACGCGATGCTCTGGATCCCCATCACCGTCGCGGCCGCCGGCTTCCAGGTCGCCCGCAACGCGGCCCAGCGCAGTCTGCTGACCGGGGCCGGGCCGTGGGGGGCGACGCTGGTGCGGTTCCTGTTCGGCCTGCCGTTCAGCCTGGTGATCTCGGCGGTCGCTCTGCTGCTGTTCGAGACCAGCCAGACGGTGACGTCGGTCACCCTGGCCTGGGCGGCGCTGGGCGGGGCCATGCAGCTGGGCGCGACGGCGGCGCTGCTGACGGCCATGCAGCGGTCGAGTTTCGCGCTCGGCACGGCGTTTCAGCAGAGCGGCCTGCCGTTCGCGGCGATCCTGGGTCTGCTGTTCTTCGGCGACCATCTGAGCGCGGCGGGCTGGGTCGGGGTGCTGCTGGCGTCGGCGGGACTGGTTGTCCTGTCCTGGCCCAGCTCGGGCAAGGCGACGCGGGACTGGACCGCCGCGGGCCTGGGGACCCTGTCGGGCTTCTGTTTCGCCATCTCCGCCAACGCCTTCCGTCAGAGCGCCCTGGCGCTCGATCCGGCCCACCCGATTCCCGCCGCCCTGGTCACGGTGGCGATCGTTCAGGCGATGCAGTCCGCGGGCCTCACCCTGTGGATGTTCCTGCGCGACAGACCGTCGCTGATGTCAGCCCTGCGATCCTGGCGGGTGTCGCTTGGCGCGGGCCTCTTCGGGGCCCTGGCCTCGGCGGGGTGGTTCGTGGCCCTGGCCCTGTCGCCGGCGGGGCCCGTGCGGGCCGTTGGGGTGGTGGAAATGCCGATGGCGGCCCTCGCTGGACGGCGGCTGTTCGCCGAACGCGTGAGCCCGCGGCAGTGGCTGGCGGGCGGCCTGACGGCGGTCGGCGTGGTCCTCGCCGCGCTCGGCTGAGCCGTCGCCGCAATAGACCTTGAAATCAACACGTTCGCGGTGCACACGGCGTGATGTCAGCTTGCCCCGCCACCACGGCGATGCTGCGCCCGGGAGGCGCGCTCGCGGTCTGGTGCGGGGTTTGCAGGCCCAGCCTCGCCCGTCCCAAAAGCTCTCAGATTCAAGGCTCTGAATGTTCGGCTCTCTCTTCGGCGCCATTTCCAACGACATCGCCATCGACCTCGGCACGGCCAACACCCTTATCTATATGAAGGGCAAGGGTATCGTGCTGAACGAGCCGAGCGTCGTGGCGCTTCGCAATGTCGGCGGTCGCAAGATCGTTCACGCGGTGGGCATAGAGGCCAAGCAGATGCTGGGCCGCACGCCCGGCCACATGGAAGCCATTCGTCCCATGCGCGACGGGGTCATCGCCGACTTCGAAGTCGCCGAGGAGATGATCAAGCACTTCATCCGCAAGGTTCACAATCGCAAGGGCTTCGTGAACCCCAAGGTGATCGTTTGCGTGCCGTCGGGCGCGACCGCCGTCGAGCGCCGCGCGATCAATGACTCCTGTCTCAACGCCTCGGCTCGCCGCGTCGGCCTGATCGACGAGCCGATGGCCGCGGCGATCGGCGCCGGCCTGCCGATCCACGAGCCGACCGGCTCGATGGTCGTCGATATCGGCGGCGGCACCACCGAGGTGGCCGTGCTGTCCCTGTCCGGCATCGTCTATTCGCGCAGCGTGCGCGTCGGCGGCGACAAGATGGACGAGGCGATCATCAGCTACATGCGCCGGCACCATAACCTGCTGATCGGCGAGACCACGGCCGAACGGATCAAAAAGGAAATCGGCACCGCCCGTGCGCCGGCCGACGGCGAGGGCCTGTCGATCGACGTCAAGGGCCGCGACCTGATGCAGGGCGTGCCGCGCGAGGTGCGGATCTCCGAAAAGCAGGCGGCCGACGCCCTGCAGGACCCGGTCAACCAGATCGTCGAGGCCGTGAAGGTCGCGCTGGAAGCCACCCCGCCGGAACTGGCCAGCGACATCGCCGACAAGGGCATCATGCTGACCGGCGGCGGCGCGCTGCTGCGCGGCCTGGACGCCGAGATTCGCGACCACACCGGCCTGCCGGTGACCGTGGCCGACGATCCGCTGTCCTGCGTGGCCCTCGGATGTGGCAAGGTTCTTGAACACCCGAAGTGGATGAAGGGCGTACTGGAAAGCACGCTCTCGTAACGTCAGTATTCGAGTCGGGCCGGGGGGCGGCCCTGACGGAGGCATCGGGTGGCCCTGCGCCAGGATTCGTTCGGGGAGTTGAAGGTCCCGCTGACCTGGATGGCGGTCGTGGCCTTGATCGTCTGCGGCGTCGTGGGCGTCTCGATTCTGCTCAGCGACCGTCGCGAAACGTTCCAGACCGAGGCCTATGGCGCCGCGCGCCAGGCGGTCGACACCGTGTCGGCGCCGGTCGGCGGAGCGGTGGCCGCGCCGGCCCGCTGGACTGGCGACCTGCTCGGCTGGCTGCGCAGCTATGTCGCCGTCGCCCATGAGAACCGCCGCCTGCACAAGGTCATTGCCGGCCTCCGGCTGCAGGCAGACGAGGCCGTCCGCCTGCGCGACGAGAACGACCGCCTGCGGGCCATGCTCGGCGTGCGCACCGACCCGCCGATCCCCATGGTCACCGCCCGCGTGGTGACCGACTCCCGCGGCCCGTTCGCCAACGCTCGCCTGGCCAACGCCGGCAGCGACGCCGGCGTCGTGGTCGGCTTCCCGGTGCTTAGCGAACGTGGCCTGGTCGGCCGGGTCGTCGGCGTTTCGCGCGACGCCAGCCGCGTCCTGCTGCTGACCGATGTCGCCTCGCGCACGCCGGTGATGATCGACCGCAGCAACGCCCGGGCGATCCTGACCGGCGACGGCGGACCCAACCCGAAACTGGAATACCTGCGCGGCCGCGACGCGGTGCATGCGGGCGACCGGGTGCTGACCAGCGGCGACGGCGGCGTGCTGCCGCGCGGCCTGCCGGTCGGCCGGGCGGTCAAGGGCCTGGATGGCCGCTGGCGCGTGGTGCTCGACGCCGACGCCGGCGCCATCGACTGGATCCGCATTCTCAGGTTCAAGGACTATTCCCAGCTGGCCGACCAGCGAGCGCTGGCCCAGGCCCACCTGCCGGCGGTGATCACCGAGAGTCCCGACGAACGGATCATCGGCCCCGCGGGTCCGTCGCCGACCGCGGCCCCGCGCGCGAAGACGGCCGCCGCGCCGGCTCGGCCGACCCCGCCGCCCGCCGCCAGGCCCACACCGCCGCCGGCCACCCCGGCGCCGAAGGCCGCCGCGCCGGCGAGGCCGTCACAATGAGCTTCTCGGCCGCCCGGCCGCTGGATCCCTGGCGCTGGATCGGCGTGCCGGTCTGCCTGTGCATGGGCGCCACCATCCTGCTGGCGGCGCCGATCCAGCTGTTCGGTCTGAGGCTGCCCGAACCGGTGTTCCCGATGGTTTGCGCCTTCGGCTGGGCGGTCATCAGGCCGTCGATCCTGGCGCCGATGAGCCTGCTGTTCCTGGGCCTGTTCCTCGACCTCTACTGGGGCGGGCCCATGGGATTGTGGGCCGTATCCCTGCTGGTCGCCTATGCCGTGACGCTGGCCATGCGCAACATGATGACCGGCCAGAGCCGGCCGATGATGTGGGCCTGGTACGCCGGCATGACCCTGGTGGCCATGACCACCGGCTATCTGATCACCATGCTCGACGTGAAGGCCGCGCCCAGCCTGGTCGGCGTGGTCTGGCAGTTTCTCGCCACGGCCATCCTCTATCCCTTCGCCCACCGCCTGATCGACCGCTTCGAGGACGCGGACGTGAGATTCCGATGAACGAACCGACCATCTTCTTCAGCGAGGTCAACGAGAAGCAGGGCGCCTTCACGCGCCGCGCCTTCCTCATGGGCGGCCTGACCGGGGCGGGGCTGCTGGCCCTGACCGGGCGGCTGATCCATCTGCAGCTCGTCGAGGCCCAGCGCTATGAGAAGCTGGCCCAGTCGAACCAGTTCAACTTCCGCCTCGTGCCGCCGCCGCGCGGCCTGATCCTCGACCGCAACGGCGTGACCCTGGCCTCCAACCGGCCCAATTTCCGCCTGCTGGTGTCGCGCGAGGCGAACATGGACGTCGAGCAGACGGTCGCCGACCTCGCGACCCTGGTGGCCATCGACGACAAGAAGCGCGAGCGGCTGATCAGGGACATCAAGCGCGCGCCCAAGAAGGCCCCCGTCCAGGTCATGGAGGACATGAGCTGGGAGGAGTTCTCCCGCATCAACGTCCGCGCGCCCGAGCTGGCCGGGGTGACCGCCGACATGGGCGAGGTGCGGGTCTATCCGTACGGCGGCGCCTTCGCCCACGTCATCGGCTATGTGGCGCGGGTCAACGACAAGGATATCGAGGCGGCCCGCAAGGCCGGGATCAGCCCCGACCCGCTGCTCTACAATCCGGGTTTCCGCATCGGCCGGCAGGGGGTGGAGAAGGCGCTCGACGTCGAGCTGCGCGGCAAGGCCGGGGCGCAGAAGCAGGAGGTCGACTCCCAGGGCCGGGTCGTGCGCCAGGACCCCGGCGGCGACATTCCCGCCACGCCCGGCAAGGAAGTGCGGCTGACGCTCGACGCCGACATCCAGAACCGCGCCCTGGAGGTGATGGGCGAGGAGAGCGGCGCCATCGTGCTGATGGACTGCCGCAGCGGCGACCTGCTGTGCATGGCCTCGACGCCCAGCTTCGACGCCAACCGGTTCGTCAAGGGCCTGTCGGGGCCGGAATACCGGGCGCTGGCCGGCTATGAGCGCAAGCCGCTGCTCGACAAGGCCCTGTACGGCACCTACGCGCCGGGCTCGACCTTCAAGCCAACCGTCGCCCTCGCGGCGCTCGAGGCCGGCGTCGATCCCGACACCCGCGTGGTCTGCACGGGGGGCTGGTTCTTCGGCAACCGCACCTTCCACTGCTGGAAGCCTGGCGGGCACGGGTCGCAGTCCATGCACGAAGCGATCAAGAACTCCTGCGACGTCTATTTCTACCAGACGGCCCTGAAGATCGGACCGGACATCATCGCCCGCACCGCCCGGTCGATGGGCTTTGGCCAGGTGTTCGACATCGGCATCCCCGGCCAGAAGAAGGGCCTGGTGCCGGATCGGGCGTGGAAGAAGCGGGCCTTCAAGGACCCGCGCAACCAGGTCTGGTTCCCCGGCGAGTCGCCGAGCTACGGCATCGGCCAGGGGGCCCTGACGGTCAACGCCCTGCAGCTGGCGGTGATGACCTCGCGGCTGGCCAACGGCCGCAAGGCGTTGAACCCGCGGTTGATCAAGTCAGTCGGCGGCATCGACCGGCCGCATGGCGACGCCGTCCCCGATCTGCCGTTCAGCCAGGAATTCCTCGACATCGTAAGGGGCGGCATGATCGCCGTGGCCAACGACACCTCGGGCACGGCCTATCGCCAGAGCCAGCTGGGTCTTGGCGACATCATGATGGCGGGCAAGACCGGCACCGCCCAGGTGCGCAGCTATGACAAGGCGGCCTCGCGCAAAAGCGCCAGCGTCCGCTGGGGGCTCAAGGACCACAACCTCTACATCGCCTTCGCGCCGATCGACGCGCCGCGCTACGCCATGTCGGTGCTGATCGAGCACGGGGGGCTGGGCGGGGCCACGGCCGCCGCGCCGCGCGCCCGCGAGGTGATGCGCGTAGCCCTGCTGAAGGACCCCGAGATCCGCGCGCGGATCGAAAAACCCCTGCCGATGCCCGAGCTGGACGAGGCTTCGCTGGCCGAGGGCGCGGCGCCTGGGCCGGCGGTGGTCGGACCGCCGCCCGCCGCGCCGTCGACGCCGGAGCCACGCCCATGACCCTCAGCGGCGGCCTCACCCGGCCCGGCGAACGTGACCGGCTGATCGTCAAGTTCACCGAGATCGACTGGACCTTCTGCCTGATCCTCTGCCTGATCGCGGGGGCCGGCGGGATGATGATGTTCTCGGCCGCCGAGTCCTCGTGGATGCCGTGGGCCGCGCCGCACTTCATCCGCTTCGGCGTGTTCTTCGTGATGATGATCGTGCTGGCGATGGTCGATCTGCGTGTCTGGTTCGCGGCCGCCTATCCGATCTATGCGGTGGCTCTGCTGCTGCTGGTCGGGGTGGAACTGGTTGGCGACGCGGCCAAGGGCGCGCAGCGCTGGCTTGAGCTTGGGCCCGTGCGCTTCCAGCCGTCCGAGGTGATGAAGGTCGGCATCGTTCTGGCCCTGGCGCGGTTCTACCACGGCCTGTCGGCCGACAACGCGCGGATGAGCTGGTGGCTGCTCGCCCCGTTGCTGCTGATCGCGGCGCCGACCCTGCTGGTGGCCCACCAGCCAGACCTGGGCACCGCCATCCTGATTGCCGCCACGGGCCTGGCGATCATGATGCTGGCGGGGCTGTCCTGGCGGCTGATCGGGGCGGGCGTGGTGCTGGGCGTGGGGGCGGCGATCCCGTTCGTGATGTTCGTGTTGCACGACTACCAGCGGCAGCGGATCCTGACCTTCCTCGACCCCGAGAGCGATCCCAAGGGCACCGGCTATCATATCCTGCAGTCCAAGATCGCGCTGGGCGCCGGCGGGCTGCTGGGCAAGGGCTACGGCCTGGGCAGCCAGAGCCAGCTCGACTTCCTGCCCGAGAAACACACCGATTTCATGTTCGCCACCCTGGCCGAGGAGTTCGGCTTCGCCGGCTGTTTCTCGATCCTGTTCCTCTACGGCGCGATCATCTTCATGGCCCTGCGCACGGCCTCGGTCAGCCACAGCCACTTCGGCCGGCTGTCGGCCGCCGGCGTGACGGCGACTTTCGCCCTCTATGTGCTGATCAACGGGGCCATGGTCATGGGTCTGGCCCCGGTGGTGGGCGTGCCCATGCCGCTGCTCAGCTACGGCGGCACGGTCATGCTGACGGTGATGATCGGGTTTGGCCTGGTGCAGTCGGTGCGGGTGCACCGCTATTCCGAGGTGACGAGCGGCCGCGGGGCGTTGATGTAGGCGGGGGCGCCGAAGCCTACTCCGTGCGCGGGACGCGGCGCAGGGCGTGTTCCTCAGCCAGCGTCAGCAGTCGGTCGCGCAACTGGCGAAAGAAGCCGGGCGGCAGGACGCCATGGACGAACCCTCCATTCGCCAACGGCCGCAGGTCCGGCCCCGGCCACAGGAACTCGTTGTATTCGCTGAGCACCACCCACGACCGGGCCGTGTCGAGACCAAGGTGCGCCTTCAGGGCCGGGGGCAGCTCGATGGCGGCTTTCGCGTCGCGAGGCGGCGCGTGGGTGATCGGGACGACGGTTACGACGGTCCTGTCCTCGGCGATCCGGCGGGCGACGACGATCGCGCAGGGGCGATCCTTGACGCCGCCCTCACGCCCACGGGCGTTCTCGTCGGCCCACAGATAGGCATAGGAAACAACCAGGCCCGGATGAGGCGTCGGCAGCGCCATGGCCGGCGTCTATCCGGAAACGTTCAGGCCGAGCTCCGCGTCGAGATGAGCGTATTCGGCGGGGACCTCCGCCTCTCGAATGGCCCGCAGCGTATCGCTGTCGAGGTCCTCGATCCGGCGAACGATGCGCCCATGGGTCAGCAGCTCGTAATAGTCGGCTGAAATCAGGACCGTATGCGTGCGCCCGTTCTTGGTGATTTCCACCGGCTGCCGCATCGCCGCGTCCTGAAAGCGCCCGACGCTGTTCTGGAATTCCGTGGAGGTCACACGCATGACTGCGGTTCCGCATTAGCTATTTTAGCTAGAATAGCTAATCAACGACCCGGCGGCAAGTTGCTCTACCTCAACCCCGCCGCCTCGTCCGTCGCCCGGATCAGCGCGTCGATGATGCCCGGCTCGGTCGAGGCGTGGCCGGCGTCCCAGATGATGTTGAAGCGGCTCTCGGGCCAGGCCTTGTGCAGGGCCCAGGCGCTTTCCAGCGGCGTGACCGCGTCGAAGCGGCCCTGGACGATCCAGCCGGGGATCTTGCGGATCTTCTCGACCTGTTTGAGCAGCCAGCCGTCCTCGGGGAAGAAGCCGCGGTTGGCGAAGAAGTGGCATTCGATGCGGGCGAAGGCGATGGCGAAGTCGACCTCGTTGAACTTCGGCGGCCGGGCCTCGGGGCCGCGGATCGAGATGGTGTCGCCCTCCCACTGGCTCCAGGCGGCGGCGGCCTCGGCCTGGACCTTGCGGTCGGAGTGGGTCAGCCGCTTGTGATAGGCGGCGATCATGTCGTTCCGCTCGCCCTTGGGGATCGGTCCGACGAACCGCTCCCAGGCGTCGGGGAACAGGAACGACGCGCCGTCCTGGTAGAACCATTTCAGCTCGCGCTGGGTCAGCAGGAATACGCCGCGCAGCACCAGCCCCTCGACCCGCTCGGGATGGGTGATGGCGTAGGCCAGGGCCAGGGTCGAGCCCCAGGAGCCGCCGAACACGGTCCATTTCTCGACGCCCAGGTGCACGCGCAGCCGCTCGATGTCCTCGATCAGCGACCAGGTGGTGTTGTCCTCAAGGCTGGCGTTGGGCCGGCTCTTGCCGCAGCCGCGCTGGTCGAACAGCGCCACGCGCCATTTCACAGGGTCGAAGAACCGCCGCATGGTCGGGTTGATCGCCCCGCCGGGGCCGCCATGCAGCACCACGGCCGCCTTGCCCTTCGGGTTGCCGCATTCCTCGTAATAGAGCTCGTGCGGGCCGCCGGTCTGCAGCCAGCCGAAATTGTAGGCGTCCGCCTCGGGGTACAGGTTCCGGCGTGAGCTGGAGTGGCCGGGGGCGGGCGGCGGCGCTGAGCGATCCATGCCCTCGTTCTAGCGCCGCGGCGGGGTGGGGGCCACTTACAAACTTCCCGGTCGCCGTGAATCAGGCGTCCGCCACCATCGCCCGCAGCTCCGCGACCAGCGCCTCGTCGTCGGGCAGATCCAGGATGCCGTCCGCGTACATCGCCAGGCCGCCTTGCAGCAGGATGATCACCTTCATCACCGCGCGCCGGTTCTCGGCGCTGTCGCGATCGGGACGGGCGAACAGTCTGAGCGCCTCGGTGAGTCCAAGATGCACCGCGCGTTGAAGCGATGGCCGCTTCTTCATCGCGCCATGCGGCCGGCTCGTCATCAGGGCGAAGATGGCCGGGTTGGACAGCGCGAAACCCACGTAGGCGGCGACGAACAGCCCGGCGTCCGTGGCGGCCTTCAATGCGGTCGCCAGCGCGACGAAGGCCTCTTCCGCCACGGCGTCGAGCAGCGCCTCGCGGTCTTCGAAATGGTTATAGAGCGAGCGGTGCGCGACCCCGACGGCGTCGGCGACCCGCCGCAGACTGAGCGCCTCATGGCCGCTCTCCACGATCAGGGCGCGCGCCGCCGCGATGGCCTCGCCGCGCAGGTTGCCGTGCCTGTAGGTGTCGCGCCCGGGGCGGGAGGTCATGGCGTCCCTTGTAGAGACGAGCGGCGAGAGAGGCCATGCCACGCGTGGTCAGGCCGGCTCTGGCAGCAGTTCCGCGTCGATCGCGGCCCGCACCGCCGCGATGGCCCCGCGCCGGGCCCGTCGCTTGGTGGCGGCGTGCGCGCCGAAATCGATGGTCGAGAGGCGCGCGATGGCGGCCTCGACCGCGGTCTCGACCCCGCCGACCGGAACCAGCTCGTCGATCAGGCCGGCCTCGATGGCGTCGCGGGCGAGGAACAGCTCGCCCGTGATCGCCGTGCGGCTGAACCAGGCGGGGGCCAGCCGCTGGCGCGCCAGCTCGAGCGCGAAGCTCGGCACGGTAAGGCCGATGGCGACCTCGTTGAGTCCACCTTTCCAGCCGCTGTCCGCGCCGATCCGCCAGTCGGCCGAGAGCATCAGGAAGGCGCCCATGGGATAGGCGTGACCCTCGGTGGCCGTGACCACGGGCCGGGGAAAGGACAGCACCTTCAGCGCCAGCTCCGCGCCCTGCCTGACGAGGGCCTTGCTGGCCGCGGCGTCGCCGGAGCGGAAAACCTTCAGGTCGAACCCCGCGGAGAAGATGTCCGGCCGTCCGCTCAACACCGCGATGACGCCGTCCGCGGCGGCGCGGTCAAAGGCCGCGTCGAGCGCCGACAGCATGGCCGGGTTCATGAGGTTCAGCCGGCCGTCGTCCATCCGGATCCGGGCCGCGCGTCCCACGCGCTCGTAGGTGACCAGTTCCATCGTTGGCTCCAATGTATCCACTGGATGCTTTCTGACATGACGAAACGCCGCCCGCAAGTCCGGGTTTGTTGAAGGTCAGACTGGAAACCGTCGGTCCAGCCAGTCGAGCATGATCCGGTTCACCTGCCCGGGTTCCTCCTGCTGGGTCCAGTGGCCAGAGCCGGTGACCAGCTGCTTCTCCAGGTCGGGGATCAGCCGTTCCATGCCGTCGGCGGCGGACGGCGGCAGGACCGCGTCCTTCTCGGCCATGATCATCAGGCTGGGCTGGCGCACGCGGTGCTCGAGCCCCTCGGAGGCCAGCCAGTTGCGGGTGAAGTTGCGGTACCAGTTGATGCCGCCGGTGAAGCCCGTCCGCTCGAAGGTCTCGACAAAGGCCTCGAACTCATCGTCGGTCAGGAAGAAGGGGCGGGGATCGACGGCGGGATCGTAGGCGGCCAGGGCGTCGACGAGGGCGAACAGCGAGGGATCGCCCTCCTTGCGCTCCGTCGCGAAACCCCGGGACTCCATCGGCATGTCCAGCGGACGACGCAGAAACAGGTCCATGGCATTGCGGGCGTTGGCGTTGAACACCGCGTCGGCCTCGCCCGGCGTCTGGAAGTGGACGATGTACATGCGCTCGCCCATCCGCTTGCGCATGATGGCGATGGGATCGGCCGGCGCCCGCTCGTTGAACGGGGTGTTCAGGCCGATCACGCCGGCGACCCGGTCGGGGTGGCGGATGGCCATGTGCCAGACGACGAAGCCGCCCCAGTCGTGGCCGACGAAGATCGCCTTCTCGATGCCCCTGTGGTCGAGCAGGGCGACCAGGTCGGCGCAGAGGGTCTCCAGATCGTAGCTCTCGACCTCGGCCGGCTGGTCGGTCAGGCCGTAGCCGCGCTGGTCCGGCGCGATGACCCAGCGGCCGGCCTCGGACAGCGCCTTGAGCTGATGGCGCCAGGAAAAGGCCAGCTCGGGAAAGCCGTGGCAGAACACCAGCGGCACGCCTTCGCCCCGCGGCCCGGCTTCGTAATAGGCCATGCGGATGCCGTTGACGTCGGCGTACTGAACGGGCGGCATCATGGCGGTGATGGCGGTGATGGCGGTGATGGCGGACATCTGGCGGCTCCCCGGGCGTGTTTCGCGAATGCTGACGGAGCGTCGTGGGGGAAGGCAAGGGCCTCTTCAATCCTCTCCGCGAAGCGGGGAGGGGGACCATGCGGAGCATGGAGGAGGGGCCGCGCCGGACTCGCCGGAAGGACCGGAATTCAGGATTCAGCCGCTTACGTTCGCGCTGACCCCTCCACCGCCTCCGGCGGTCCCCCTCCCCGGCGAAGCCGGGGAGGATTGGCGCGAGTCTTCCCCTTCCGCTCGCCACCCCCTAAACACGCCCCACCTTGAGCCAGTCCTCCGACATCGCCCGCCCGTCTCACACGCCCTGGGGGCTGGTCTTTCTGCTGGGGTCGCTGACGGCGTTCGCGCCGATGTCGATCGACATGTATCTGCCGGCCTTCCCGTCCATGGGGGCGGACCTGGGCGCCGACGCGGGCCAGCAGCAGGCGACGCTGGCCTTCTTCCTGTTCGGCATGGCGATCGGCCAGTTCCTGTACGGGCCCGCGTCCGACCGGTTCGGCCGGCGGACACCCATCCTGGTCGGCATCGCGGTTTATATCGCCGCCTCGGTCGCCTGCGCCCTGGCGACCAGTCCGGAATGGCTGATCGCGGCCCGCTTCGTCCAGGCCCTGGGCGGCTGCGCCGG